>JAEIGA010004916.1_pt1 | contig 20557 bp, 15 predicted proteins | sample 9270691 | NCBI WGS metagenome assembly JAEIGA01 (sample SAMN17057246, study PRJNA624740) | gut metagenome | biome: biome; isolation source: fecal sample | host: Bos grunniens | place: China: Xizang | collected 2019 | reverse complement strand
GTTAAGAAGTTATTAGTGTCGATACTTGCAGTTACCATAGTAGCAATGTTTCTAACCGTTGGGCTAGGTTCGATTGCCGCTGCAAGAACTACGAGATCCGACGGAATTACTACTTGTTCGTTGTTGATAAGGTCTGAACCTTGAACCATAAGTTTACCGTTTTCTTCGTAAACTTTACCAACCATACCTTTTATGTAGTCAACGCCGTATTGCTCAACTGCTCTTCTAAAGAACTCGTCGTAGTTTTTACCTGGCGTTCTTACGTCGATATAGAATACGTGAACTTCGGTATCGGGATATTTTTCACGGATAAGCATTGCGTGTTTTGCAGTATACATACAGCAAATTTTACTACAATACGGCTTACCGCAACCCGAAGTATCTCTTGAACCCACGCATTGAATAAAGGTGATAACCTTTGGTTCTTTGTGGTCTGAAGGACGAACTAAGTGCCCGTCGCTAGGACCTGCAGCGTTCATAAGTCTTTCAAGTTCAAGCGAAGTAACTACGTCTTTATAACTTGAATAACCATATTCGTTGAAGTTTTCAAGCGAAATGGGTTTGTAACCGGTTGCTACTACGATTGCGCCGTATTCTCTTTCAACGATTTGGTCTTTTTGAGTGTAGTCGATTGCGTTAACGTTACATTTCATAGCGCAAAGACCGCACTTGCCGTTTTTGATTTTCAAGCATTGTTCGGGGTCGATTATCGCCACGTTAGGAATTGCTTGAGCAAACGGAATATAAATTGCAGGACGAGTATTAAGTCCCATATTGAAGTCGTTAAGACCTTTCTTAGAAGGGCATTTTTGCATACACTCGCCACAACCCGTACACTTAGTTTCGTCTACGAATCTTGCCTTTCTTTTAATTTGAACTTTAAAATTACCCACGAAACCTTTAACCGACTCAATTTCGCTAAACGTCATAATGTCGATTTTTTCGTTTTGAGCGCAATCAACCATTTTAGGCGTTAAAATACAAGCCGCACAGTCGAGAGTGGGGAAAGTTTTATCAAGTTTTGCCATGTTACCGCCGATAGTTGGAGATTGTTCAACGATATCAACTTCAAAACCTGCTTCGGCAATGTCAAGCGCCGATTGAATACCTGCTATACCACCGCCGATTACGAGCGCTCTTTTAACTACCGAACTTTCGCCCGACGTAAGCGGAGCGTTGAGTTTGAGTTTAGCAATCGCCGTTCTACCAAGTATTATTGCCTTTTCGGTAGCTTCTTCAATATCTTTATGTATCCAAGAAACTTGCTCACGGATATTAGCGATTTCTACCATATAGGGGTTAAGACCTGCACTTTCACAAGTCTTTCTAAACGTCGCTTCGTGCATTCTTGGCGAACAAGAACATACTACTACGCCCGTCAACCCGTGTTCTTTAATGGCGTTGCGGATAAGTGCTTGACCGTTTTCAGAACACATATATTGATAGTTTTCGGAAACGACTACGCCAGGCTCAGCCCTTAATACTTCCGCTACCTTTTTTACGTCTACCGTCGCTGCGATATTAGAACCGCACCAACACACAAATACACCAATCTTTTGCATACTGTTTTTCCTTAATTATTTGTTTAATTTTCTGAACATACTTACGAGAAGTTGTTGGGGTATGGTTTCGTCTATCATTGAAGGCACGGTTTCAGCCTTGATTTGGTTACCGCCTTGTGCGCGAATAACTTCTTGCCTTACCGCTTCAATTACGTTTGCAGGTGCAACGCCACGTGGGCATCTTTCTACACAAGCAAAGCAACTTAAACAAGTGTATAACGATTTACTTGCCATAAGTTTATCGATTTCGCCCTTTTCTATATATGAAACGAACTGGTGAGGTTTAACGTCCATATCGTTGTACGCTGGGCATCTTCCCGAACACTTACCGCATTTCATACACTTTCTAGCGTCCGTTCCACTTCTTTCTTTAATAATTTCAACTAATTCCTTCTTTTCCATATATTACTCCTTTACGCCAAGCGCTTCGGCAAGAAGTTCGGTAAAGTAGTATACTGGAACTTTTTTATTGCCGTTTTCAGTAAGATTATACATACAAAGCGGACAAGCCGTAACGATTTTTTCAGCGCCGTTTGCAACTGCTGAATCGGTAACTTTATTGCTCTTTTTAACGGCAATTTCTTTATTGGTTGCCGAAACGTAAGCACCGCAACACTCGTTAGAGAAAGCGTATTTTACAGGTTCAGCGCCAATCGCCTTAATAAAGTCTTCAATAATAGTTGGGTTTTCGGGATTGTCAAACTGTAAAGTTTGTGAGGGGCGAAGAAGTAAACAACCGTAATAAGCGGCGATTTTTTGACCCTTTAACGGATTTACTACCGCTTGTTTGATTTTATCAAAACCAACGTAATCTCTTAAGAGTTCAAGATAATGTATAACGTCAGTTTCGCCAGCGTATTCTTCGTCAAGTTGTAAGTAATTGTTTGCTTTTAAGCGAATATTAGCGTCGTTTTTCATATCGTCGTTAACGCGCTTAAGTACGTGGTGGCAAGCCGAACATAAAGTAAGAAGTTTTGCGCCTTCTTGCTTTGCGCTAGCAAGCGTTCTAACGGCTGAAAGTTTAGTTGCAACTTCATCGCGCGAAACAGGGTAAACCGCACCGCAACATTGCCACTCTTTAACTTCTTCAAAGTCAACGCCTAATTTTTCAAGCGCCTTTCTTCCGTATAAGTCTAATTGTTTTGCCTTAGTTTTAAGGGTACAACCCGGATAATAAGAAAATTTCATAATTTACACCATTTGTTCAGGTTTGAACACTTTATCAAATTCTTCTGCGCTTAAGAACCCAAGCGAAACGCACGCTTCTTTTAAACTGATGTTTTCTTTATGCGCGAGTTTTGCAGTTTTAGCGGCGTTTTCATAACCAATGTAGGGGTTGAGCGCCGTTACTAGCATAAGCGAGTTGTATAAGTTGTAATTCATCTTTTCTTTGTTTGCTTTAATACCCGATACGCAGTTTTTGTTGAACGAACGAATACCGTCTGCAAGCAATCTTGCCGATTGTAAGAAGTTGTAAATAATTACCGGCATAAATACGTTGAGTTCAAAGTTACCTTGCGACGACGCAAATCCAACCGCAGCGTCGTTACCCATAACTTGAACGGCAACCATAGTCATCGATTCGCATTGAGTTGGGTTAACTTTACCCGGCATTATCGACGAACCTGGTTCGTTTTCGGGAATAAAGATTTCACCTAAACCGCATCTAGGACCGGAAGACAACCATCTAACGTCGTTAGCAATCTTCATAAGGTCGCAAGCAAGCGCTTTGAGTGCGCCGTGAGCGAACACGAGTTCGTCTTTCGCGGTAAGAGCGTGGAATTTGTTTTCAGCCGTAATAAACTTTTTGCCAGTTAACGCGCTAACTTCTTCAGCAACCGCAACGTCAAAACCTTTAGGTGCGTTAAGTCCCGTACCTACCGCAGTACCGCCAAGCGCAAGTTCTTTAAGACCGGGAAGAGAAAGTTCAAGCATACCCTTGGTCTTTTCAAGCATATTTCTCCAACCGCTAATTTCTTGTGAAAAACTTACGGGAACAGCGTCTTGAAGGTGGGTTCTACCACTCTTTACGATTCCTTCGTTTTCCTTTTCAAGGCGCTTGAAAACTTCAATAAGCGCGTCGATTTCAGGGAAGAGTTTATCTTCAATAGCGATAACCGCCGCAATGTGCATTGCCGTTGGGAAGGTATCGTTACTAGATTGACTTTTATTAATATCGTCGTTAGGGTGAAGAAGTTTTTTGCCTGCGATTTCATTACCGCGGTTAGCAATAACTTCGTTAGCGTTCATATTCGATTGAGTGCCAGAGCCCGTTTGCCATACAACGAGTGGGAAGTGGCCGTTTAAACTACCCGAAATAACTTCGTCGCACGCCGATTTGATAGCGTTTAACTTCTCGTCGTCAATCTTTCCTAAACGATGGTTGGCAATCGCAGCGGCTTTTTTAAGTATGCCGAAAGCGTGGGTAATTTCACGTGGCATAACTTCTCCGCCAATTTGGAAGTTTTGAAAACTTCTTTGAGTTTGTGCAGCCCAGTATCTATCCGCGGGGACTTTCATTTCCCCCATCGTGTCTTTTTCAATACGGTATTCCATCTTTTCTCCTTATTTGCAGTTTACTTGTTCAATAACGCTTTTCATAGCGTCTGCACTAGCGATAAGTTTTTTGGTTTCTTCTTCAGTTAAGGTTGGGGTAAGCGTAGTCTTAATTCCGCCCATGCCGATAACGGTGGGGATACTGATACAAACGTCTTCAATTCCGTATTCGCCTTTCATTAATACCGATACGCAAATAACGCTGTCAACACCCGAGTAAAGGCATTTACAAATGTAAGCAACCGCTGCGGCAACGCCGTTGTAGGTCGCGCCCTTTCTAGAAATGATAATGCCACCCGATTTTCTAATATATTCGGCAACTTCTTCTTTGTCATAAGGTTCAACTTGCTTAGTTTTGTCGGTAATAACGTCGGCGTATTCGTCAACTTGAACGCCTGCAATTCTTACCTTTGACCAAGCAACGAAAGAAGTATCGCCGTGTTCACCTAAAACGTCCGCATCCACTTGAAGGGGTGAAACTTTGTAAATTTCACTAAGTCTAGTTCTTAAACGCGCCGTGTCAAGGCTAGTGCCCGAACCGATAATTCTGTTTGCGGGAATATTAGTAACTTGGTGGAAAGTATACGTCAACACGTCAACGGGATTTGCTACGATAACGTAAACGGCTTCAGGACATACCGCCGTAATTTGCGGAGCAATACTCTTTATGATGTTTACGTTGATTTGAGCAAGGTCAATTCTAGTTTGACCAGGCTTTCTTGCAATGCCCGAAGTGATAACTACGATATCAGAACCTTTAGCGTCTTCATAAGTTCCAGCTCTAACTATCGCAGGATTTAAAAATGGAGTGGCTTGATAAATATCCATAGCCTCGCCAAGAGCCTTTTCGTTGTTTACGTCAATAAACACTACTTCTGACGCCGTACCTTGCGCTACGAGTAAATAACCAATAGAAGAACCTACTGCGCCTGCACCAATAATTGTAATTTTTTTGTTCATACTTTAATCTCCAAATATATTTTTTTAAACAAATTGTTTGTTAAATTTTTAACAATTAACCTTAAAATCAGTAGCGGTAAAAGGCATAATACACCCTTGACCGCCATTTGACGAGATAATTATAGCATATAATTAAAATAAATAAAAGCGTTTTTCGCGTCTTTATATAATATTTTAAGAAAAAATTTTTTAGTTTTACCATTAAATAGGAAAATTTTCAAATAATGGAAGAAAATTTTGCTAGAGCGATATTAAACGGTAAAAATGGCCGTTAAAAAACTTCCGCTTAGAATCAAACGGAAGTTTAATTTTGATTTATTTAACTTTAAGCCCATACCAAGCAACATTTAAGCCGTTAGTTTGGGTATTAGACGAGTTTGCAATAGACCTTTTTGGTTATCGAGGTTTGTCAAACAAAGCCTATACTAAGCGATATTTTTAAGACGTTAGTTTGGGTATTAGGCTAGGCTCACAAAGGCGATAGGCTGAGTTAGACCTATGTGGTCAACGAAGTCTATCGACTTTGTAGAAACGACGCATAATACCCGAAATAACGGATTAAAAACGTTCGTCGATTGTATAAGTATCGACAAGTTCTTTAACGGAATACTTCATATTTTCAGTTTCTTCGTAGGCTTCGACGTATAAACGATCTAAAATAGACCAAAGTTTCTCTTCGTCGATTTCGATAGGTTTTGCTATTGAGATTTGACCGTTAGAAGTTTTTTGAAGGCCTTCTTCATCCATAAGCCTTTCTTCGTAGAGTTTTTCGCCTGGACGAAGACCGGTGCAAACGATATCGATATCGACGTTAGGCTTGTAGCCCGAAAGCCTTATAAGATTGCAAGCAAGGTCGTAAATTTTAACTTGTTCGCCCATATCTAGAACGAAAATTTGACCGCTTTTAGCAAACGCGCCAGCTTGTAAAACTAAGGTTACCGCTTCTTGAATAGTCATAAAATAACGAACCACGTCTTTATGCGTAACGGTAACCGGACCGCCTTCTTCAATTTGTTTTTTAAATAAAGGGATAACCGAACCGTTCGAACCAAGAACGTTACCAAACCTAACGGCAACGAACTTAGTGAACTTACTATGCTTGCCAATCGTTTGAATAATCATCTCGCAAATGCGCTTGGTTGCACCCATAATATTTGTGGGGTTAACCGCCTTATCAGTTGATATTTGAACGAAAGTTTCAACGCCGAACTCATCCGCGCAACGAGCGAGATTAAGCGTGCCGAACACGTTATTTTTAACGGCTTCGTTGGGGCTAGTTTCCATAAGCGGAACGTGTTTATGCGCCGCGGCGTGGAATACGACTTGCGGTTTGTATTTTTCGAATACTTTTTTAACTTTAGTCTTTTCGCGTATGTTGGCAATGAGAGCCAAAATATCTCTATGTGGATATCTACGCTTAAGTTCTTGTTCTATCTCGTAAGCGCCGTTTTCATAGTTGTCAAGAATAATTAACTGCGCGGGGTTAAACGACATAATTTGACGGCAAAGTTCACTACCTATCGAGCCACCGCCACCCGTTACCAAAACGACTTTATTTTTAATAAAACCTTTGATTTGATTAAGGTCTACTTCAGTTTGTTCACGGCCTAAAAGATCTTTAACGTCAACCGGCTTTAAGTTATCAAGGGTAACTTTGCCGTTGGCAAGTTCAGAAATATCAGGAAGAGTTTTTACTACGCAACCGGTGTTTTTACACTTTCTTACTATTTCGTTTATGCGCTTTTTAGAAACGGACGGCATAGAAATAAATATTTCTTTCACGTCGTATTCTTTTACGATTTTATCAACGTCGTTCGTAGTACCGCAAACTTTAATGCCGTTTATATACTCGTTTTGCTTAGAAGCGTCATCGTCAACGATACAAACGGGTAGGTATCTAACCTTATCTAAAGAGTTCATTTCTTTAATAAGTTGAACGCCTGCGCTACCCGCGCCAACTACCATAACGTGCGTACGCTTATCGTTTTTATTTACGTAATTGTGGTAAGATATCGAGAGTAATTTTCTTAAAATTAACAACGCTATGGTAGAAAGCATTGAATAAATCATAAAGATAAATACGCCCTTAAACGATATTACCGTTCTAAACGTTGCAAGCGCAAACAATACGTTAAAGCAACCTACTAAACCTATAATTACGATTATTCTTAAAACTTCTTTAATACTTATCATCTTAAAGACGATAGAATATTGACCAGAATAGTAAAAAATAAAGGTTATAAGTAGAACGTTAAATATTATCCAAATCATTGCGGGAATGGTAAGTTCTTGCTTGTAACCTTCCGCCATAAGAGCAATAGACGCCGATATAAATATTGCCAACACGTCACCCATAATAGGAATGAACGAATTGCGTATTTTTACGTTGTTTCTTCTTTTCATAGCGCTCCTTAAAAATCTAGTTAATTACGTAGACGCTTGTCGTTTAACGACATATTATCAAATTTTGCGACAAAAGTCAACGCTTGGGCAACGATATTTAAGATATGAAGCTTACAATATCTTCTATTACCGCGCGCTTGCACGAAGGCTCGTTAAGAATTTCGTGGCGAGCCCCGTCGTAAATTTTAACCTTTGCATCACAGCCGTTTTTGATTAAGTTGTTATAAACTTCTAAAACGCCCTTGCCGTAACCGCCAACGGGATCGTCCGCGCCCGAAACTATTAAAAGTGGGATGTTTTTTGGTAGGTTTTTATACCACTTAGGCAGGCAAGTGAGTTTATTAAGCGTAATTAAATCGCGCATTGCCGAAAGGGTAAAACGGTAGGAACAAAACTCGTCGTTATCGTATTTTTTTCTAACGCTTTCGTCGGTCGTGAGCCAACTTCTTCTACTGTTTTCGCCTTTAAACTTTTTATTGTACGAACCAAAGGCAACGCCGTCTAAAAACTTGCTAACGTGCCTTTCGCCCTTGAAGATTTTTAAAATTTTTATAAGTAAAAGCCCTGCGCTTGCAAGCGGATTTTTGCCTGCCGTTCCCATAATTATCGCCTTTTTAGGATATACCGTTTTACCTAAAGCGTATCTTACTATAAACGAACCCATACTATGCCCCATTAAATAATAAGGATAATCGCCGTATTCGTTTTTAACCGAATTATAAAAAACCGCCAAGTCTTCTGCCAAAAGTTTATACCCATCTTTTTTAGCGATATAGCCAAGGTCTTTAGTTCCGCCAGCCGTCTTGCCGTGCCCAAGATTGTCAAAGGCAAACGAAAGATAGCCTAATTTTGCCATTTCCATTAAAATCTCTTGATACCTGCCGATGTGTTCAGTCATTCCGTGAACGACGTGAAAATACCCCTTAATTTCTCCGTTTGGGATATAGAGTTTACCTATTAAATTGTGAATTTTATCCGACGAAAGTATACTTTTTTCAATAATTTTTACGTCCATAACTCTCCTATTTGCAAAGCGTTTGCCTTACGGCTTTTTGCCAACCGCTTATAAAATCCTTTCGTTTATCGCTAGATATTTTAGGCAGATACCTTTCACCGCCGTTTATCTTGGCGCAAATTTCTTCTTTAGAAGAAAACACACCGCAAGTTAGACTAGCAAGCATAGCAACGCCCATAGCGGTTGCCTCGCTTGACTTAAGTTTAACCACTTCTAAATTAGAAATATCTGATTGAAACTGCATTAAAAAACGATTGTTCGACGCGCCACCGTCAACTTTAAGTTGCTTTAAATTTTCGCCTAAATCTTTGTTGATTGCGCTAATTAACTCTTCCGTTTGATAGGCAATAGACTCAAGCGAGGCGCGAACTAAATGCGCTCTACCCGTTCCACGCGTTAGCCCAACTATCGTTCCGCGCGCGTCCATATCCCAATAAGGCGCGCCAAAACCAGTAAACGCTGGAACGACGTACACTCCACCGCTACCGTCTACCGACGTTGCTATTTCTTCACTTTCTTTTGAAGAAGATATTATTTTAAGTTCGTCGCGTAGCCAACTTATTACCGCACCGCCTACGAAAACGCTACCTTCTAACGCGTAGTTTATAGGCTCACCTTTAACGCCCGCCGTAACGGTAGTTATTAATCCGTGATTACTTTTTACGGGCTTATCTCCCGTGCCGGCTAGTAAAAAACAACCCGTTCCGTAAGTGCATTTTGCCTGCCCCTTATTAAAACACGCCTGTCCAAAAAGCGCCGACTGTTGATCGCCCGCCACCGCCGTTACGGTTAGCGTTTCGCCTAGTAAATTTATACTTCCGTATTCGTCACCAGACGGCTTTATAGTAGGCAACATCGATTTGGGTATATTGAAAATTTTTAGCAGTTTATCGTCCCATTGGTCGGTTTTTATGTTATAAAGCATAGTTCTTGACGCGTTTGTTCTATCGGTTAAATGAACTTTGCCGCTTGTTGATTTCCACAGTAAAAAGGTATCTACCGTGCCGAACAATAATTCGCCCTTTTCTGCCTTTTGACGCGCGCCGACCACGTTATCTAATATCCACTTTATTTTAGACGCGCTAAAATAAGCGTCCATCTTAAGCCCCGTAGTCAAAGCGATATAATCGGCGTAACCATCGCTTTCGATTTGCTTAATTATATCGGCTGTTCGACGGCATTGCCAAACAATAGCGTTATATATAGGCTTACCCGTTAACTTATCCCAAACTATTGTAGTTTCACGCTGGTTTGTTATACCTACACACGCTATTTCGCTTGCGTTTACACCGCTTTTGGTAACGCATTCTACCATTGCCGACGTTTGCGCCGAGTAAATCTCAAGCGGGTCTTGTTCCACCCAGCCTGGGTGTGGATAAATTTGTTTTATGGGGTGCTGAGCAATCGCCACCGCGTTAAAATTTAAATCAAAAAGTATCGCACGCGCACTAGTCGTGCCCTCGTCAAGTGCCAAAACGTATTTTTTCATAAAACAATTTTAACATAATTTAATTGTTTTTTCAACCCCCTCTATTGACAAGGTTTTTTTTTGGTGTTATAGTTTAAAAAAGGAGAAATTTTATGGATATTACAGAATTAGACAAGAACTTTGATTTACCACCGCTTGATGAACCTGACGTCGAGTGGTTTGACGCTAGTAAAGAACCCTTTTCACTTCACGGCATTTACTTTAACGAAGAAGAAGGTCGCTTTCGCCGTATGCCACAAGACGTTGCAGACACGGTAAACCCCGGCGTTAGATATTTTTCAACTTACTCAACGGGCGGTAGGCTTAGATTTAGAACGGACTCGCCTTACGTTGCAATAAAATGCGTTATCCCAACCGAGCACGTTATGCCACACATGCCACTAACCGGCTCACACGGGTTTTCACTTTACACAAACGGCGTATTCCAAGCGGTATATTTTGTTAAGGTAAAAGAAATTTACGACAGCAAACTCGACAGTCCGTACGCTTTTCAATTAAGCAACAATTTTAACCGTACAGACCTAAGAGATATAGAAATGTACTTTCCGCTTTATAACGGCGTGTTAACTTTATTTATCGGTCTTAAAAAAGGAAGTCAACTTTTACCGCATAAAGAGTACAAGCACAAAAAACCTATGGTTTTTTACGGTTCTTCAATCACTCAAGGCGGATGCGCTTCAAGAACGGGTAACGACTATATTTCGCACCTTGGTAGAATGCTTGATAGCGACTTTATAAACTTAGGTTTTTCGGGTAGCGCTAAGGCAGAACCCACTATGGTAGATTATCTTGCGTCGCTTGACGCTAGCGTTTTCGTGCTTGACTACGACCACAACGCGCCCACCTACGAACATCTTGAAAAGACGCACTACCCACTTTATAAAACTATAAGAGATAAACACCCCGACACGCCTATCGTTATGATTTCCGCACCCGGGCCCGAATACAAAAAACAAGGCTATGAAAGGCGCGACCTTATTAAAGGCACTTATGAAAGGGCGAAAAAAGAAGGGGACAACAACGTTTACTTTATCGACGGTTATACTCTTTTTGGCAACGAAGACCGAGAAGTTTGCACCGTTGACCTTTGCCACCCCAACGATATTGGATTTTTGCGTATGGCAAAAACTATTTATCCTGTACTTGATAAAATTCTTAATAAATAGTTTAAAAGCGACTGAAACAGTCGCTTTTTTAAGTAAAAATAATTTTGATTATTTTTGCTTTTTTGTAGATATATGATTTTTTATATGGTAAAATAACTTTAACCTACTTTTAAGGAGATTGTGATGGAAAGAAATTTGTACGCGTATTCAATAATGCGATTGTCGGTTGACGACGATAAGATTTTAGACGTTTGTGAAGATATTAAAAATCAATACGAAAGTGGCGTAACCTCTTGCCCTCTATTTTTGATGAGTTTAGTTCCCGAAGGTAATCCCGTAAAAAACAAACCGCAAATCCTTACCGATAAATATTTAAAATTTAAAAAGATTTTAGACGAGATGGGCGTTCCTAGCGGAATACTAGTTCAATCTTTACTTGGGCACGGCTGGGTTTTAGGCGAACACCCACCCTATCAACTTCACGTTGGTATGCAAGACGGAAAGGAATACGACGTTTTGTGTCCGCTTGACGAAGGGTTTAAGCGTTACGTTTACGATGCGCTCGTTACACTTGCCAAAGCAAACCCCAAAACTATAATGATTGACGACGATTTAAGAATTCTCACTAAGCCGGGTAAAGGTTGCTTATGCCCTCTTCACCTTAAAAAGTTAAACGAAGTTTTAGGCGAAAATTTAACGCGTGAAGAGTTTGTTGAAATAATTTCTAAAAATGACGAAAAGGCTAAACGCTATCTCAACGCTTTCCAAAAAATGGAACACGCAACGGTTGTTGATATTGCTAAAATTATAAGACAAGCGATTGATGACGTTAACCCCGATATTACCTGTTCGGACTGCGGTGGCGGTAGTTATAACGCCGGTCAAGCCCTTGATCTCGTAAGTGCTTTAACAGGTAAAGGTCATCCGTCAATTTTTAGGCTTAACAACGGTAGATACTGCGTAAACACAAACAGAGTTTTCTCTTATTCGTCTCAACGCGCAGCTCATTATATTCAAAAGTTAAAAGGAAAAATTGACCTTATTTTAGCCGAAGCGGATACCTGCCCACACAATAGATACGGCACTTCTGCATCGGAACTTCACACTCAATATACCTTATCTATAATAGAAGGTTGCGCAGGCGCTAAACATTGGCTAACTCGCGGACCTTACGAACCCGAAGCAGGTTTGGGTTATAGAAAGATTTTAGCAAAGCACGCTAATTTTTACGAACAACTTTATCTTGACGTTAAAGACGGTATCGATTGGCAAGGCTGTAAAATCTACTTCTCGCCAAGGTTTGATATGTCGTCCGTGAGCGAAAACTCCGGTTGGGCATACTGCGCACTTGAATCGCTTGGTCTTCCGTTATTTTATTCTTGTGATGAAAGTAAAGGCGTTTCTTGTTTAGAAGGTTACGAACACAAAAATTACCAACTATACACCGACGACGAAATTATTAAAATTTTATCTAACGACTGTTTCTTAGATTCAAAAATTGCCGAGTATTTTATAGAGCGTGGCTTTGGAAAATATTTAGGCGTTGACGTTGTAGAGCACGACGGTTCGCCCGTAAAAGGCGAAATTTGCACCAATGAAACGGTAGCAATGTCTAAACAAGCAAACCTTAAAAAACTTATCGTTATTAACGACGACGTTAAAGTCGACTCTTACATATATAACTCGATTGACGAGGGCGCTACTAAAGACTATTTGTTCCCGGGCGTTACCGTTTACAAAAACGAACTCGGCGGTAATATCGTAGTGTTTGCGGGTACGCCGTCAACAAAACGAACCTACCACAGCGGTATGAGTTACCTATCGCAAACTCGTAAAAACCAACTTATAAGGCTGTTATCTTCATTTAATAAACTCCCCGCATATTACACGGGCGACGTTGACGTATACTTAAAAGCAGGCTATCTTAAAAACGGTGAATTGCTAGTTTCGCTAGTAGATATGAACGCCGACGAAATTGAAAACTTGCAACTTTATATAGACGGCAACGTTAAAAAGATTAAAATGCTTACCCCGTCTGGCGAGAAGAAAGAAGTTGCGTTTACTAAAAACGGCAATATCTACGACTTAGACTTAACCGTTTACACGTTAAAACCCGTTATTCTTTATATAGAAAAATAAAAAAAATCTTGGACGTAATAGTCCAAGATTTTTTATTTTTAAATCAAACCCGTTATAAAAATTTCAATTCCTATAAATATTAAAATTGCACCGCCTAGTATTCCCGCCTTACCTGCAAGTTTAGTGCCGAATTTTTTACCTATTAACACCCCTGCAAAGCAAACGGCAAAAGTTATTACCGCTATTATTAAAACGGATAAAAGCGCCGACAAAATCTCGTATTCGCCTATAGTAAAACCAACGGAAAGCGCGTCGATAGAAGTTGCAACGCCTTGCACCATTAATCCCCAAATGGTAACCCCTTTAAGCGAGCAAGCGTCTTCATCTTTCTTCTTAATTCCTTCTAATAGCATTTTTCCGCCGATAAAACCAAGAAGCAACAAAGCAATCCAAGGTATAAAATTTTCAAACGCCTTAAAGTAAACTAAAACGGTATGTACGCAGATATATCCAATAAGGGGCATTACGCCTTGAAAGAGTGCAAATATTACCGCTATTAAAAATGGTTTAGACTTTCGCATGCACGGTTCGTTTAGCCCGTTCGCTAGCGAAACGGAAAAAGCGTCCATCGCAAGCCCAAGACCTAACAATACGCTAGTAAATATTAAAGTAAAATCAATCATTAATTATTAATAACTCCTGTCTTTCGTCGGGTTTAATAGTTTCAAACGTAACGTCCGTAAGCTTTAGGTTTTTTACCCCTTTAACGTACATACCGTACGCGGGAAGCACGAAGCCGTTCATATAGTGAGTTGGGTAACCCGTTGGGTTTTCTTTATAGTCAATATCTTCTAGTTTTTTACCGCCCATAACTTTTAAGTGAACGTTGTTTAAAGTTACGTTTTCAATTACGTTATCGGTAAGGTTTACTATGCTACTAGCGATACAGCCGTTTTGCTCGTATTCGCTACCCTCTTTAATATAAATATAGTAAAAATCGATAGACTTATACGTTTCGTCGCTATTATCGGCGTAAATATTTGATAAAGTTATATTTTTCATACTACCTATCGGCGTACCTTCGGGCGCGCGCATACGTTTGCCAAGCGCAATAAAGATAGGGCAAGTAGTGTTTTCCATAACGATATCTGAAATATTTATGGCTTCTAAATTAGCACCGTCTACACTCTCTATTGAAATGCCCGTGCATTGCGAGTGGTGAATTACGCAATTAGATATCGTTATATACTTCATATCGCCAGTCGTTTCCGTGCCGAACTTTATTGCGTTACATCTAGACGAAATTATACAGTTAGTAACCGCCACCCTCTTTAAGTGATGAACTTTGCCGTCGAAAAGCGAAGTTTTAAACACAAGCGCATCGTCGCCACAGAAAAGGTTACAGTCGGAAATAATAACGTCCTCGCAACCGTCTGGGCTAATGCCGTCGATATGTGATTTTATATATAAACCCCTAATAAATACGCGTTTGCAAGCGCCAAGTAAAATTGCAATATCGGTAGCGTTTAAAATTTCAAAATCTTCAAATCTTAAATTTTCGCCGTATTTTATAGATATTGCTTTGGCTCCACGATGCCCCGTTCTTTTAGATTCCTTTGGCGCCCATACCGATTGCAAATCCATAGTAACTCTACCCTTAATGGTAACGTTTTCTATGTTTGAACCGTAAAAAAGCGACTTAGAATAACTGCTGTGCGAAAGGTCTTGATAACAAGGTTCAAATAAAATATTGTCGGGGTAAAAGTCTTCTAAATTTTTAGAGCCTAAAAGTCTAGTTCCGTCTTCAAAAATAATGGTTACGTTGCTTTTAAGTTCAACCGTACCAAGCAAGTATTCGCCAACGGGTACGAAAAGCGTTTGCTTTAACCTACTAGCGTCGTCTACCGCCTTTTGAAAAGCCTCGGTATATAAAACTTCGTTTCCATTAATGTAATCTTTAAAATTAATCATAATTCTCCTTTTGCGCTTTAAAGATAGTTGAATTTAGTAAGCAACTTTTTCATAACGCTTATTATACCATATTATCTTTATATTTTCAACGAAAATTAATCTATGCTTATTATAAATTAAAATCGCCTTATAGGTCGCTTTTACCCATTAAAAACGCTTTCAGCGTAGCGAACGGCTTCCATTGCGTCTTTACAATATTTATCAGCGCCGATAGATTTTGCATAGTCTTCAGTCAAAACCGCACCGCCAACTATCGTTTTGCACCAAGGCGCAACTTCTTTTATAAGTTTAACCGTTTGTTGCATATATAAAACGGTCGTCGTCATCAACGCTGATAGCCCAACCATAGGCGCATGATTTTTTACTACCGCGTCTGCAATAATTTTAGGTTCAACGTCGCGCCCTAAGTCTATAACTTTATAACCGTAGTTTTCAAGCAACAGTTTAACTATGTTTTTACCTATATCGTGAATATCGCCTTTAACCGTAGCAAGCACGAATACCGCCTTGTTTTGGCTAGAAGTCGCTACTTCTTCCTTAACGGCGTCAAAGGCAACTTTCGACGCTTCAGCGCTCATAAGTAGCGACGGTAGATATACCGTTTTATTTTCAAACCCAACGCCAACGTAATCGAGTGCCGGTATAATGTCGCCGTTTATTATATCAAGCGGTTTTTGGGTTTTTAATAGTTCTTTAGTAATTTTGTACGCTTGGTTTTTTAAGCCCTTTATTATAGCCGTTTGAAGTTCAGATTTTTCAAGCGGTTTATCTTTAATTTCGCCTTCCGCCTTTATCTCTACCACTTCTTTTTTAGGTAAAGAATTAGCAAAGTTAATATAGCCGTCAAAACTCTCGTCAAGCCCGCTTAAGGCAAGATAGGAATAATATGATTTTAGCATATCTTCAGCGTAAGGGTTCATAATGCCTGCGCTTAAACCGCAACTAAGCGCCATAGTAAAGAAGTTACTGTTAATAATTTCTCTACTAGGAAGCCCAAAAGACACGTTCGACACGCCAAGCGAAGTTTTGCACTTTAATTTTTCGCTTATAATTTTAACCGCTTTAAGCGTTTCTTTAGCCGAATTTTTATCGGCACTTATAGTTAGCGCTAGCGGATCGAAAATTAAGTTCTTTTTATCAATGCCGTACGATTTTGCTACGGCTATTATCTTTTTGGCAATTTCTACCCTTTCGGTAGCCGTTGGCGGTATTCCGTTTTCGTCAAGAGTTAAGCAAACTACCACGCCACCGTATTTTTTTACGAGTGGGAACACCGCTTGCATACTCTCTTTTTTACCGCTTACGGAATTTATCATCGCTTTGCCGTTATAAAGGCGCAAAGCCCTTTCCATAGCAACGGGGTTAGACGTATCTATTTGAAGGGGCAAATCGCAAACTTCTTGCAAACTTAAAACCACCCTTTCAAGCATTTTAACTTCGTCGATTTCAGGTAGCCCAACGTTTACGTCTAGAATATGAACGCCCTTTTCTTGCTGATTAATACCTTCTTTTAAAACGTAGTCTATATCTTGGTTTTTAAGCGCCTCTTTAAACTTCTTTTTGCCGGTTGGATTAATTCTTTCGCCGATGAGAACGGGGATTTTTTCAAAGTCAACCGCCTTTACGAAAGAAGTTACCGTAGAATAATTCTTTTTAGTAGTTTTTAACGGTTTAACGCCCTTTAGTATTTCGCTAACCGCCTTTAAATGCTCGGGCGTAGTTCCACAGCAACCGCCTACTATTTTAACGCCTTTTTGAACGGCTTGCAACGCGCTAACTGCAAAATCTTTGGGCGAAACGTCGTACTCGGTTTTGCCGTTTACAACTTTTGGCATACCCGCGTTTGGTTGAAATATTATAGGAAGTGACGAATATTTAATATACTCGTCAATAACGGGCATAAGTTTATTAGGTCCAAACGAACAGTTTACGCCGATAGCATCCGCCCCAAGCCCTTCTAAAATATTAACCATTATTTTAGGGCTTGCACCCGTTACGAGTTTTCCGTCTTCCCCATAGGCGTTAGAAACGATTACGGGTAGCGAACACTCTTCCTTAACGGCAAGAAGTGCCGATTTGGTTTCGTAACAGTCGTTCATCGTTTCAATAATTACTAAATCAACGCCGTACTTAACGCCAAGTCTTACCGTATTTTTAAAAACGGCAACCGCATCTTCAAACTCAAGGTCGCCGTACGGCTTTAACATTTTGCCCGTAGGCCCTAAATCAAGCGCAACCCACTTAGGTTGACTTGTTTTACTGCTTTTTTGAGCAATTCTAGCGTTTTCGACCGCCGATTTTATAATTTCTTCTAACTCGTTGAGCGAAAATTTTAACGAGTTCGCGCCAAAAGTGTTAGTAGTAACTACGTTACAACCAGCGTCGAAATAACTTTTATGTATTTGTTGTACGGCAGTTGGGTTTGTAATATTAAACCTTTCAGGAAGTTCGCCTACCTTTAATCCCTTTGATTGAAGTAGCGTTCCCATACCGCCGTCGAATATTAAAAGGTTGTTTTTAATATAATTTTTTACGTTCATAATAAAATCTCGCTTTTTGCTTGTACACCTATAATCGCCGTAACTGATTTTGAAGGCGTCATAACCAAACTTTCAGTAAAATATAAGCCAAGGTGTTTTTGTGGGTTTAGCGCGTTAAAAATTTCACGCTGGAATTCAAGTGGCAAATCGCCGTATCCAGCCGAAAATCTAGGTTTAGTAGTTCCACCGCTACCAACTACGCTATCGTTTATCTCGCCGTTAAAGATATCGCAAAGGCACTCTATCCTTTCAGCGCCTAGCGCTTGAAAAATCACCGCTTTAGTAGGCGATAAAAGGGTGTATTTTTTAATTAACCTATCAATTTCAATGCCTATCGTACTTGCAAAAACCACCGCGTAATTGCAACCGTTAAGCCTTTGGCTTAAACTTTTAGATTTTACCTTGCCAAAAGAAAAGGTTACTTGGTCAGCGCAAATTTTTATAGGGCAAATTAAATAGCATACTTTTCCCGCCGTTTGCAAATATTCTTTAGCGCAATCTCTTATTAAGTTTATATCCGTATCTTCGGCTTTTTTAACGCCCGCGTAAAGAAGCGTAACGCGTTCGTCAATAGGCGGAAGTTCGTACGTTTTTACTTTTACTTGCATTTTAATTTAATATAGAAGAAAGGTTGTCAAGTATGCTTTTTGCAACGTCGGGCTTATTCATTGAGTAAACGTGAACGTTTTTAATGCCGTTTGCAAAAAGGTCTATAATTTGGTCGGTTGCATAAATTATACCCGCTTGTTTCATACCTTCGGGATTAGTTCCAAATTTATCTACTAAACTTTTAAAACGCTGTGGCATAAACGAACCCGAAAGTTTTACCGCCCTTTCCACTTGGTTAGCGTTAGTTATGGGCATAATGCCCGGCATTACGGGTACGGTAATACCCGCCTCGCGTATTTTATACAAAAAGTTATAAAGCAAATTGTTATCAAAAAACATCTGCGTAGTTAAAAAATCACAACCTGCGTCGACCTTTTGCTTAAGATAAAAAATATCTTCCTTTTGGTCTTTGCTTTCAGGGTGAATTTCAGGATAGCACGCACCGCCTATGCACATATCGGGCGCAACTTCTTTAATTTCTTTAATAAGGTCGATAGCGTGATTATAATACCACTTAGAACGGTCTTCGTTTTCACGCTCTTTAGGAATATCGCCCCTAAGCGCCATTACGTTTTCTATGCCCGACGCCTTAATATCTTCTATTCTTTCTTTAACCGTTTGTTTGGTTGACGAAACGCACGTTAAATGCGCCAAGGTGGGAACGCCGTAAGCGTTTTTGATATTCTTGGCTATTTCAAGCGTGTATTTGCTAGTTCCGCCACCAGCGCCGTAGGTAACGGACATAAACGCAGGGTTTAACTTGGCAATTTCTTCCGTGGCGTGCTTAACGCTATCAAAAGAACTTTCAACCTTAGGCGGAAACACCTCAAACGATAAAGTGAGTTTTTCTTCAGTTAATAAATCAATTATCTTCATAATATATTATTTTAACAAATTATTATCTCTAAGTCAATAACGACGAAATTAAAAAGGATAGCATTGCTATCCTTTTACTATAAATTTTATTTCTTTAAAGTTTGTAAGTAATCGCCAATGTCGTACATTGCTTGACGTAAGGTTTGATGCTCAGGAAGCATTACTACGCGGAAGTGGTCAGGCGTTTTGTAGCCAAAGCCCGTTCCCGCTACGATTAAAATCTTTTTAGCCTCTAAAAGACCTCTTGCAAAAGCCTTATCGTCGGTTACGTTAAATCTTTCAGTATCGATTTTGGGGAAGATATAGAAAGCACCGTCGTTAGGAACTACCGATAAACCGTCAATTTCGTTAATTGCTTCTACGCACGCCTTTCTTTGAAGGTAAAGTCTACCCGTTTCGCAAAGCATTTCTTTAGTATATTCGGTATCTTTAAGCGCGGTAGGAATAATAAGTTGCATAAGCGCGTTAGAACAAAGTCTAACCGATGCAATAGCAACGAGCGCTTTGTTAAGTTCTTTAGCCTTTTCGGTGTTACCGCTTAAGCAAATCCAACCGCATCTTATACCGCATACGCAGTGCGATTTAGAAAGGCCGTTCAAAGTAACAACGGTAAGGTCGGGTGCAAGTTTTGCAAACGAAGTGTGAACTTTGCCGTCGAACACGAGTCTATCGTAAATTTCGTCAGAGAATACGATAATATCGTTTTGTCTTGCAATTTCAGCAATTTCTAAAAGAACGCTGTTAGGATATAACACACCCGTCGGGTTGTTTGGGTTGATAATTACTATTGCTTTAGTCTTTTTAGTGATTTTTGATTTAATATCGTCAATATCAGGGCTCCAATTTTCTTCTTCTTTACAATCGTAGAAAACGGGAACGCCACCCGACGCTAATACCGAGTTAGACCAAAGTGAATAGCAGGGGCTTGGCATTAAAACTTCATCGCCTAAATCAACAAGCGCGGTAGTTAGCATACTTGCCGCTTCACTAACGCCGTTGGTAATGAAAACGTCATCGGGTGTTAAGCCTTGAATACCTTTAGAAGTTTCGTATTCAACGATCGCTTCTTGAGCAGACTTCATACCTCTAAGACCGCAGTAGCCAAGTGATTTTTCAACGTCTTTAATAATAACTTCTTTAATAGACTCTGGCATTTTAAAGCCGAAAGTTGCAGGGTTACCGGTGTTAAGTTTTAATACCTTTTCGCCTTGCGCTTCCATTTCAAGCGCCCTAAAAAATACTGGACCACGAATATCTGAATGTATGTTTTCCATACGTTCTGCCATATACTTGTATTGCATAATAATCTCCTAAAAATGTATTTTTATAAATATCATTTTACGCCCATTTATAAACTTTGTCAATTACTTATAATATTTCTTTTAAGAAAT
>JAEIGA010004915.1_pt1 | contig 20559 bp, 17 predicted proteins | sample 9270691 | NCBI WGS metagenome assembly JAEIGA01 (sample SAMN17057246, study PRJNA624740) | gut metagenome | biome: biome; isolation source: fecal sample | host: Bos grunniens | place: China: Xizang | collected 2019 | reverse complement strand
TTATATGCATTTATGGGAGTTGCTTCGAGAAACAAATTTATTTGATAAGCTTTCAATGATAAATTTGTGTACCTTTGCTTAATATTTCAGAATAATCTAGGACCTGTACCCTTCCCTGTTAGTCGGACAGATCTGAATTAGACAAAAATCATTAGATTTGCGTCTATGAAAAGAAAAGCACACACAGAGAGTGAGATGGTGAAGGCCGTTCAGGAGCTGGAAAGCGGCATCGATGCCGAGACAGTAGCCCGCATCATGGCATATCTAAAGCGACATTGTACAATTGGAAGAGCAAGTACAGCGGCATGGAGGTGAGCCAGGTCCGCAGGCTCAAGGAACTTGAGGAGGAGAACCGCAAGCTCAAACAGATGTACGCCGAACTTGCTTTGGATAACAAGATCCTGAAGGACTTCATCGAAAAAAAACTCTAGAGCCCGAGGTTAAGAAGGAGCTGGCCAATGAGATCGTAAAGGAATATAACGTAAGCATCTCTCGGGCGTGCAAACTGATGGATATCCACAGGTGATATTTCTATTACACCGAAAAGAAGGATGACAGCGAAGTGGAGCAGGCTATCCGCGAGGCGGCAGAGTTCGGTGACGGCTTCTGGAAGATCTTCCAGAGACTTCGCCGTAACGGCAAGCGCTGGAACCCCAAGAAGGTGTACAGAGTATATAAACAGATGCATTACGAGAAGCGCAGCAAGCTGAAGAAAAGGTTCCCTGCACGCGTCAAGAGCCCTCTCGTAATACCGTCAGAGCCGAACACCACATGGTCAATTGACTTTGTGAGTGACAGGCTGCAGAGCGGAAGAACGTTCCGTGTACTGAATATCATTGATGACTGTGACAGGGTTGCAGTGGGACAGGAGATCTCCATGTCAATGCCGGCGGAAAGCCAAAGAACATACGATGCGACAATGGACTGGAGTTCATCTCCAAGACGTTCCAGGAATGGCGCAAAGGCAACGATATAAACATCATCTATATCCAGCCTGCTCACCCGACTCAGAACAGCATAATAGAACGCTTCAACGGAAGCTACCGCAGGGCGGTGCTTGATGCATACATCTTCCGCACCCTCCATGATGTGCGAGAACTGACGAAAGCATGGATGGCAGACTACAACGAATGCCGTCCTCATGAGTCACTGGACAACATGACTCCGATGGAGTATCGGGAGAAGAAAAAAGTAGGTTAAAAGGAAAATTACAAAACAGAAAATATTAACCGAAAAGTCTAATTGCAGACTGTCCTAAAAAGGGGAAGCGCACAGCTCTATTGATAGAAACTCAATCATTTGAAAAAGTTTTATTAAATTTGTTAGTAATATTAATAACCACATTGTTGTTGATTACTACAACGTATTAAACTCCAGAATTATATGTAAGAAACATCTAGTGTTGAGTACAATATATACGTATCAACAAAAAAGATTGCTGTGCATAATAATTTTGCTTTTTAATAACCCAAATAAATATGAGACGAATTACCCTTTTAACCCTTATACTTTTTTCTGTCAACATGTTCGCCCAAAACAAGGTTACAGGCGCTGTTTTTCTTAAATCCGATAGAAGTCCTCTGGCAGGAGTCGTCGTTAAGGATAGCAATTCAGCTATACATACTGTGAGTGATCTTAATGGAGAATTCATCATAGATGTATCTACCCCACAAACGCAACTTGTAATTTCAGGATTGGGATTGAAAGAGCAGATTGTTGAATGTAAAGGAAAGAAGGATTTGGGAAGGATATATATGGAGAGTGATATGTACACTCTCGCGGATGCTATTGTAACCTCTTCCTTTGGGGTTGAACGTGTTACTCCAGTAAGTGCCAGTGCCATAACAGGGCGTTATATTGAGGAACGGCTAGGCTCTCATGAATTCCCGGAAATCCTTAAGTTTACACCTGGTGTCCATGCCAATAGACAAGGAGGCGGATGGGGTGACTCCGAAATCTATATGAGAGGATTTGATAATTCTAATATTGCTGTTCTTGTGAATGGTATTCCGATCAATGACATGGAAGCCGGATCTGTATACTGGTCAGATTGGGCTAATCTCAGTGATGTTACTGCAACTATTCAAACGCAACGAGGCATTGGAACGAGCAAGGTTAGTGCTCCATCTGTGGGTGGAACTATCAATATTGTGACTAAGGGCATTCATGCTGCTCAAGGTGGAGTAGCTAGCGTTAGCGTTGGTAGTCATGGCTATAATAAGCTCTTGTTTGCAGTAAATTCCGGACTTATGAGGAACGGCTGGGCTTTGAGCATATTGGGTAGCAGAACGTCTGGAAATGGCTATTTCCAGGGTGGAGATTTTGAGATGTATAGCTATTTCGTCAATGCTACAAAACTTTGTGGTGATAATCATCGACTTGTTTTCACTGGATTCGGTGCTCCTCAAAAACATTATTCCCGTTCCAATGCCCTTACTGCTGCAGAGTGGCAGAAAGTGAGAGATTTATATAATTTGTCTGATTGGAGGGAATATAATCCTGATTATGGATTTGATGCAAATGGAATCCGCAAGACAGCTGATTACGCAGAATACCATAAGCCATTTGTTTCCTTGACTCATAATTGGAAAATTAACGAAAAGTCTAAATTGAATACCAATGTCTTTGCTGCATTTGGACGTGGAGGCAGCTATTCCGGCAAAGCTGATGAAGTAAACTACAGTGAATATGATTGGTATGCTTCTGATTATGGAATTCTGAACACTAAATTCAGATGTCCTAACGGTACGTATGACTATGCTAAAATAGAAGCAATCAATGCTGCATCTGAAACTGGCTCGCAGTTGATAATGACACAGATTGCAGGAAAGTTGAATACTTATGGACTCACTTCTACATATTCCAATAAATTCATGGATAACTTGGAATTTTACGGTGGTATTGATGTCAAGTATTTCTTAAGTGGACACACGAATCGTATTATTGACCTGTTTGGAGGAGAATACTATGTTGATCCTTGTAGAAGTGAAGTTAGTTTAGACAATAACTCATTTGCGACTGAAGACTGGAAGACGTCTCATATTGGAGTTGGCGATGTCGCATATCGAGATTATGATTCCCATGTATTCCAGAAAGGGCTTTATACTCAATTGGAATACAAGACGCAGGTCTTAAGTGCTTTCGTTTCAGGCGCATTGTCTCATACAACATATTGGAAGTATGACAGATTCTATCACTCGGGGGACGAATCACGCTCAGACAATGCAAACTATTGGGGGGGTAATGTGAAGGGTGGAGCTAATTATAATATCAATAAGAATCACAACATTTATCTTAATGCCGGATTCATTTCTCGAGCACCTTACTTCAAATCAGGAGCCTTCATGTCGGCTACATCATCCAATGTCATCAATGACATGGCTAAGAATGAGAAGAGTACTACTGTAGAAATCGGCTACGGATTTCATAATGAGTATATAGCAGTTGGTGTTAATGGATATCTGACAGAGTGGATTGATAAGTCCATGACAAAGAAGGGTAAAATTGTTGAACAATATTACATCAATATGACAGGTGTTAACTCTCGCCATATGGGTATTGAACTTGAATTTAAAGGTCGTCCGGCAAGATGGGTAGAAATGACAGCTATGATGGCATTAGGAGATTGGAGATGGACAAGTGATAATGTTAAGGGATATGCTTACAACTTGAGTAGCCAAGCGGTCACTCCTGAAGGAGATATTACTACTCCTGGCGCAGAAGATCATGCGTGGGCGATCATCAACATGAAGGGCATTAAAGTAGGTGGATCCGCTCAAACAACAGCAGCGGTTGACGTCATGTTTACTCCTTTTACCGGTTTAAGAATAGGGGGAGGATATACCTATTATGGAAGGAATTACGCCTTCTACTCACTCTCGGGAAGTAGCCTGAAGCTGGGTAAGGAAATGTTTGTAGCCAATCCTTGGGAAATTCCATCATACGGCTGTCTTGACCTAAGGGCTTCATATCAGCTTGATTTAGGGAAGAATAAGATTACATTCTTCTGTAATATGAACAATGCTCTAGACACGACATATATTGAGAAGGCTTGGAATCCATCAAATGTAGCATCATCAAGAAATGATGTTGATCCAGCCGGGGTATATATGTTCTACGGATTGGGCAGGAACTGGAATGCTGGTGTCAAATATAACTTCTAGCTGATTTCATGAAAGATTTCCTTAAATTATTTTGCAAGTATGTTCCTCCATATCTATGGAGGATCTTTCTCAATATTATCCTGAGCCTTATATCATCAGTCTTCAGTGTGTTTAGCTTTGCGGCTATAATACCTGTGCTTCAGATATTATTCGGTATATCCACTGATGTTTTAGACCCAGTCGACTTTTCTACAGTCGAATCTTATGCCACTTTTTTGGAGGTATGCAAAAGCAATGCACTGTATTACCTTCAGGAACAGATTTCTGAAAGGGGTACAGGTTGGACCCTGATGATTATAAGCATCTTTATTTTCGCCATGTCATTCATGGCCAACTGCACTTCCTATTTTGCTTCATTCGTCAGAGTTCCTGTTCGAACAGGTATACTGAGAGATATTCGCAATGAATTGTATCGAAAAATCACCCTGATGCCGGTTGGATATCTGGAAAGAGAAAGCAGGGGCGATGTTATGATTCGCCTTACAAATGACGCTGAGGAAGTTGACTATAGTCTGGGTTCACTCATGGATATACTGATTAAGAATCCGACTAAAATAATAGTATATCTTGCTACTCTATTCAGTATTTCCGATCCATTGACATGGTTCTCAATAGGCCTCTTGTGTATTTGTATCGTCGTGTTGATATTGGTTGGATATGTACTCAAGAAATACGCGATGATAGGCCAGATTCATAGGGGAAGACTCTTGTCCAAATTTGACGAGACATTAGCGTTGCTATTAAATGTAAAGGCCTACAATGCAGAGAATAGAATGTTTTCTTCTTTCAAGGAAGTGAGTGATTCAACCAGAAAAGCCTTTAATAGGACCAATCGGCATTATAGCCTAGTATTTCCTTTGTCAGATTTCACCGTTACAGCGGTGATGGCATTTCTCCTCTTTTATGGAGGACGACTTATATTGGCAGGAGAATCTGTCCTGGGAGCTGAAGAGTTTATATATTTCCTTATAGTATTCTCTTCAATCATTCCATGTATAACCGATATATCCAGAGCTGGATATGGCATTCGAAAAGCTCAGGCCTCTGTGGATCGTATTAATACGGTATTGAATGTTCCTGAGAAGAAGCTGCAGATATCTGAGAGTACCGGAGAAAGCCTTGTCATGCCATCGGAACAGGAAACAATCCTTGAGTTGAAAAATGTATCATTCTCTTATGGTCCTAATCTAAAAAATGCGGTTGACAACTTTTCAATGACTATATTTAAGGGTAGTAAAGTGGCGATTGTAGGTCACACGGGATCAGGAAAATCAACGGTTGCTAAGCTCATACCAAGATTTCTGGAATTGAATTCTGGCAAAATAACTATCGCAGGAAAAGACATATATACGATGAGTATATTCGGATTGAGAGAGAGTATCTCTTATGTGAGCCAGGAATCCATGTTATTCAATGATACAATTTATAATAACATTGTATTTGGTAATAATAGTGCTACTATTTCTGATGTTATTGATTTGACAAAAAAGTTGGGTCTTGATGACTTTGTCGAGACGCTTCCTTTAAAATACGATACCGTAATAGGGGATAGAGGTGCATGCTTATCAGGGGGGCAGAAGCAATGTATATCGATTGCCAGAGCTCTTCTTAAGAAAGCTCCGATCATTATACTTGACGAAGCAACATCTGCATTGGATCTTGAAACAGAAAAGAGAGTGATGGATGTTATAGATAGTATAGAAGGACTTACGAAGATTATTGTTACTCACAGGTTGAGTTCAATCAAAAAATGTGATCAAGTCGTAATAATGAAAAATGGGTCAGTCATAGAGTCTGGAAGTCCGTCAGTCTTATTATGCTCTGGAGGATATTTTGCTAACTCTATATGTGTTTAATGGCATCGATAAGAATCATACATATGTCAGATCTTCATATTGCTGATAAAGGAAAGCCAATATGGGATACGGATACTCTTGCTCATTTTGATGCGGCTCTTGAACGGATTGAGACTGAATTAAATATTGATGCAATATTCATAACTGGGGATATTGCAGACAATGGTTCCCAATGGGCATATGACTACGTAGACAGCCGACTTTCAAAATTAGGGATTCCCACTTATCTATGTCCAGGGAATCATGACTGGCTGCCCAATATGAAGAAAGTATTCAATTATTGTAAAATAGTGCCTTCTTTGGAGATTGGTGGATGGAAGTTTGTATTTCTTGATTCAACTCTTAAGGATCCGGATGAGATAAATAAAAATAAGGCTAGAGGCGGACTTAATGAGGAGGATTTTAAGTTTATCACAAATATAGCAAAGGATTCAGATGTTCCTATTTGTTTGCTTCTTCATCATTCTCCTATAGAGCCTGGAGGATGGATGAATAGAAAGCTTTTAGAAAACCGGGACGAATTCAAAAGTATTATATGCCAATACGATATGATAAGACTTGTCCTATTTGGTCATATTCATTATCCCCTTACCGAGTCTGTTAACAATATAGTTTATTCTTCTGCTCCTGCGATAGGATTCGCATTTGATAAGGATTTACCAAAGTACCAAATACTTGATGGGGCTGAAGGATATAACGTTATCGATATTGACGAAGATTGTCACATTGAAATTAACCAAGTACGAATTTAGATTATGATAAAGACCAATAAGAGACTCTATTTTAAGTATTTTGATTTGTTTCGGGTCAGTGAGTTTTATGACCTGGCAGCTGATTCGCAGAGAGCGCAACGCAATATGGCTATAATTCAAAATAACTTTGATATAAGTATAGTTTCACTTCCGAAATCCGAATTACAGATTCTAGGTTTTGACTCTCAGACATGTGACGAGATTTACGAGTTTTCGACAAGTAATGATATCAGTTATATAAGATCCGTTCTTTCTTCTGTCGATAAGTGGATACTGAATCTTATTTTGCCAGACTTCTTCTCCCTAACCCTGTTAAGAAGCATATTCCTTTCACAGAACGTCAGTACCAAACAGCAACTAGAAGACTATTTCGCATCATCTGTGGCTGTGCATTCATATGGCAGTGACCAAGCTGAACTATACAACTATTTTGTTAAGAACTCTGATTATTCATCCTTTCCTGACAAGTATTTAAATCGTCGTTATCGTAGGTTGTTTTCGGAAGTAGATGGCAAGTATTTGTATGGAAATTATCATAATCATAGTACATTCAGCGACGGAAAGTTATCGATTAATGAACTGCGTACTCTCGCTGAATCATACGAAAAATCATTTATAGGCATTTCGGATCATACCAAAGAGTAAATTGTATTGATGAAGACTCTGTAATGAATCAACATCTTGAAATAGACGCCCTAAATAATTCTGATAGTAGCAGCCGTATCCTAAAAGGTGTAGAGTGCGAGATTCTTCCAGATGGAACTCTTGATTTTGCTTCCAATATACTTGCAACTTTTGACTATGTAATTATTGCTGCTCACCGTGATACTAATATGATTAAGTCTGTTGCTACAAGCAGATTGATCAAGGCCATCGAGAACCCTTCAGCAAATATATTAGCTCATCCTTCTGCTAGATTATTTGGGAAAAATGTCGGACTTCTTCTTGATATGTATAAGGTTATTGATGCATGTATCGCCAATAGAGTTATTATAGAAATCAATGGAGATAGTGACAGACTTGATCTGGATCCTAGATATATTGGTTATGCACTCGATAGATGTGCTGTTTTCTCCCTCGATTCAGATACTCATAGCCGTGACGGTTATTTGAATATCAATAATTCTATCTCGATAGCACAAGATTGCAATATACCTCCATCATCGATAATTAACACTAGTCCTGATTCCGATTTTTCGCACTTTAAAAACAAGGGTACGTAAAAATTACGCAAAATATTTTAGGTGTTAAATAAATTATTATACCTTTGCGTAAAATTAACACACAAAACGGGGGCTATGAATACAAATTGCATCGTGAATTCGTTTGAAAACTCTATTAAAATAGAGAAGAATCATTTTAGATTTTCTGGAGCGAAGGCAGACAAATCATGTTTAGCTGGTGCTATTATAGGCGATATAATTGGTTCTTCACACGAATTGAAAGGAACTAGAATCAAAACTACGGACTTTGAATTATTCCCAGAGACGGCATGTTTCACTGATGATACTGTTATGACAATAGCAGTAACTAAATGGTTGGTGAATAGAAATGAAGTACCTTCTGATACTGATGGATTGGTGTCAGTGATGCAGGAGTATGGCATTAAATATATGGAGGTCGGATATGGTCATAGTTTTAAGAAATGGCTTAAATCTGAATATCCTGAACCGTACAATAGTTTAGGAAATGGTTCTGCCATGAGAGTGGCAGCTGCTGGCCTAATTGGGCATTGCCTCAAAGAATGTCAGTTAGTCGCAAGGTTGACGGCTGAAGTGTCCCATAATCATCCTGAAGGTATAAAGGGGGCTGAGGCTGTAGCTTCAGCTATCAGAATGGCAAAATCACATTACAGCAAGGAGACTATCAAAACATATCTTGAATCGAAATATGGATATGATCTGGCTAAGACAGTTGATGAAATACGTAGGGATTATGAATTTGATCCGACATGTCCCGGAAGTGTTCCAGAAGCTATTATTTGCTTCCTGGAAAGTAACGATGTGGAGTCCGCAATAAGAAATGCAGTGTCACTTGGAGGAGATGCTGATACACAAGCTTGTATCGCTGGAGCAATAGCAGGTGCATATTATGGAAATATTCCTAAGTCATTCATGGTAAAAATGACCGAATTAGTACCAGCCGATTTCATAGAAGTATGCGATAATTTCGTGCAGATGAATAATACGAAATTGAGAAATAAATAACTAGAGATGAAAATAATCAATCACGATATTTGTGATGCTACATTTCCTGACAAAATTCTGATGACATAAATAGGTTTAAAATATTATTCATATTTTTGTAAGGATTTGCAGAAACAGAGTATATAAGTTAAAATAAGATTTATAAGTTCTTTGACATTTGGTAAGTTTTCGTTTCTGAAGCTGACCTGACATTATGCTTGCTCGACATAGAAGTAGCTAGACTAATTTATTTGTGCTATTAAAATCCTATGTCTTATGAGCCCACAGTCAGCCACCAGTAAAAAGAAGAGTAAACAAGTTGTTATCGATGCAGAATGCTATGAATCAATAAGAAAGACAGTGCGATATGTCTTGAAACGCAATATGAAGAATTATATTTCCGAGTGTGACGTGGACGATGCACTTCAGTCAGTATTGATTCATATATGGATTAAGAAGGATATTTACGATCCTAGTAGGGGAGCATCCTTTAAGACCTGGGCGACAACAATAGCACACAACTATACGATTCAATTATCGAAGAAACTGCAAAAGCATTCAAAGGTGATTAAGTCATTGTGTGATTTTGACAGTCTAACTGCCGGTCAGGAAGGAATGGACTACGTTTTTAATACCATAGTTCAAGGCAACTCATCATTGAGCTGGATCAACGATAATCTTGGACATCATCAGGATGAGTCCAATGCTGATTATAAGTTTGATAAGCTATACGATGACGAGAGGCAAGATGCTAGACTTGATAACTTGGTCAATTATTTGGAAACCCATCTCAATCAAAGTGAGAAACGGTTACTCCAGATGATGAAGGACGATCGCAGCAAGGAAGAGATGATGGAACTTCTTAAGAAGAGTTCTGGCAATATCGACACATGCAAAAGTCGTTTACGTTCGAAGATTTCCAAATGGATGAAAGAGTCCGATTACTATGGTAATTAAGGTCTTATCTTAACTGAAGTGGCTTTTAGCAGAATTTTACTGTTAAAAGCCACTTTTGTATTATTTTGCTGTAAGTTTCTATCAATGAAGTGTATAATATAATATAATATAATATAATATAATATACAAATCAATAAGATACTTCTTTTAAATCTTTTAGTGTATGAATGAATGCAATGACAAATTAATTGAAATCATCATCGAACAGGCCGTACAGCTAGAGATTGCAAGATTTAAGAATAAAGAACTGACGTCTTTAGTTGATAAGCTCGCACATCAGCTTTTACAATTGAATGAATCTGGACAAGTTGATGTCCCTGACTCCTCATTTTATAGGTAGGTTTCACCTCATTTAATAGCACAAAAACAGCCCTCATTGATTTGAAAATCCATGAGGGCTGCTAATTTATGTACTAAGAGACGATAGCCTAATCTATAATACTCTCGGAGTTCTCATTATGTTTAGATTTGTTCTTCTCAACAAGTTCTCGACTCGTATTTGCATAACAATAAACACAAAAATGTCTACATGTATTATACATACCTATATCCTTACTGATCATACAGCCACAGGCTTTTCGTTGTCCTTTGTCCTTAAGATTTTTACTCTTTGGGGGTAATTCAGGAATTACTCCAAATAAGTCCGGTTCAGGTAGTTTTCCAGTTTTTAGGTAATATATGAGTTCCTGATCTTCGGGGAAGATGCGCTCCATTAATTCGCCGTCTATGCATCTGTTGTGGCTGATATTATATTTCTCTAAATCAACCTCCTCCCCGCATGTGGCTAGCTCTATCTCCCAACCTTCACTTTTCCAATGTTCACGTAATTTTGATAGGCCTGATACCAACTCTTCACGTAAGGCTCCATCAGGTTCAGCGGACGTAACGTTTTCCTTGCTGTACAAGGAAGTCTCTTTGACCATGTTGTTCTGCACCTTCCTATATGCTCTCACATCAACAAAGCTGAATACGAGTTTATCAGTATAGCCTTTAATCCGGTTACCGATATGAAAGATCTTCTGTAATAGTTTTCTAGGTGTCAACTGATCCGATAGGATTAGCGGATCAAATCTCCATATGACCTTTTCTTTTCCTATTAAGTCAGATATTTTCTTGAACGTTTCTATACGCTGTTCAAGTGATGCCACATTGGGTTCAAAGCCCTCTTTCTCGTAATCGTTTAAGGTGTATTGGAAATAATAGTGAATGCCTCTAGCATCAAGTTCCGGAAGATACTTGATTAGAGGCTCAGGGTTTTTGGTCCAGAACACAACAACCTTAGTGTTTTCAAACGAGATATACATAGGCTGTTGATTGAATGGATTGTACCATACACAATAACCTTTTGCCAGACGGTTGATAAACCATCTGGCAAAGAATGCTGGGATATCTGTAGAGCGGCTGGCAGAAATTATTACTGGGGCTACTGCTTCTACGGCTTCTCCTGTATCACGTGTTATTGTTATCTTTTCATTCATTATGGGTATAGCACCTTTAAGGTGTTCATAATTCTATCGACTGTCTCGTAGGTAAGGTTCACGTAATCCTTAGAGAAACTACCAGAAGGTTTTGCTTCGCTGACCTTCTTCTTAAAATACTTATGAAAATGATCGAGAACTGAACGATTGTCTCTAGGATTTTTCACATAAATGCCATTGAAGTAATTGCTTCTAAACCAATCAAAGTCCTTTTTAAACTGTTTAATTAAAGCAGGATTATTTGGCAAATGTCCTGAGATTTTATCCCAAGCCATTGTATCATTAAGAAATGATTTGTCAGAGTAATAGTTGTTAAAAACATTCTCATACTTTTGACGATACTCTTTCTCTAGGTCTTGGATAGCGGCCTTAATTCTACTTCTGACTGTTTTTTCCCATTTTGTTTTGCCTTCTTCGGGCGAAATTCTATCTATTCCACGAAGAATTGCAGCGAATGTGGTCGATGTCGATAATATGATCTCAATCTGATCCTTGTAATAGGAGAGAAAATCCTCTGGCCTTCTTGTAGGCTTATTATTTTCTAATATATCTTCAGATACTACTGAAATTTTATCTTTATATTCATCCATAGGAGATCTGGATTGAATACCATCGTTCACGTGCGATCTGTCTTCTGGTTCAGAAAATCCTGTCTCTGTCAGTTCTGAATCTTTTTCGACTTTGGCTTCCATACCAGAAAAAGGACTTGTTTCAGAAGATGACTTAACCTCAGATGCTTTTTCTTCGATGGGAGTAGATGTCCTGTTGGAAAAGGCCTCACACTTAAAGTCAACATTTCCATAAATCTGAGTATTGACAAGACTTAAGTAACGCTCTATTTCTGTTGAGTCGCATTGACCAATCCATTGCTTGAAGCAATAGTTAGGGATATTCGAATATCCGTATATGATACCCCAAAACGCTAATGCTATACGATGATCAGAGATCTCATTAGAAAGCAATGTGCTCAAAAGCTTCTCGATATCAGAGTCAGGCGCTTTGATAAAAGCACCGAATGAATTAATTGCAATCAGCTCGGAACTGTTGATCTTAAAGGGCTTAGCAAATTCAAGATTGTCAAGCAAACCATTAATGTATTCCTTAATTAGCTGAAAGTTAATCTCGGAACTGCCTTGCAGTACCTTAGCGATCTCTACTATATAGTCGATGCGCTTGCTCTTAAATTCCTCGCTTCTGATGTTTTGGTCACTAAATAGATTATAGATGATGGGAACAATCTTCTTTGAATCATCGTCAAGGCTATCATCAAAGCACTCAATAACCTTAAGGTCCGGATGATATTTGATTAATGAATTCGAATCTTGCTTTGCGCTGGTATATTTAAGTATAGAATTAGTATAGTCTGTCAAAAGTTTGAGTCTGTTATCCAATTCTTGATCATCAGGGGCGTTGGCTGCAGAAAGAACGGCTTGCTCAACGCTGAATAACTTCGCACCTGGACATAACTGATGAATAAGCGTAGGGTACAATCCTCTCTTAGAAAAGTATTTTCGAACTCTCTTAGCCTCCTCTTCATTGAATCCACTTGCGCTCAAATCTTCATTTATTGCAGATGATATTCTTATCTTATTATCATCCAACTTCCATGATATCTGTTTTGCTTCAGCTGTCAAGACTCTTAATTCCTGATGCATGCGGCTCCTGTCTGAACTATCCATAGTGACAAGGGCATATATCTTATCTTTAATCTGGCGAGTAAGATTCAAAAGTCGTGCAGAGTCTGCAGTTAAGGATTTCCCACGTCCAATAAGGTAACCGGTTATGAAGCCTTTCGTCTTATTAATGAGTATGTCTCTCCTTAATGATTCTTCATCAACCTTTTCGATATCGCTAATTCCATTGAAGATATCCGGACTGATTCCTTTGCATAACTGGGAGTTAGCAACACTTATTCGATTTGCCTTCTTATATAGGATATATTTTGTTTCTATAATATTTGCCGACTTATTGAGCGTGACTGTATAATCCTCATAATTCAAGAAAAGAATAGATGAAGATTTGGGCGACAGGTAAATCGTCTTCGATGTCTGATAGATGCCACTTTTTACCTCCTTGAAATATCCGTCCGGATAAAACTCTGTATCGATTTCTATAATGAGAGGGCGGTGATCATATTCTTCTCTATTTATGCTATAAGCTGGAATACGATCCAAAAGAAGAATTGAGTTTGGCAAACATAAAGAGACCTTATTATACATATGCGGAATACCAAATCTCCGTAAAGGATAGAAACTTACAGGAGAAATAGATTCAGTCGACATTATTGTGTCGAAGTTCAAAGAGGTCGTTGCAATATATAGTTTCATGCGTCTTTAAATATCGCTGGTTAAATCTTAGAATCGCTGGCTTCTTGTTGCACTTCCGGCAATATCCTTATCATATAAAGACTCCGGAACAGTATCAAATAAGCTACTCATATCATCTGAATATAAAATATACAGATTCTCATAGCTTCGCGTCATCGCCACGTACGCATCCTTGACATATGAATCAATTCCATGGTTGCACCCTAACATAAAGACTGTTTGGAACTGCAATCCTTTAGAACTCTTGAATGTCATTGCCTTCGGATTTCCTGAATCAAATCTGATGCTTGCCTTGTCATTCAAATACACGTCAAGATTTTTTCCCTGACGAGAGAATATGTTTCCTATTTCTTCTACATCTCTCCTGTGATAGCATAGGATGCCCACGTCTTGTAGCCCCAAGTTGTCGATGATTTCTATTGTTCTCTTGCACTGCGACTCAAAATCAGGAAGCTTGAGGAACTTTGGCTTGTTACCGCCTTTTTTCTGGCAACGTCCTACAAGGCGGTCGTCTTCGCTATTAAGATACTGAGCAACCTTGGCAATAGATTCCGGAAGACGGTGATTCAGAATAAGATCATCCATTCTTTCATCAAGTCTTCGTTCGAGGTCTCTCATCTTTAATGTTGGATTATGGTCAAAAAAGAAACTATCGTATAAGCTCTGGGCAGAGTCACCAAATAGATATAAGTATTTGCAGTGTTTTCTCAATTCATCTATCGCGGCCATTGAGAAATCCTGAGCCTCATCAACAATTATGAAATCATAATGTCCCTTGCCCCAATGCCAACTTACTATATTACCGGAGGCGTCTTTGTCTGGAGAAAAGCACTTTCCATAAGTTGAGAACGAACTCATGTCCAATCCCAATTGATTCACTCCGGCTTTCATATATGAACCCAAAGCTTGAGTAAAAACAACGAAAAGAAAGGATTTACCCTGATCCTTGAGTTCTTTGGCCTTATGGATAGCAAGAACAGACTTACCACTACCAGCACAACCGGTAACGATAAGTGTTCTGTCAATTCTCTTGTCAAGAACAAGAACCTGATATGCGTCAAGTTCTGACTTAGATAATGCGAAACTTTGAAGTGGCATAGTTATATATTAATTAATATTAAACGCGTCAGTCTCCTCTATGTTAGATAACGAATATGAGCAGTAAGCCTCTGGATTCATATCAGATAACTTAGATGAAGTTATAATATACTTGCAATCTTTATAATTCAGTACTTTGTCACATAAAGCGGTGTGTGCGACAATTCTATAACATATTTTACTTATATCATTGATTTTCTTACAATGAGAAACGTAAATTTCCTGTTGACAGAAGCATGGATGTGAACAATTGTTCTCAAATTTATTGCACGATATCGGTAGAAGGGTAGAGAATTCGTGGTGAGTAGCTGTAAACCTGCTTGTGCCACGATTTAGTATGGTTGGCATAAATTCATTCCCATCCGCCTTGGTCGTCACATCAATCATAGCAACTACTCCAACCTCTGAAATCTTCGTTTTGAAGGAATTTAACAAGTCATAATATACATTGGAGTCTGAAAACAGTCCCTTTGCATGTAATTCACATCCGACTTTAGAAAACAGCAGGAAGTCTATTGCCTTGTCAGGAAAAGCATTTGAAGCATATTTATCAAATGTTACCCTTCCGGTAATCCTTTCTGTAAACTGAGTCAGTTCTATTTTTCGTTCTGATATATTCTTAAGCCGGTTGATAACATACTTCTGTAACTCCAGTGAATTGGGGTTTATATCTAACGATACAATTGAGACAGGTATTTCGGACTTAATGTGTTTATCCATTGCAACCAGTAGTCCCATGATATCACCTCCAGATCCTGAACCTATACTAAATACAACAAACTTCTCCCTCTGTTCGATTGCGGATCTATATTTTGTATTTGAAAACAAATTGTCAAAAATAAGGAATGACTCTGCATAGCTGCGAGGAAAGTACGTTCCAAGATATATCTTGGCCTCCTCTTCATTGAGGTCATCATTAAACTCGAATCTTTTATACCTAGGGTCATACAAGGCGTGAAGGCTATTATAAATATATGAATCGAGCCAAGGAGGGAGCATTGTATGGGTACGTCTAGCCTGATGAGTCTGGGTAGATTCATTTTCCTTTACATATGCCTTGATTGTAGATATCTTGTCTCCAAATGTCCAATACATTGAATCTTTATCAGAGAAAACATTTTTCCTAATAAAGATGGAAAGGTTGTTTATGTTTTCTTCCGTCGGTTCTGCGGTCACTCTGATCAGATACTTCTGATCGATATCGAATTCCACCTTTGGTTTATGTTCTTCACAATCTTGAATTGTAAATGTTGCTCCGGGAAGTGCAGATGACATTATCTGCTGTACGTATAGAGAAATGATAGGGGAAACATTACTTTCTACTAAGTTTCTGTCAAAAGTATCATTTACATCTCCATCATGAGATATATGGGTACTTTCTTCCTCTTCAATGATTTCCATGAAAGGATCAGGCTCGGGAGAAAAAGGAATCTCTCCTTTGAGCAATTGACTGTATTCGTTCAGCAGTATAGGATTGTTCCAAGTCTCAAAGAAATCCATATCAGAGTATTCCTCGACAAGGTAGTCTTCGTCAAGAACGATCTGATCAGCAATCCTCCTCAGATCGTTTGCACTGAAGTCAAAATCTTTATTTACGATAGACTCAATTGTTCCGTAAAATGATCTATTGTCACAGACGTTCAACCATGTCTGGATGTTGAATCTCAGATTGTTTTCAATCTCTGAATCATGATTAAAAACCACCAATGATGCAATCTTCTTAGCCTGATCTTCTGTGAGTGTCATAGAATCAACCATATTGCGTATGAATGCATTTCGATTGAGTCTGGCTTGTTCTAAGGGTGTTTTGTTGCCAGATCCTCCTTTGATTGTTCCTGTTTGACCTTCATATTCTACTTTCCACGCATTATTCGTAATGGTGATTTTACCCCCGTAGTTTTTAAACTCAATAAGAATGATGCCGTTGCGTTTTATTAAGAAGGCATCATATTCTTTTTCTGCAAAATTGAAATTGCCTACGAATAGACATAACTCAGGCTTGTTATGCTGGTCAGATATACTGATTCGCCTCTTCAGTTCTTCACACAAATGCCTAAACTGCAGGTTTTCTGCAGTATTATCATACAGTCGCGGTCTGAAGACTAGTAGTGGCATTTGAGGGAATTTTGTACAAAAATAACAAATCAAATCAAATTATGAATCACCCCAAAAGAATAATGTAAGGAAAAGTCGAATGTATGTATAAAACTATACGGCGAATTGCTGGAGATTACAATTCACTGAAGAAGACATTAAGAATATAAACAACGTTAAGACATATGAGAAGAACAATTTTACTGGCTCTGTCAGTGCTCTGCCTTGCACTACAGCCGATATCAGCCCAGAAAAGCGAAGGCAACGACAACTTCAAGTATCACAAGGCAGTCGAGATTCTCGATGAGGGTGGAGATCCTGCAGAAGCTCGCAAACTTGCGAGTGAAAACATTAAGGAGAACCCCAAGCACATTGATTCTTACCTTCTTATCGCGAGTATTGATAGAAGGGAGAAGGATTTTGCTTCCGCATTGCGCATTGTCGATCAGGCAATGAAGAACAACTCTAAGAAAAGCGGATTCTCTGAAGCCGTTCTTCTCTGGTGGAAGGGTATCATATACGATGAGTTGGGAGACAGCAGAAAGGCTGTTGATACAATGGAACAGGTGGTAAAGATGGCAAGAAAGGAGAAAAGTGAACATCTGGCCTCCATGCTTGAGAATCTGGCTCAGTTCCGTTATGACCTTAAGGAGTATGATGCAGCTGACAAGATCTATGCGGAACTGAAGAAGATGGACGAATCTTCACTCCTTCCTGATATTGGTCTTGCCAGGAACCAGATTGCACGTGAAAGATATGACGAGGCCTTGGCGATACTGGACGAATGCGTGAAATACGACCGAGATTATGCTGAAATCTACAGGTTCTGTATGCACGCCTACGAGGGTAAGAAGGAGTACAGGAAGATGATTGATGCTATGATGACATTGTATGAGAAGAGCGATGATTCTGATTACATAAGCATAGATAGATTCAAGAAGGACAGGAAATATGCTGTCGCCGTCATCAAGGAAAAGATTGTCTCTGAGAAGGACAACGGGTTATGGCGTGCTGTTCTCGCATCTTTCTACCAGGAATGCCATATGTACGCGGAGGTGATACCTCTTCTGGATGGCCTCATGGAGGAATATGGTTTTGATGAAGACCTTCTTGAGGAAAGAGCTGACTGCTACGACGAGATGGGGATGCTTGAAAATGCTTTGGCTGACATGAACAAAGCCATGGACCTGACGGACGAAAGGAATCTTCCGTACTACTACGGTAGAAGGAGCGAGATTTATCGACATGCCGGAATGTATGCGGAAGCGATGGTCGATCTTGAAAAGTTCATTGAAAGGTATCCTACGGATGCATACGGTTACTATGCAAGTGGATGGTGTAAGGAACTGTCTGGCGATCTTTCAGGTGCGATGGAAGACTACAATGAGGGTATCGCTGTGGATGACAACTATCCGTATATCTATCTGATGAGAGGAAGTCTGTATCTCAAGAACGGAGACTCGGAGAAGGCAATGGCCGACTTTGAGACTGTGGTGGCCAAGGATACTACAGTAAGAGACGGCAGCTGCCGTCACTATGCCCTCAATTTCCTCGGAAAGGCAGAAGAGGCGGTAGAGTGGATGGACAAGATTGTTGATCAGGATCCGGATGATCCGGGACATTGGTATGATAGAGCATGTTTGTATGCTCGTATGGGACGCTGTGACGATGCCGTGGCTGCACTCAGAGTCTCCTTCGAGAAGGGATACAGAAGTTTCCCTCATATTGAGCATGATGACGATATGGATCTAATCCGCGACAGGGAGGATTTCAAGCGACTGCTCGCACAGTACAGACAGGCTCTTGAGGATGAAGCGGCCAAGATAGGGAAGAGCCTGAAAGACGATGAGGATAAGGTCGTTTCCGAAGTCGACATGAAGAAAATGCATGGCGGTACATATGAAGTCCCCTGTGCTGTCAATGGACTTCCACTAAAGATGATCTTTGATACAGGAGCTTCAGATGTGACCATCTCGTCTGTGGAAGCCAGTTTCATGCTGAAGAACGGATACCTGTCTGACAGTGATGTGAAAGGTAAGAAGCATTATATGACAGCCAGCGGAGATATCCATGAAGGCACTGTTCTCAGACTGAAGGAAGTGAAGCTGGGAGATGCAGTCCTCAAGAATGTCGAGGCGTCGGTCGTTCACAGTCAGAAGGCTCCGCTTCTCCTTGGACAGAGTGTCCTTGAGAAGTTCGGCACCATTACTATAGATAACGTAAATTCTAAACTTCTAATCAAGCAATAGTATGTCAGTTAATCAGGTTCATCTTCTTGGCCGATGCGGCCAGGATCCGGAAATCCGCCCTGTCGGACAGAATAATGTCAGTCGCGCTAGCTTTTCATTGTGCACAGGAGGCAAATACAAGACTCACGATGGAAGGGAAGTGGATGATACTGCCTGGCATAATATTGTCGCTTGGCGTGGCCTGGCAGATCTTGCTCAGCAGTATATCCGACAGGGGAGTTAGCTGTTCGTCATCGGTCATCTGTCTTACCGCAAGTACACGGACAGCAACGGTGTAGAGAAATGGGTTACTGAAATCGTAGCTGACAGAATCGAACAGTGCGGAAGCAGACCAGAACAGTCATCGGTTTCTCCGGAGGCACATCCTCAGCAGAACCCGTCCAAGCCTGTCCTGGACGACATGGGGGATCTCCCTGATGACGGAATACCATTCTAAATCCAAGATTGTTAACCATAAAGATAATACTATGACATTAGCATTTATTGTAGCAGCAGTAATCGCTGGAATCTTACTCTTTCTGTGGTTGTCTGGAAGAGATCAACTCAATGAGTCTGAATCAAAGATACGTCAGCTTACTTCTCAGCTGGAGACTCAGCAAGTCAGGACGATGAGTACTGTAAGCACTTCGCAGACTCGTCTGACTCCCGAACTTGTAAACGATGTGATCCGAAATAACGGCTTTATCCCGCTTCCTTCAAATGACAGTGAATGGATACCTTTCAAATGGCAGGGAGAAGTATTCTTCGTATCGACTAATTCCTTGCCTGGCGTTCAGTTCTATAAAGGGTTTTCATTCAAGGATGATGACAACCCGGACATTCTGAAGAAAGTAGCCGAAATGACGATGGATGAACTTTGGTATGGGCGTATCACCTTCAGTGAGGAGGATGATGTGATGGCCTTCCGTGTGTTTGCCGTAGAGAAGAGCGTCGAGCATTTCACGGAAACCTTTATGGATTATATGAGGATGCTGGAAAATATGGTTGACTGCCACAGGCACTTTTATCAGCAGCTGCTGAATGAAAAGGAGACATTCCGGATGAATGAAGGACAACTTCCTGAACCGAACAAAAAGCATGGTGTAGTATCGTAATTGTACCTTATGGGCAAATTAGACAAAATCCATCGTCAGGAAAAAGAGCTATGACACAAGACAGAAAAAGAAACTACCGTAAGAAGACTGATAATATAACTGCAGCCGCTACAGAGATAGGGAATGTCCCGCCTCAGGCTACAGACATAGAAGAGGCGGTGCTTGGCGCTATGATGGTCAACACTGACAGTGTGGATCAGTCGATGGACCTCCTTAAGCCGGAGTCATTCTATGACGGCAGGAACAGGGCGATCTTTGAAGCGATGTATGAACTCTTCAATGAGCGTTCGCCGATTGACATGCTG
>JAEIGA010004914.1_pt1 | contig 20562 bp, 14 predicted proteins | sample 9270691 | NCBI WGS metagenome assembly JAEIGA01 (sample SAMN17057246, study PRJNA624740) | gut metagenome | biome: biome; isolation source: fecal sample | host: Bos grunniens | place: China: Xizang | collected 2019 | reverse complement strand
CAAAATCCAATGAGAGACGAGATATATTCGAAGAGGCTTCGGGTATATCAAAATACCGTTACCGCAAAACCGAAGCTGAAAGAAAGCTTGCCGCCGCAGAGGAAAACCTTTTGCGTCTTAAAGATATTATGGCAGAGCTTGAGGGCAGAGTAGGTCCTCTTGAACAGCAAAGCAAAAAGGCTGAAAAATTCCTTGCTCTTGCAGAGGATAAAAAGAGTCTTGAAATAGGACTCTGGCTTTATACGCTCAGTAACTCTAAACAGGCACTCAGAGAACAGGAAAATAAAATCACACTTGCTACTATGCAGTACAAGGAGATTGACGAAAAACTTAAGAACTTTGATAGCGAGAGTGAGAAGAACTCCCGTGATTTTGCTCTGCTTACAGTAGCTATTGAGGAATGCAGAAGCAATATTGCCGCAAGAAACGAGGATATTGCAACTGCCGGCGGTGAAATTTCGGTAATAAACCGCGATTTTGAACATAATAATGAAGCGGTGGAAAGACTTCTCGCCGAAAGAGAAGAACTTAAGAAAACTGATGAATCTGCAAATACCGAAATAGAAAATAAAAAGAACTCCGCAAAGCTCAAGGAAGAAGAGATAAAAGGGCTTGAGGAACAGCTTATCGCTCTTGAAAAGCAACTGACTCAGATGCTCAGCGAAAGTGAAGCTATTTCAAAGAATATAGAAGAGCTTGTAAAAAGTCTTAACAGTGTTTCTATGAAGAGCGGTGACCTGCGTGTCACAATGATGACAAGCGAAAGTACAGTTGACGAGCTTAAGACAAGAGCAGGAAACATTTCTGAAGTTATTAAAGAAAAAGAAACTCAGCTTGCTGAACTTAATAAAGAGTTTGATGAGAATAAGGCTTACTTTGATAAAACCGAGGAAACTATAACCGAGTGTACTAATTCTCTGGGCGGTTATGAAATGAAGTATAATTCCCGTAAAGAGAAAGCAGACATTTGCAGAGAAGAGTGTGAAAAGCTTCGTCTTGACAGAGAGGCTAAGGTAAGACGTGTACAGATTTTATCTGAACTTGAAAAGAATCTCGAAGGCTTCCAGAACTCCGTTAAAGCTGTTATGAACGCAGCTCATACCGGTACTATACGCGGTATTCACGGCCCTGTGTCGACAATTATAAATGTTGATAAGGAGTATTCTGTTGCTATTGAAACTGCACTTGGCTCTACAATTCAGCAGATAGTATGCGACAGTGAAAATGATGCAAAGCGTGCTATTGAAATGCTGAAGTCTTCAGGTTCGGGCAGAGCTACATTCCTTCCTATTTCTTCTATTAAATCCAGAGAGTTCAAGGAAACCGGATATGAAAATATGTTCGGTTATATAGGTCTTGCACCCGACCTTATTGAATGTGAAGAACAGTACAGAGAAATTGTAAAATATCTTCTCGGTAATACTGTTGTATGCGAGGACCTTGACAGTGCTGTTGCTATTTCAAAGAAATTCGGTTATAGATTTAAAACCGTTTCTCTTGATGGACAGGTCGTAAATTCGGGCGGCTCACTTACAGGTGGCTCTCTTATCAGAAATGCAGGTATACTGAGCCGTGCAAGTGATATAAAAAGACTTGAGGGTGAGGTAGAAAAGCTTGGCGAAAAGCTAAAGCTTAAGGAAGCACAATATGAGCTTTGCTTGAGCGACCTTGCAAAAGCTGAGGCTGATATTACTTCTGCTAAGGCTACTCTTGCTACAGCCAATGAGGACAAAATCAGAACTCTTGGTGAGCTTAAGCGTATTGAGGATATAAAGAATTCAGTAAACCTTGCTATCGAAGAGCTTACAAATGAAAAAACTACCTCTTCGCAGAAGATTGAAGCACTTAAAGAAACTGCTGCTTCAGCCGCTAAGGAAATTGCTCTTCTTGATAAAGAAAAGGAAGAGATTCAGGCTAAAATAGATGAACACAGTGGTGGCAGAGATACTCTTGCTGGCAAGCGTGAGGAAATCAGTAATGCTATGACCCAGGTGAGAATGGATATTCTTGACAGACGTAAGGATATTGATAATCTGCTTCTTTCTGCTCAGACTCTTGCTGATTCTGTGGGCAACCGTTCAAAGCGTATGGAGGCTATTGCGGGAGAGCTTAGCGGTATTGATATTCAAAAAACTCAGCTTACTGCAAGTCTTAATGAGGTTAATGAAAAGATTCAGGGCTTTAAGGACAGTATAGCTGAAAATGAAAAAGAAATTGAACGTTTAACCCTTGAGCGTGAGCGTATTGAAAAGCTTGGTACCGAGCTTCGCACCAGTGAGAAGGAGCGCACCTTGGAGCGTGAGAAAATCGGCGGAGAGCTTGCCCGTCTTACAGAGCGTAAAGAGGTTATGCTCAGAGAGTATGATGATGTTATCCGTCAGCTTTATGACGAATATCAGCTCACCCGTACAGATGCGGAAAATATGGGTATTACCATTGATAATCCAAGTGAGGCCAAAAAGAAGCTTGCTGAGGTCAAATCTCAGATTCGCTCTTTAGGTAACGTTAATGTTTCTGCTATTGAGGAATATAAAGAGGTATATGAAAGATATACCTTTATGTCAGAGCAGATTGATGATGTTGAAAAGTCCAGAAGTGAGCTTAATAAGCTTATTAATCAGCTTACCGCGCAGATGAAGGAGCTCTTTACTGTAGGCTTTGAAAAAATCAGTCAGAACTTTGCAGTTACCTTTACAGAACTTTTTGGCGGCGGTACTGCTTCTCTTGCACTCAGTGACCCCGACAATGTTCTTGAAAGCGGTATTGATATACTTGTAAAGCTACCCGGTAAAAATGTTCCCAGTCTTGACGGACTGTCAGGCGGTGAAAAGGCACTTATTGCCCTTGCTATTTACTTTGCTATTATGCGTGTTAATGCTCCGCCATTCTGCTTCCTTGATGAAGTTGATACCGCTCTTGACGATATAAATGTTGAGAGGGTTGCCGACTATATGAAGCGTCCCGACTTTACAACACAGTTTATATGTGTAACCCACAGAAGAGGAACTATGGAAGCGGCAGATATGCTTTACGGCGTAACAATGCAGGAAAAGGGTATTACAAAGCTTCTTGAACTTAATGTCAGTGAACTTGAAAAAAGATTAATGCTTGAAAACGGTGATAATTAATGGGTTTTTTCGGTAAAATTAAGGTTGGACTTGCTAAAACAAGGTCACAGCTTGCAGATAATATAAGTTCTGTAATAAAAAGCTTTACAAAAATTGATGAAGAACTTTTTGAAGAACTTGAAGAAATTCTAGTTTTGTCTGATATAGGCTGTGTTACTGCAGAGCAAATTTGTTCTGAGCTTCGCGCAAGAATAAAAAAAGATGGAATTAAGGATCCCACTGTTATTCGCGGTCTTATGAAGTCTATAATTGCCGAAATGATAGAGGGTGACAGCAACTTAAAGCTTAATACAAAGCCATCTGTTATCCTTGTTATAGGTGTAAACGGTGTTGGTAAAACCACAAGTATAGGAAAAATTGCCTCGCTTTTAAAAAAAGATGGAAAAAAGGTTGTTTTGGGTGCGGCAGATACATTTCGCGCTGCAGCAATTGAGCAACTTGAAGTATGGGCTCAAAGGGCTGATGTTTCTATAGTAAAAGGAACAGAGGGCAGTGACCCTGCAGCAGTTGTTTTTGATACAATTGCTTCTGCCAAAGCGAAGGGTGCTGATGTTATTATATGTGATACTGCAGGTAGACTTCATAATAAGAAGAATCTTATGGATGAACTTGCTAAAATAAACAGAATCATAGATACGCAGCTTCCGAATGCGGATAAAGAGGTATTGCTTGTTCTTGATGCTACAACAGGACAAAATGCTGTAAATCAAGCAAGAGAGTTTAAAAATGTTGCAGATATAAACGGTATTGTGCTGACAAAGCTTGATGGTACAGCAAGAGGCGGTGTTGTTCTTGCTATTAAGAATGAACTTCAGATACCTGTTAAATTTGTAGGTGTGGGCGAGGGCATCGATGACCTTATGCCATTTAGTGCTGAGGAATTTTCTTCGGGTATAATAGAAACGGAGGAAGTATAGTGACTTTTCTTATTGCTACAAAAAATAAGGGCAAGAAAAAGGAACTCGAAAGAATCCTTCTTCCTCTTTCTATATCTGTAATAAGTGAAGCAGACCTCGAAAAACCGCTTGATGAGGTGGAGGAAAACGGAGCAACCTTTGAGGAAAATGCCCTTATAAAAGCCAGAGCCGCCTGTCAGTCGACAGGGCTTCCTACAGTTGCCGATGATTCGGGACTATGTGTTGACTATTTAGATGGTGCACCCGGTATATATACAGCTCGTTATGCAGGTGAGCCCAGCAATAGTGAGAAAAATAATGCAAAGCTTCTTGCTGTTATGAAGGATGTGCCTGAGGAAAAGCGTACTGCACGCTTTGTTTGCGCCGTTGCCTGTGTTTTTCCTGACGGCAGGGAATTTACGGTAAGAGGCGAGTGTGAGGGCAAAATCGGTACAGAGCTAAAGGGAAACGGCGGATTTGGCTATGACCCGCTTTTTATAAGTGAGCTTGGCTGTTTCGGTGAAATTTCTGATGAAGAAAAGGATAGCATAAGTCACAGAGGTGCCGCCCTTAAAGAACTTTCTAAAAAACTGAAAGAGGAATATTTATGTTAAACAGTAGACAACGTGCCTTTTTAAGAGGTATGGCAAATGATTATGAAACAATTATACAGATAGGTAAGGGAGGAATTTCTCCTGCTCTTATAAAAACTGTTTGTGAGGCTCTTTATGTAAGAGAGCTTATAAAAATTAAGGTTCACTCTACCGCACCTGAGGATATTAAAACCATTGCGGCTCAGGTTGCCGAGCAGAGCGAAAGCGAAATAGTTCACATTATCGGCTCGAAAATTATCCTTTATAAGCACAGCGACAATAAGGATATCACTCCTATAAAGCTGGTAAAATAATATGGGAAATACTGCTATTTTCGGTGGTACCTTTAATCCTATTCACAGTGAGCATATTAAGATTATAAAGCATCTTGCAGGTCTTGAATTTATAGATAGGGTGCTTGTGATTCCTACCTATATTCCTCCTCACAAAACTGCTGAGTATCTCGCAAAAGAAGAGGACAGACTAAATATGTGCCGTATTGCTGTTAAGGGGATAGGAAAGGTTTATGTAAGCGATTTTGAAATTAAAAGAAAATCAACAAGCTATACATATTACACCGTAGAGGCACTTAAATCAGAAAAGGAAAAGCTTTTTGTGGTTTGCGGCGGTGATATGGCAATTACCCTTGATACCTGGCATAGATATGATGAGCTAAAAAAAATGTGTGCTTTTCTGGTTATAGACCGACCCGGAACCTGTAGTAAAGAGCTTAAGGAATATCTGGACCGACTTTGTGAGGATGGAGCAGAAATACATTATACTCAGTGTATAACCGAGGATGTTTCATCAACCGAACTTAGAACAAAGTTGAAAATTAAGGGTTCTGACTGTCAGGTGCCTTTAAAGGTTATGGAGTATATTAAGGAAAAAGGGCTTTACGGATATGAATAAGAAATACGAAAACTATATAACCCTTTTAAAAGAAAAACTGGACGACTACCGTTTTCAGCATAGCTTATGTGTTGCCGAAAAGGCTGTAGAGCTATCAGAAATTTACGGTGCAGATAAAGAAAGGGCATATCTTGCGGGACTTCTTCACGATATAACCAAGAATTTCAGCGATAATGAGCAGTTGCAATTTTTCAGCAGTTCTGCTATAATGCTTTCAAGTGTGGAAAAAATAAGTCCAAAGGTATGGCACGCTATAAGCGGTGCAGAGTATATTAAAAATACACTGGGTATAACCGATAATGAAGTGATTGATGCTGTGCGTTATCATACCACGGCAAGAGCAGATATGAGTCTGCTTGAAAAAATCGTTTATATTGCCGACTTTACTTCGCGGGATAGAAAATACCCTGATGTAGATGTGCTTAGAAATATAGTTAGCAACAATTTAGAGGATGGTATAATTTATGCTTTGCGTCATACAATAGTCACGCTTGGCGGTAAAAATATTCCGATACATCCTGATACATTGGATGCGTACAATTATTTATTAATAAACAAAAAATAAGAGGGAGTGAAATAATGCAGCCTTTAGAAATTTTAGAAACAGCCGTTAAGGCTCTTGACTTAAAAAAAGGACAGAATATAAGAGCAATAAAGGTTGATGACCTTACGGTTATAGCCGATTATTTTGTAATGGCTACCGCTTCCTCAAGTACACAGGTACGTGCTCTTGCTGAGGAGGTTGAATATCAGCTCGACCTTAAAAATCAGCCTGTTCATCATATTGAGGGCAGAGGTTCAAGCTGGATACTTCTTGATTATTCAAGCGTTATAGTTCACGTTTTTTATCGTGAAGCAAGAGATTATTATGGTTTGGATCAGACCTGGTCTGATGCAACTCCTGTTGATATTGAAAGTTTCCTTTCGTCAGCCAAAGAAAGCAGAGGTTAAAAGTATGAAACAAGAAAGATATAATTTCAGTGAAATTGAAAAGAAATGGCAGGATATATGGGACAAGGAGCAACCCTTTGCCGCAAAGGATGATTATACTCTTCCTAAGTTCTATGGACTTGTAGAGTTTCCTTATCCGTCGGGTCAGGGACTTCACGTTGGACATCCCCGTTCCTATACCGCTATTGATATAGTTGCCCGTAAAAAGCGTCTTCAGGGCTATAATGTTCTTTATCCTATGGGTTGGGATGCCTTTGGTCTTCCTACCGAAAACTTTGCTATAAAGAACCATATACATCCTGAAATTGTTACTAAAAACAATGTGGAAAACTTTAAACGTCAGCTTAAAGCACTCGGCTTTTCTTTTGACTGGAACAGAGAGATTAATACTACTGACCCTGCTTATTATAAGTGGACACAGTGGATTTTTTTAAAGCTTTTTGAAAAGGGTCTTGCTTACAAAAAGCAGATGGCTGTTAACTGGTGTACCTCCTGCAAATGCGTACTTGCAAACGAAGAGGTTGTAAATGGTGTTTGTGAGCGTTGTTCAAGTCAGGTTGTACATAAGGAAAAGAGCCAGTGGATGCTTAAAATTACCGAGTATGCAGGCAGACTTATTGACGACCTTTCTTCAGTTGACTTTATCGAAAGAGTTAAAACTCAGCAGGAAAACTGGATTGGCAGATCCTTTGGTACTCAGGTTAAGTTTACTGCTACTACAGGGGATGTGCTTGAAATTTATACAACCCGTGCAGATACACTCTTCGGTGCTACTTATATGGTGCTCTCTCCTGAGCATCCTCTTATTGAAAAATGGGCTGATAAAATCAGTAATATGGATGAGGTTAATGCTTATAAGGCAGAGGCGGCAAAGAAGTCTGATTTCGAAAGAACTGAGCTTGCAAAGGATAAAACAGGTGTAAGACTTGATGGTGTAAGAGCAATCAACCCTGTGAACAATAAAGAAATCCCGATTTTTATTTCCGACTATGTTCTTATTTCTTATGGCACAGGTGCAATTATGGCTGTACCGGCTCACGATACTCGCGACTGGGAGTTCGCAAAGAAATTTGACCTTCCTATTATCGAGGTTGTAAAGGGCGGAAACGTTGAGGAAGAAGCCTTTACCGACTGTGCAACAGGTATTATGGTTAACTCAGGATTCCTTGATGGTATGAGTGTTGATGAGGCTAAGGTTGCTATTCAAAACTGGCTTTGTGAAAAGGGAATAGGCGAGAAAAAGACCAACTATAAGCTTCGTGACTGGGTATTCTCCCGTCAGCGTTATTGGGGTGAACCCATTCCTATGGTTCACTGCGACTGCTGCGGCTGGGTACCGCTGCCTGAGAGTGAGCTTCCTTTGCTTCTTCCTGAGGTTGAGTCTTATGAGCCTACAGATACAGGCGAATCTCCACTTGCTAATATTACAGAGTGGATAAATACTACCTGTCCTAAATGTGGTGGTAAAGCAGTAAGAGAAACCGATACAATGCCTCAGTGGGCAGGCTCTTCATGGTACTTCCTACGTTACTGTGACCCCCATAATGATAAGGAGTTGGCTTCCAAGGAGGCTCTCAACTACTGGGGTCCTGTTGACTGGTATAATGGTGGTATGGAGCATACAACACTTCATCTGCTTTATAGCCGTTTCTGGCATAAATTCCTTTATGACATAGGCGTTGTTCCCACTGCTGAACCTTATGCTAAGCGTACCAGTCATGGTATGATTTTGGGTGAGAACGGCGAAAAGATGTCAAAATCCAGAGGTAACGTTATCAATCCTGATGATATTATCAATGAGTACGGCGCTGATACAATGCGTCTTTACGAAATGTTTATAGGTGACTTTGAAAAGGCAGCTCCTTGGAGTACATCTTCTATTAAGGGTTGTAAGCGTTTCCTTGACAGAGTTTGGGCTCTTAAGGAAAATGTTATAGATGGCGAAGAATATAGAAGTAATGTTGAAAGCGAAGTTCATAAAATGATTCGCAAGGTTACGGATGATATTGAAAATCTTAAGATGAATACCGCTATTGCTTCAATGATGGCGTTTATCAATACGGTAGGTAACGAAATCAACAAGGCTGAGTATAAGACTCTTCTTATTCTCCTTAATCCTTTTGCTCCTCATATAACCGAGGAAATCTGGGAAGAAATGGAGTTTGAAGGAAGACTTAATGGAGCAAAGTGGCCGCAGTATGATGAGGCTAAGTGTGTTGAGTCTACCGTTGAGATAGTTGTACAGATTAACGGAAAGCTGAGAGGCAGACTTAATGTTGCTGCTGATATTTCTGCACAGGAAGCTATCAGACTTGCTAAAGAGCAGGATGGAATAACAGGACTTGTTGAGGGCAAGACTATTGTAAAAGAGCTCTATGTTCCTAAAAAGCTTGTTAATATCGTTGTAAAATAAAGAAAATTCGCGGGACAGAAATGTCCCGCGAAAAATATAAATAAATTGCTTGACAAAAGGGAATACCTTTGTTATAATAACATAGTCGCAGAAATTTGAATATGATCCATTAGCTCAGCTGGCAGAGCACATGACTTTTAATCATGGTGTCCGGAGTTCGATTCTCCGATGGGTCACCAAAAATCGACAAGGTTCGACAGAATCTTGTCGATTTTACTTATTACCTATTCACTCTTCACTATTCCCTAAAATACCTTGTCGATTTTTGATAGTAATAAGTAATAGTGAAAAGGGAAGTTAGGTGCAAACTCGCTATGCGAGCTAAATGTGCCAAGAAATGCTAAATTACTTCGTAGCTAAGCATAGGTTGGTATAATGTTTTTATGGTGATATTATGAACAAATTTAAAGATTTACTTATTTGCACTGACCTTGATGGTACGTTGCTTAACAGTAAGAATGAGATTTCAAGAGAAAATCTTGAGGCCATTGAGTATTTTAAACACGAAGGCGGATATTTTACATTTATTACAGGTCGTATGCCGTCCTTTGCAGGTCATATTTATGATAAGGTTAAACCTAACGCACCTATAGGCTGTATCAACGGCGGCGGTGTGTATGATTATGAAACAAAAAAATATCTGTGGACTCAACCCATATCTGATTCGGTAATTGAGCTTGTAGAGTATATTGATCAAAACATTGATGGTATGGGAATACAGGTAAACACCTTTGATACCGTTTATTTTTGTGCTGAGAATCAGGCTCAGGGATTATTTAGAAAAATAACGGGACTTGAAAAAATCAATAAGCACTATAATGATATAAAAGAGCCTATTGCTAAAATTGTTTTCGTTGACAGTACCGAAGAAAAAATGGAAAAACTTGCTCAACTGCTGTGTTCTCATAAAAGAGCTGATGAGTTCCGTTTTGTCCGTTCTGAAAAATGGCTTTATGAAATACTTCCAAAAGGTATAAGTAAAGCTGTGGTTATGCCTAAAATCGCACAGCACCTTAATATTTCTCCGAATAACTGTATAGCAATAGGGGACTACAACAATGATATTCAGATGGTTAAAGATGCTAAAACGGGAATTGCAGTGGCTAACGCTGTTGACGAATTAAAGGCGGTTGCAGATTACATAACCGTTTCTAATGATGACCACGCTATAGCACAGGTTATTTCGGATATTGAAAAGGGTAAAATTCCTATAATAAATAGTTAAAAATTTTACACTTTTTTATTTTTAATAAAAAATAAGAGGTTATCTCACTTGAATTTGGTGAGATAACCTCTTTTGTTATGAAAAGGTTTATTTTTTGTTTCGATAAGAAGAAGGGGTTATTCCCGTAAAGTTTTTAAAACATTTTGAAAAGTAGTTAACAGTTGAAAAACCGCAGGACTCCGAAACTAATCGCACAGATGCCTGACCTGAACTTAATAGTCTTTTTGCCATTTCAATACGTTCATACATTACGTGATTAATAGGGGACATACCATAGGTCTTTTTATAAAGCTCACAAAGACGGCTGACAGAGTAGTTGCTTTTTTCGGTTATTTCGGTAAGTGTCCAATTTTTTGTGGGGTTTAGCATTATTTCGTTATGTAAATTAATTATACTGTTTATTTTTGCAGCTGTGTATTCGGGTGCATTTACATTCCTGTAAATATCAATAATCATTTCGGTAATGTAATTTGAAATGAGTATATCTTTTCCCACAAAGTTACCGGTTGCTTCACGTGAGATTTTAACGGCGTATTTTCTCAAAAAATCTCTTTTTCCTATACTAAAAGCAGTGTTCATAGGTAGCGGAAATTTATTGAGTAGTTCTTCAAAATCTTCACCCGTTATTTGCAGCCAATCGTTAACAAAACCTTCTTCGGCATCTTCTCGCGGTCCGTGGTAAACAACCGTGCCGGGTGTATTAATAAGAATATCTCCCGCTTCTCCCTTTATCAGTTCTCCATCCTTTAAATATAAAAAGGGGGTGGAGAAGCAGCAAACTGAGTAAAAGTCCCATATTCGTTTAAGACAAAACTCGCCTTTTTGGTGTGAAAAATCGTATCCGAAATTTTTTATATTAATAATAAACACCTCTAAATCGTAAAATAGTGTAAATTAATCGTTAAATATTACGTTGTTATTGTGATTATATCATAATATAATGTAAATGTAAATACTTTGGGAAAGAGTGATGTGTATGAAAAAATTTTCACTTAACGGTAAATGGGAAATGGAGGGCGGAGGGTATAACTGCTTTGGCAACGTTCCCGGTTCGGTATATTCCTTTTTGTTGGATAACGATTTAATGCCTGACCCTTTTTACAGAGATAATGAACTTGAAATCACCAAAATTATGGATAATGATTTCGTGTTTTCAAGAGAATTTGAGTTTACTAAAGCAAATGACTGTAAAATTCTTTTGCGTTGTGAGGGACTTGATACTCTTTGCGAGATTGCCATCAACGGCAAACCTATCGGTACTGCAGATAATATGCATAAAACCTATGAGTTTGATGTTACCGATATTGTTATTGATGGTGAAAACAGTATTACTGCAAAGTTTTTCTCACCTACTGAGTATATAAAAAGAAAAGATGTCGAAAATCCTGTTTTGGGTGTCAGTAACTGTATGCGAGGATTCCCTCATTTAAGAAAAGCCCATAGTATGATGGGTTGGGATTGGGGTCCGGCGCTTCCTGATGCAGGTATCTGGAGGGATATTTCTCTGCTTTGTGTTGATTCGGACAGGCTTGATGAAGTTGAAATTTTGCAAGAACACCGCGAGGGAAAAGTTTTTGTAAAACCTATAGTAAAAACCAAGGATGGTACTGCCGAAATTTTAGTGACGGTTGTTTCTCCCTTGGGTGAGATTATTAAACTCGGGGCTAATGAGGAAAACGAAATTAAGAATCCTATGCTTTGGTGGCCAAAAGGCTATGGTGAGCAAAATCTTTATGATTTTGATATAAGTCTTAAGGAAAATGGCATAATATGTGATAGTAAAAAGCTTCGTATAGGTCTTAGAACTATGAAGCTTGTTCGTGAGGATGACCAATATGGAATGAGCTTTTATCATGAGGTAAACGGTGTTAGCGTCTTTGCTATGGGTTCTAATTATATTCCTGAGGATAATATTTTTTCACGTATAAATAAACAACGTACAGAAAAACTTTTAAAAGCCTGTGCTGAATGTAATTTTAATACCATAAGAATTTGGGGCGGCGGATATTTTCCCGATGATTATTTTTATGATATTTGCGACGAACTCGGTTTGCTTATTTTCCACGATTTAATGTTTGCCTGTATGAATGTCCCTGACAATGAGTATATGATAAACAATATCTGTGATGAGTTAAAGCAGAACCTTCGCCGCATTCGTCACCACGCCTCTCTTGCGGTTATATCAGGCAACAATGAATTAGAAGAAGCTGTGGAATTTTGGTGGAACAGTGAAGGAAAGAATCAGCGTAAGAGCTCCTATATTAAAATCTTTGAACATATTTTGCCCGATGTGGCAAAAGAAATTTGCCCATATATTCCTTATATTTATTCCTCACCCAGCTCTAAAGGTTCTTTTATTGATACTAAAAATGAAAATATGGGAGATTGCCATTATTATGAGGTCTGGGGCAATGCTAAGCCTGTAAATGAGTACAGAAAACATTTCTTCAGGTATTTAAGCGAATTTGCATTTCAGTCTTATCCAAGTGAAAAAACCATTGATACATTTTTATTACCTGAAGAGAAAAATCCTTTCAGCAGAACGATGGAAATGCATCAGCGTCGCCCCGGTGCAAATAAGGCACTTATCAGTTATATGGCTGACCATTTTAAATACCCGTTGGATTTTTCTACCTTTATTTATACGACTCAGATAATGCAACTTTACGCTATGGGCTATATAATAGAACATCTTCGCCGTAACAGAGGTCGTTGTATGGGTACACTTTACTGGCAGCTTAATGACATCTGGCCGGGAGTTTCTTGGTCGAGTATTGACTATTTTGGCAGGTATAAGGCTCTTCAGTACGGCACAAAGCGATTTTTTGCTCCTGTTATGATTTCCTGTCACGAAATAGGGGAAACCGATACCAGAGAATGTGTTGTTATGCAGCCGGAGGTTTATGACTATTCTACACAGGCAAGGCTTAATGTTGCAAACGAAACATTAAATGATGTAAAGGGTACGGTAAAATGGCAACTGCGTAATTCAAAATGTGAAATATTAAAAGAAAAAAGTGAAGAAATAATCATTCCTAAGCTTTCTTCCTATTGGCTTGAAAATATTGATTTTGAAAAAACTGATGTTACCGAAAATTATATCAGTTATTCCTTTGAGGTGGACGGCAAGTTAGTGTCAAGCGGTACTTCGCTGTTTACTGCCCATAAGCACTATAATTTTAAAAATCCTAATCTGCGTTATGAAATTAATGGTGATGAAATAACAGTTTATGCCGACTGTTTTGCAAAATATGTTGAAATAGATTCGCCTGACAGTGATTTTATACTCAGCGATAATTATTTTGATATGAACGGTGGTAGTAAAACTGTTAAAATACTGTTGGGATCACCAAAAACAATAAAACTTCGCAGTATCTATGATGTAAAATAAAAAAGTACTTGACAACTCAAAAATATGGTGATATACTTTTCACATAATTTATAAAAGCGATGACGAAGACGGTCAAGAATTAAAGCTTACAGAGAGCCGATGGTTGCTGAAAATCGGTAGTGGTGATTCTTATAAGACCCATCCCTTCTGAGCCGGAAGTCCGAAAAGATTTCTTAGTAGACGCTTCCCGTGATTGCTGCGTTAATGCATAGGAATTGTTTGATTCCAAGAGTGGCGAAATTTATTCGCAATTTGAGTGGTACCGCGAGTGTTTATTCACCCGTCTCAAAGTCAGTCTTTGAGACGGGTTTTATTATTTTAAAAACATAAAAACAGAAAGGGAGTAATGAAATGACTACCAACACAGCAAAAGAACAGTTAATGGAGATAGCTTCGCGAATTAAGGAAATGCGCGAAATTATGGGTTGGTCTATTGCTGAAATGGCAGAAAAAACACAAGTGAGCGAAGAAAAGTACATAAGCTATGAGAATGCTAATGCTGATATTCCCTTTTCTTTTATTCATAAGTGTGCTCTTGCTTTTGATGTTGAGCTTACAGAGCTTCTTGAGGGACGTTCTGCACATCTTTCAAGCTATACCGTAACACGTAAAGGAAAAGGTCAGTCTACTGCAAAAGAGGACGGAATTGATATTAAGAACCTTGCACCGAAATTCAGGGATAAAATTGCCGAGCCTTATTGGGTAAAATACGAATATTCCGCTTCTCAGCAGAATAAACCTATACATCTTTCTACCCATTCGGGACAGGAATTCGACCTTGTGCTCAGTGGTTCGCTTAAGGTTCAGATTGGTGACCATACCGAAATTTTAAATGAGGGCGACAGTATCTACTATAACAGCTCTACACCTCACGGAATGATTGCTATCGGTGGGCAGGATTGTGTGTTCTGCGCCGTTGTACTTCCGGGTGAAGAGGTAAAGGAAGAAACTGTTAGAAAGAGTATTGCCTCTGCAAAGGACTCCGAAAGTCTTGTTTGTGAAAAGTTTGTTGATACACAGGAAAATGAAAACGGCGAGCTTTTAAGTATTGACTTTAAGAATACTGAAACCTTTAACTTTGGTTTTGACATTGTTGATGGTATAGCCGATAAATATCCCGATAAACTTGCTATGCTTCACATAGATAAAAATAAAGAGGAAAGACGATTTTCTTTTAAGGATATAAAACGTGCTTCCAATCAGTGTGCAAATTACTTTACTTCTCTCGGAATTAAGAGAGGGGATAAGGTAATGCTGGTGCTTAAACGCCATTATCAGTTCTGGTTCTGTATGGTTGCACTTCATAAAATCGGTGCAGTGGCTATCCCTGCTACAAATCAGCTAAAGGAACATGATTTTGAGTATCGCTTCAATGCCGCAGGTGTTAGTGCTCTTGTTTGTACCGCCGACGGAGATACAGCCCAAATTGCTCAGCGTGCTGCAGAAAACTGCGAAAGCGTTAAAAATCTTGTGCTTGTAGGCGGAAGCCGTGAGGGTTGGCATGATTTTGACAGCGAGTATAAGCTTTTCTCAGGCAAATATGAAAGAGAAGAAAGTGCCAGTGCAGGTGACGAGGTTGCTCTTATGTTCTTTACTTCGGGTACAACGGGCAATCCTAAAATGGCAGCTCATAAGCACACATACGCTCTTGGTCATTATGTAACTGCAAAATATTGGCATTGTTGCGAAAGAGAGGGACTCCATCTCACAATTTCCGATACCGGTTGGGGTAAATCTCTTTGGGGTAAGCTTTACGGACAGTGGCTTTGCGAGGGTGCAGTATTTGTATATGATTTTGATAAATTTGATGCAGACGAAATTCTGCCTATGTTTGCTAAATATCAAATAACTACTTTCTGTGCACCTCCTACAATGCTCAGAATGCTTGTTAAGAGCGATTTGTCTAAATATGATTTATCATCAATTCGTCATATGACAACAGCAGGTGAGGCTCTTAATCCTGAGGTATTCCGTCAGTTTGAAGAGGCTACCGGTCTTCAGATTATGGAAGGTTTTGGACAGACCGAAACCACACTTACTATTGCTAATCTTTGCGGCACTACTCCTAAGGTTGGTGCAATGGGCAAAGCTTCTCCCCAGTATGATGTTGATATTGTTGATACTGAGGGCAATAGTGTTGCTGATGGTGAAGTGGGTGAAATTGTTATCAGAACAAAGGAAAGCGTACCTTGCGGACTTTTCAGAGAATATTATCTTGACGACGAAAAAACAAGCGAAGCTTGGTATGACGGTATGTATCATACAGGTGATACTGCTTGGCGTGATGAAGATGGATATTTCTGGTATGTCAGCCGTATTGATGATGTAATCAAGTCATCAGGTTATCGTATCGGACCCTTTGAAATTGAAAGCGTTATTATGGAGCTTCCCTATGTTCTTGAATGTGGCGTATCTGCCGCACCCGATGAAGTTAGAGGTCAGGTAGTTAAGGCGAGTATCGTGCTTGTTCCGGGCACAGAGCCTTCCGAAGAGCTTAAAAAGGAAATTCAGGAATATGTAAAAGAGCACACTGCTCCTTATAAATACCCAAGAATTATAGTGTTTAAAGAGGAATTGCCTAAAACTATAAGTGGTAAGATTCAAAGAAACAAACTTTAAAAATACTATGTTGACATATGTAGAAATATGTGATACAATGTATGAGTAAATAAAGGCTTTGACGAAGAGTGTACATTTTATCTGCTTTACAGAGAAGCGGTGGTAGGTGTAAACCGCTAAGTCGGAATTATGTATTTGTAGCTTCTGAGCCGAGGGGAAGAAAGTAAGTTTTTATGAGTAGAACCTCTCCGTGATTGCTGCGTTAATGCATAGGAATTGTTAGATTCCAAGAGTGGCGGATTTCCGCAATTTGAGTGGTACCGCGGGTGTGAAAATAATTTCTTCACTCGTCTCAAAGGCATTACTTTGGGACGAGTATTTTTTCGTCCTGATGAGGAGTACAAGTTTATGGAACAAATGACAGGTCTTGATTTTAAAATCAAGGAAATGGCGGGGCGTATAAGAGAACTTCGAGAAATTGAAGGTCTTACCCCCGAGCAGATGGCAGAAAAAACTGCAGTGACCATTGATGAATACATTCAGTGTGAAGCGGGTAACAGCGACTTAAACTTTGCGTTTATTTATCGTTGTGCTCTTGCTCTTAATGTCAATGTAACCGATATTATTGAGGGTTACAGCCCTACACTGAAGTCTTATACCGTTACCCGTGCAGGCTCGGGACAGAAAATTGCTCAGGCTCATGGTATGACATATTATAATCTTGCTTATGCTTTTCAAAACAGAATAGCAGAGCCTCTTTATGTACGAAGCGTATACAGCGAGGAAGCACAGCATAAGGATATTGAGCTTACCACCCATGCAGGACAGGAGCTTGACATAATTATTGAGGGTCAGCTTATGGTTCAGGTTGGTGAACATAAAGAAGTTTTAGGCCCGGGAGATAGTATTTATTACGACAGTGACGTTGCTCACGGTATGATAGCTATTGGTGGGAAGGATTGCCTTTTCTATGCTATTGTTCTTAATCCTACAGGTGAGCCTATTCCTGAATTGTTGCCCTCTAAAACAGTGCTTGAACCAAAGGCTGTTAAAAAGGATACAAAGGAAAGAATTTATAAGAACTACATTGATGTTACCGAGGATAAAAACGGTACCCCCACTTCTATTAAATTCAAGAATACAGATAACTTTAACTTCGGATTTGACCTTATTGACGCTCTTGCTGAAAGAGAGCCGGAGAAACTTGCAATGCTTCATATCTCTAAGGACAAGACCGAACGTCGTATAACCTTTAAGGATATTAAAAAGGCGTCTAACCAGTGTGCTAATTACTTTAAGTCGCTGGGCATCAAAAAGGGCGACAGGGTAATGCTTGTTCTTAAACGCCATTACCAGTTCTGGTATGCTATGATTGGACTTAATAAGCTTGGTGCAATTGCAATCCCTGCTACCAATCAGCTTCTTGAACATGATTTTGAGTATCGTTTTAAAGCGGCAGGTGTAAATACAATTATATGTACTGCTGACGGTGATACTTCAAATCAGGTTGATATTGCCGCAAGTAAATGTGACTGTCTTGTTAATAAGCTTATGGTTGGCGGCGAAAAAGAGGGCTGGAGAAACTTTGATGAGGAGTATACTCTTTACAGCACCCGTTATAACAGAACCGAGGATGCCCCCGGCGGCGATGACCTTATGCTTATGTTCTTTACTTCGGGAACAACAGGTTATCCAAAGATTGCTGCACATAACTATAAGTATCCTCTCGGTCATTTCCATACTGCTAAATATTGGCATACAGTTGACCCCGACGGACTGCACTTTACCATTTCCGACACGGGTTGGGCTAAGTCTATGTGGGGTAAGCTTTACGGTCAGTGGCTTTGTGAAGCGGCTATATTCGTTTATGACTTTGACCGTTTTGATGCCGCCGATATTCTGCCTATGTTTGCAAAATATCAGATAACTACCTTCTGTGCGCCTCCTACCATGCTCAGAATGATGATAAAGCAGGATATTTCAAAATATGATTTTTCTTCTGTTTCTCATATGACAACGGCAGGTGAGGCTCTCAATCCTGAGGTTTACCGTCAGTTTGAAAAAGCTACGGGACTTCAGATTCTTGAGGGCTTTGGACAGACCGAAAGCACTATGATAATAGGAAATATGGTTGGCTCATCTCATAAAATCGGTTCTATGGGTAAACCCGCCCCGATTTATGACGTTGATATTGTGGATGCAGAGGGTAACAGCGTACCTGTAGGTGAAACGGGTGAAATCGTTATTAACGTAAAAGACGGCGCACCTTGCGGACTGTTTACAGGCTATTATCAGAATGAAGAAAAAACCAAAGAGGTATGGCACGACGGCTATTATCATACGGGTGATACCGCTTGGCGCGACGAGGACGGCTTTTACTGGTATGTGGGCCGTGTTGACGACGTTATTAAATCGTCGGGTTATCGTATCGGACCTTTCGAAATTGAAAGCGTTATTATGGAGCTTCCATATGTTCTTGAGTGCGGCGTATCTGCTGCTCCCGATGAGGTGAGGGGACAGGTTGTTAAGGCAAGTATCGTGCTTGTTCCCGGTACCGAAGCTACAGAAGAACTGAAAAAGGATATACAGAAATATGTTAAGGACAGAACTGCTCCTTATAAATATCCCCGTATAGTAGTTTTCAGAGATAGTCTTCCTAAAACTACCAGCGGAAAAATTCAGAGAAATAAGTTATAATTAAATAAAAAGGAAGGTGAGCAATATGTTTTTTGATAAAAGACTTACGCTTTTTTGTGGACATTACGGAAGCGGAAAAACAAATATTGCGGTTAATGCTGCTGTAAGCCTTAAAGAAAAATATGATAATGTTGCTCTTGCCGACCTTGATATTGTTAATCCTTATTTCAGAACTAAAGACAGCAGTGAATTGCTCAGCGAAAAGGGAATAAGGCTTATTTGCTCTAACTATGCAAACTCAAACGTAGATATTCCTGCACTTCCGCAGGACATGTACGCCGTTACCGATGATAAAACCCTAAGATGTATTTTGGATATCGGCGGTGACGATAGAGGTGCTTACGTTCTTGGCAGAATTTCTGAAAAAATAATAAATGAAAATGATTATGATATGTTTATGGTAATAAATTCCTTCCGTCCACTGACAAGGGATACCGATTCTACTATGGAAGTGCTCGGTGAAATTGAAACAGCGGCGAGAATGAAATTTACCGGACTTGTTAATAATTCCAATTTGGGTGAAGAAACCACCGCACAGGATGTTTTAGATTCTGTTGATTATGCGCAAAGAGTATCCGAAGCGTGTGGACTTCCGTTGGTTGCAACAACCATTAAAGAGGAGTTATATGATGAGCTTAAAGGAAAAATAGATAATTTGTTTCCTATGAAGCTACAGGATAAAATTTTATAGATTACACAATTTTTTGTGCTTTCGAATATATTTGCTAAGGAGTGTTTGTTTTGGCAAAATTAACTTTTAAAACCGACAACTGTAAAGGTTGCGGACTGTGTGTAGATGCCTGTCCTAAACAGGTTCTTGCTCTTGCACAGGACAAAATCAACAAAAAGGGACATCATCCCGTAGAGGCTGCTAATATAGATGCCTGTATCGGCTGTGCTTTCTGTGCTACAATGTGTCCTGACTGTATCATTAAGGTAGAAAGGTAGGGAAGAAAAGTGTCAGATAAAGTATTGATGAAAGGTAACGAAGCTATTGCAGAGGCCGCTATTATAGCAGGTTGTCGTCATTACTTCGGTTATCCTATTACTCCTCAGACTGAGGTTGCTGCTTATATGGCAAAAAGAATGCCTAAAATTGATGGCTGCTTCCTTCAAGCAGAAAGTGAAATCGCTGCTATTAATATGGTATACGGTGTAGCTTCTACAGGTAAGCGTGTTATGACCTCTTCTTCAAGTCCCGGAATATCTCTCAAGGGTGAGGGTCTTTCTTACCTTGCAGGTGCTGACCTTCCTGCTCTTATTGTTAATGTTCAGAGAGGCGGCCCCGGTCTTGGCGGTATTCAGCCTTCTCAGTCTGACTATTTCCAGGCTACAAAGGCAGGCGGTCATGGCGACTTTAAGATGATCGTTTTAGCTCCTGCTTCTGTTCAGGAAATGGCTGACCTTACTGTTAAAGGTTTTGACCTTGCCGATAAATATCGTATGACAGCTATGGTTTTGGCTGACGGTACTATGGGTCAGATGATGGAGCCTGTTAGTCTTGATTACAAAATCGGCGAAGCTATAGATAAGCCTTGGGCTACTACCGGCACAAAACTTGAGCGTGAACATAATATAGTTAACTCTCTTTTCCTTGTTCCCGAGGAGCTTGAAAAATCAAACTTCGAACGCTTTGAGCGTTATAAGTACATAGAAGAGAATGAAGCTATGTGGGAAGAGTATATGATGGAGGATGCAGAAATCTGCATTGCCGCTTTTGGTATTGCTGCCCGTGTTTCCAAGAATGCTATTAACGAAGCAAGAAAACAGGGTATTAAGGTTGGTCTTATCCGTCCT
>JAEIGA010004913.1_pt1 | contig 20563 bp, 13 predicted proteins | sample 9270691 | NCBI WGS metagenome assembly JAEIGA01 (sample SAMN17057246, study PRJNA624740) | gut metagenome | biome: biome; isolation source: fecal sample | host: Bos grunniens | place: China: Xizang | collected 2019 | reverse complement strand
GCCACGACCACGCCGCAGGTGAAGAACACGCCCATGAGCACGGCGAGGGCTGCAGCCACGACCACGCCGCTGGTGAAGAACACGCCCATGAACACGGCGAGGGCTGCAGCCACGACCACGCCGCTGGTGAAGAACACGCCCATGAGCACGGCGAGGGCTGCAGCCACGACCACGCCGCTGGTGAAGAACACGCCCATGAGCACGGCGAAGGCTGCAGTCACAATCATGGTGCCGGATGTTCTCACAGCCATGCCTCAGGACCGGTGCTGGTGACGGCAGATGCCCATGCCCGCCATATTTCGGCCATGAAGATTGAGGCTGTACCAGCTGCCGGGAAGGCTCTTACCCATAGCCTGTATGGTCATTTGTTCGTGCCCAGCCATGCGCTGGAAACATATTCTCTTCCTTGTGGTGGCCGGATTTCTCTGCATGTGAAATCAGCTCAGAATGTGAAGAAAGGTGATGTGCTCTATACTGTGGTAGCACCGGAGGTGAGCAGCCTGGTGGCGGATATACGCAAACAGGAGGCGGCTATTATCCGCTGCAAGGAGGAAATAGACGCCCTGTCCATGCGTCTGGCTCGTCTGAAATCGGCCGGTACTACCAGCAGTGACCTGGAAGAGCAGATTAATTTCAAGAATGCAGAAAATCGCCAGTTGAAGCGTGAATTGGAAGTAACGCAGACCCGGCTTAATGTTCTGGTGATGGGGGCTCAAATTACTCCTGAAAACGGCGTGCCGACCCTGGTTGTGCGGGCTGGCAATGATGGCATTGTCCGCAATGTCGGCATTACCCAGGGAAGCTGGGGAGAGCAGGGGACTGCTGTGGTGACCATGAGCAATCTGAATGCGATGGAAATAGAGGGCACGCTGTATGGTAATGATGTGCCTGATTTCTCTTCCATTCGTGCTACCCGCCTGAGCGGACGTGACAATATGGTGATGGAGGGCAGCTGGCGCATGGCGGAGCAGGTGGATGAAGAGAAGCAGACCCGGGCGTTCTATTTTACCCCGGATTCCCTGCCTGCTGATGCCCGTCCCGGCCAGCTCTGCCGCCTGGATTTCTATGCCGATGGCGGTGAAGAGGGTTATGTGACCATACCGGATTCAGCGTTGGTCAAGGTGGGTATTGACGATGTGGTGTTCCTGGAGGTCAAGGAGGGCACATTTGCTATGGTGAAGGTGCAGGCCGGTACCAGTCGTCGCGGAATGACCCCGGTGAAGGGCCTGGTACCCGGGCAGCGTCTGGTGGTGAAGGGTGGTTATGAGCTGCGTTATCTTCTGCCGGCAGATGGCAGCCAGCAGAAGAAGGCCGGGCATTTCCATGCCGATGGTAAGTTCCACGAAGGGGAGGATCACTGATGCTGGAGAAACTCATGTCGTTCTGCCTGCGTAACCGCATTACGGTGATTATCATCACCCTGGTGCTTGTTGCGTTGAGTATTGTCGGTATCATGCGGACTCCGGTGGACGTATTCCCGGAGCTGTATGTGCCGCGTGTAACCATTCAGACCGAAGCCGGTGGCCTTACTGCTGAGGAGGTGGAGCAGTATGTCTCCATTCCCCTGGAATCAGCCCTTTCCGGTACTCCCGGTGTGCAGCAGGTGCGGAGCTCCAGCGGTAGCGGCCTTTCCTTTGTCTGGGTGGATTTTGACTGGGATACGGATATTTATCTGGCCCGTCAGATTGTTTCAGAGCGCCTTTCAACGGTGCGGGAGAACCTGCCTTCCCACGTAGAGATGGAAATGGCTCCCATTGTATCGGTGACGGGCGAAATTATGCTCATTGCCTTGCTGGGAGACGAAACGGCCGATCCGCTGGAAGTCCGCCGGGTGGGGCAGTTTGAGCTGCGTAACCGCCTGCTTTCCATTCCTGGTGTGGGTCAGGTGACGGTGCTGGGTGGCCGTATGCCGGAATACCAGGTGCTGTACGACCCGGAGAAGATGCGGCAGGCGGGCATTACGCTCAATGACCTCAAGGAAAGCGTTGAGGGGGCGCAAAGCACGATTCCTGCCGGCTATATTGAGGATGTTGCCGGTCTGGAGCTTCCGGTTCAGCAGGCTTCCCGCGCCTTTACGCCTGAGGAAATCAAGCGTGCTCTTGTGGCAGCGCACCCGAGCGGCGTACTGCGTGTGGAGGATGTTGCCGAGGTGAAGATTGACGGCGCACCCCGCCGTGGCAATGCCGGTTTTGCCGGGCGAGAGTGCGTGGTGCTTTCGGTGCAGAAAGTGCCGGGGGCTAATACGCTGGCGCTGACAGAGCAGGTGGATGCCGCCGTGAAGGAATTTGCCCAGAGCCGGCTGCCGGGCAATATCAAGCTGCGTGCGGATGCCTACCGCCAGGCAGATTTCATCAACCTTTCACTGGAAAACGGCAAGGAGACGCTCCTCATTGCCGGTATCGTGGTGATGCTGGTGATTGTGCTCACCCTGCTGAATCTTCGCACCGCTCTCATCACTCTCATCACTATGCCTCTTTCTGTGATGATTGGCATGGCTTTCTTCCCGATGTTCGGGTTGGCGGTGAACATCATGACCCTGGGTGGCCTCGCTGTGGCTGTAGGTGATGTGGTGGATAATGCCATTGTGTTTGTGGAAGTGGCATGGCGCAATCTGACCCGTAATGCAGCCCTGCCGCCGGAGCAGCGCCGCAGCCGCTATGCGGTGCTTATGGAGGCCAAGGGGGAGATTGTCAGCTCTATCTCTTATTCTACAGTCATCATTCTGCTGGTGTTTGCCCCTGTGTTGTTCCTGAGTGGCATGGAAGGCCAGTTCTATCGGCCTCTGGGAATTTCGTATATGCTCGCCCTGGCTGCATCTCTGCTGGTGGCTCTCACGCTGGTGCCGGTGCTGTGCTACATGTGGTTCAAAGCCCCGAAGAGCACCCGGAACGATGGCGATTCTGCCACAGCACGTCTTATCAAGCGCATGTATTCCCCGGTGCTGGAGTTCTGCCTGCAGCACTCGGCAGTGGTCTTCGGGTTCCTGATGGCCATTACCGGTGGTGCTCTCTGGCTGGGCAGCACCTATGGCACCAGTTTCCTGCCTCCGTTCAATGAGGACTGCTATACTGTATTTGTGAATGCGGTGCCGGGTACTTCTCTCGCAGAGACGGAGCGTGTGTCGCGTCAGGTGATGGCTGAGCTGGAGAAGATTGAGGGAGTGAAGACAGTGACGCAGCGTACTGGCCGCGCGGAGAATGATGAACACGCAGAGCCGGTAAGTGCCTCCGAACTGGTGGTACGAGTGGACCTGGATTATGACCAGCGCAAAATCCGGGAGGATATACGTAAGGTGATTTCCGGTATCCCCGGTATGGGCGGCATGATTGGCTACCCGCTGGCACACCGCATTTCCTCTGCACTTTCCGGCTCAAACTCTGAAATCGCCATCAACATTTACGGTTCGGAACTGCCCCAGATTCGCGCTGCAGCAAAGAAGGCAGCCGAGATTCTGGGGACGCTGCCGGAGGTGGCTGATGCCCGCGCCAACCGCGAGGTGATGGTTGATACCATCTGCGTGGATTACAATCGTGAAATTCTGTCCACCTACGGCCTGACCATTGCCGATGCCGCAGAGCAGGTATCTGCAGCCATGAATGGTTACAAGGCTGGTGAAATCATCAGGAATCTGGATCATTGGAACATTATGCTTCGACTGGCTCCGGAGCTGCGTATGAGCATGGACGATGTGAGCAACCTGCAGCTGGTGGCTCCCGGTGGACGCATGCTGCGCCTGGGGGATGCCGCCCATGTGTACCGCTCCGAGGTAACCAACCTGATTCTCCGCGATAACACCCGCCGCAAGGCTATGATTTCCTGCAACCCTAGCGTGGATTCCAACTTGGGCGACCTGGCAGATGCCTGCCGCGAGAAGCTTGACCCGGTGATGAATGCCATGGGCTGCTCGGTGGATTACGCTGGCACTATCAAGAGCCGTGAGGAAGCCGGACGCCGCCTGTATATCCTGGGTGGCATTGTCTGCGTGCTCATTGTTCTGCTGCTTTCCAGCTCCCTAGGCAGCGTGCGGCGTGCATTGATCACGCTCATCAATATCCCGCTCTGCCTGGTAGGTGGCATTGTGGCCGTATTCCTGGCTTCGCCCGATACAGTGAAATCCGTGCTGAGTGGTGAAACCTACATCCCCCCCATTCTCTCGGTGAGCTCCATTGTGGGCTTCGTTACCGTGGTGGGCTTTGCCATCCGTTCCGGCCTCATCCTGCTCAACCGCTACCGCGTACTGGAGGAACAGGGTATGAGCACCATCGATGCCATTCGCGATGGCTCCCGCGAGCGCGTGATTCCCATCATGATGACCTCGCTCACCACCATCCTCGGCCTGCTTCCTCTCGTCTGGGCCAAGGACCAGCCCGGTGGTGACCTCCTCGCCCCGCTGGCCATTGTTCAGTTCGGCGGCCTCGTCTCCGCGACCATCCTGAACCTCCTCGTCATTCCCGCTACCAGCCGCCTCTTCATGCGCTGGCTGGCCACGGAAAAGGAGCTCACATAAGATTTCTGAATAAGAAATAAAGCTTACATCCGGCAGGAATTGTTCCTGCCGGATGCTTTTTAAGGGGGGCTTATCTTTCATATCGGCTCGGAAAATGAAATTCTACTTTTTCTACACAAAAAGCGCTCTCCTGTGCGCCTGTATGAATGAAGACAGCATGTCAGTGCTCATAATATGACTTGACGCAGCAGACTTCCAGGAGTAACATCAATGTCAAACAAGAATAGTTATAAATAAAACCATATCGTACTATGAACAAGAAATACATCCTTATGGCAATGGTTGCAGGTTGCGCTTTACTGACCACGTCCTGCTCTTCCATGTCAAACTATAACAAGGTATCTGCCGACAAGGTGGGCTATGGTGCCCAGGCTTTCCCTGCCACGGTGGTAGCAGCCCGCAGCGTGACCATCGAGACCTCCAGCACGGCTAAGAATGTGGGTACCGGCGTGGGTGCTGTTCTCGGTGCCGGCGCAGGTCAGATGCTGGGTGGCGGTTCCGGTCGCATTGTATCAGCTGCCGGCTTCGGTGTGCTGGGTGCGCTGGCTGGCCGTTACATCACCGATGCTGCCGGCAATACGCAGGGCCAGTCCATCACGGTCAAGATTGATGGTACGAACCAGCTTTATTCCGTGGTTCAGCCCGTTTCCGAGCAGGTGGGTTACATTCCCGTCGGGGCTCATGGTATTTACTACCACGGCACGAACAACAGCCGCTTCGAACCCGATGGCATGTATTAACCCGTGCTGAACAATCTGTGATTTTCAGGAGTCTTCGCCAGATAAGGCGGAGACTCTTTTCTGTCTGTGATTTTTGTTTCTCTTCAGGGAGATGATGGGAATAGGGCTTGCTACCTGACGACTCATGGTCTAGAATGAACACCGCCATGGCCAGAGAGACTGAGATGAACCCGGTGCAGGAGGCGCTGAAAGTATATTTCGGCTTTGATTCATTGCGCCCTGGCCAGGAGGAGGTGGTGCAGGCAGTTCTGGAGGGGCGCGATGCGTTGGGGATTATGCCCACCGGCGGTGGCAAGTCTCTGTGCTATCAGTTGCCGGCACTCTGCCGTGAGGGGCTTACCATCGTTGTTTCTCCTCTCATTGCTCTGATGAAGGATCAGGTAGATGCCTTGCAGGGACGAGGAATTGCTGCCGCTGCTGTTAATTCTTCTCTGGGGGCAGAGGAATACCGCCAGGTGATGCAGGCGTTGAGACGGGGTGAAATCAGAATCCTTTATGTGGCACCGGAACGATTTGCCCAGGAGAACTTCATGTCTCTGCTGGCTGGGCTTCAGGTGGCATTGCTGGCGGTGGATGAAGCGCATTGCCTGAGCCAGTGGGGACACGACTTCCGCCCCGATTACTTGCGCCTTGGCCGGGTGAGGGAACAATTGGGCTGGCCGCAGACCATTGCGCTGACGGCTACGGCTACACCTCATGTACGCGAAGATATCCTCCGTACGCTCCAGCTGCACGAACCGGCAGTGGTCATCAGCGGCTTCGGACGCGAGAATCTGGATTTTTCCATTACTCATTGTGAGAGCCGTAAGGCCAAGTTTGAGCGCATTAACAAGATAGTTTCCCGTTGGAAGAAGGGTATCATTTATTGCTCGACCCGTAAGAATGTGATGCTGGTGTTTGATGCGCTGGCTTCTCAGCAGGTGAATGCGGTAGCGTATCATGCCGGTATGAGTGATGAGGAGCGCGAGTTCTCGCAGAATGCCTTTGTCTCCGGTCGGGCAGATGTTGTGGTGGCCACTAATGCTTTCGGCATGGGCATCGACCGCTCTGATGTGCGCTTTGTGGTGCACTTTGAGATTCCCGGTAGCGTGGAGGCCTATTATCAGGAAGCCGGCCGTGCCGGGCGCGATGGTGAGCCTGCCGTCTGTGAGCTGTTGTTTAATCATGCTGATCTCAAGACTCAGGAGTTCTTCTTTGAGGGCAGCAATCCTCCTCTGTCTGTTATCCGTTCTCTATACAACATGCTGCGATTTGAGTGTGACCCCGCTACCAGTGAACTTCACCTCACGGTGGATGCCATGGCGGAGCGCCTGGGTAAGGAGGTGAATCCCATGGCTGTCGGGACGGCTCTTTCCTGCCTGATTCATGCCGGAGCGATTCAGCGTTTTGATGTGCCGGGACAGTTGGCAAAGGGAACGCGGCTGCTCAAGCCCGAGGTGAATTTCGAGTGCCTGGATATTGACCGAAATGCTCTGGAGGAAAAAGCGCGGCGTGATCACCTCAAGATTGAGGCTATGACCCGCTTTGCCTACTCTGTGGGGTGCCGTCAGCAATGGATTCTGGACTATTTCGGTGAGCCTGATACAGAACCTTGCGGGCATTGCGATGTATGTTCTGCCGCCGGTGACGAAGAGCGTGAGGAGCTTGAGGGTGACGACCTCCTGGTTGTCCGTAAGGCGTTGGCAGGTGTGGCTCGTGCTTCGAAACGCGGCCCTGCCGGAGAATGGGTGGGTATTTACGGGCGCGGCAAGATTATGGATATGCTGCGCGGTGCCAGGAATGCCTCCATGCACCAGTTCCTCACTTCTCTTTCTACCTACGGGATTCTCAGGAATTTAACGGATGCGAAGATGAAGGCTTTGTTCCGAGCTATGCATGAAGGCGGTTTGTTGCAGAGCTCCGGAGGAGATATGCCCCTCATTACGCTTACACCACAGGGAGAGGAGGTCATGCAGAGCCGAGCGGTTCCCCGGATGTCGCGCCGGGGGTGGTGCGGTTCTTCCTCGCGCAGACCAGCACGGCTGGCTCAGAATCAGACGCAGAATCTGCTGGTAAGTATGGGGCTGGGGCGGCTGGATAAAGAATTATATGAGCATCTGGCTGAGTTGCGGCGTGACCTGGCCGAGGAATACAACATGCCTGTCTATCGAGTGATGCACAACGAGACGCTGCGGTCTATGGCAACCATAAAGCCTACGACTATGGAAGCCGCTATGCGTTTGAAGGGGGTAGGCCCCTGGCTGCGTACGCATGGGCTTCGGGCCTTTGTGGAGTTGATTCAGGATTACGAGGAGAGCTGAAACGGCGTATCAGAGTAGGCCCTTATACTCGTAGCCTGCTTTCTGAATGGTGGCTGCCAGCAGGTCTGTGTCAATCGTTGCGCTGCACTCGAGCGTGACGCTGTTGTTCCTGTGGTCTGCGGAGACGCTGCTTACGCCGGGTATTGCGGCCAGAGCCTGGGCCACATGCCGCTCGCAATGAGGGCACATCATGCCATAGACTGATAGAGTGATGGTATGCATGGTTGTCTTTACTGCTGTGTTGAATACGAGTTTCTGCAGGCGCAGGGCATTACAGACGACAAAGAGGCTGCTGAGACTCATGGCGGCGGCTGCTACTGCCGGGGTGAGTTTCCAGCCGAGCAGGGGATAGTACAGCCCTGCAGCCATGGGGATGGCCAGAATGTTGTAGAAGAACGCCCAGAAGAGATTCTGCCGGATGATGCGGATTGTGGCGCGGCTGAGCTGCAGGGCGGCAACGGCATCCATCAGTTCATTGCGAACCAGTACAATGCCGGCGCTGCTGATGGCCACATCTGTTCCAGCTCCAATGGCGATTCCGACATCTGCCCGGCACAGGGCCGGTGCATCATTGATGCCGTCTCCCACCATGGCAACGAAATGCCCCTCTGCCTGCAGCCGCGATACCAGAGCTGCCTTATCCTGCGGCATCACTTCTGCATGAAATTCCTCAACTCCTGCTTCATGGGCAATTCTGCGTACGGCTTCCAGCCGGTCACCGCTCATCATGATGACGCGCAGCCCTGCCAGCTTCATGGCGGCTACGGCGGCTGCACTGCCGGATTTGAGCGGGTCAGACACGCAGATACTGCCCAGTATGTGTCCCTGTTCTGCAAAATAAAGCGGCGTGTCTGCATCCGGCAGGTTGGCGGGGATTTCCAACTGGTGCTCCTTCATCATGGCTGCATTGCCCGCCAGACAAAGTTTTCCCTGAACCAGGGCGCTTATGCCTCGGCCCGGCTGGTAGACTCGTGATTCGGCGGCCGCGGGGCGGAAGTCTGCGGCTGCTTTCCGGATGGCATGTGCCAGGGGATGAGTGCTGCCATGCTCCATGGTGGCGGCCAATTGCAGTAATTCGTCCCGGCTCGAGTCTTCTGCCGGATAGATGCCAGTGACAATCGGTACACCTGCGGTGAGGGTGCCTGTCTTATCGAGAATGACGGCTGTCGTGCGGCGGGCGGTTTCCAGCACGGTGGCATTGCTGAACAGGATTCCCTGAGTGGCTCCTCTGCCTGCTCCTGCCATAATGGCAACAGGTGTGGCCAGACCCAGGGCACAGGGGCACGAGACGACCAGCACTGCAATGGCGCAGCCCATGGCAAACGCAGCGGGCTCCCCGTAGAGCAGCCAGAGCAGGGCGGTGATGAGGGCAATGCCGGTGACCAGGGGAACGAATACAGCGGAAATCTGGTCGGCCAGTCGGGCAATGGGGGCTTTGGATGCTGCTGTTTCTGCCGCCATCCGGATGATGCCGCTGAGTGCAGAATTCTGGCGGGTGCAGAGAGCCGAGGCCTGGAGCACGCCGTTACCATTGATGGTACCGGCATAGATGCGGCTGCCTTTCTGTTTGAGAACCGGTATGCTTTCCCCCGTGAGTGAGGATTCATCTATGCCAGAGAATCCGTCTGTTACAATTGCATCGACGGGGACCCTCGCCCCTGGTTCGATGAGGAGACTGTCGCATGGTTGCACTTCTTCTGCCGGCAGGCTTATAAGTTTATCTCCACGCTGTATGGTGGCGGTGAGCGGCAGCAGACTCTCTAATTCATTCAGGGCATCACCGGTGTGGGCCGATGCACGGCTTTCCAGCCATTTGCCTAGTGTGGTGAGGGTGAGAATCATGCCGGCTGATTCAAGATATGCCGCGCCACTATGGAGCAACAGTGCATCCATAAGGGTATAGAGGATGCCCGCTCCTGCACCCAGCGCAATGAGGCTGTTCATGTTCGGCGCGCGATGCAGGATGGCCTTGCATCCTGTGCTGAAAATGCTGCGATTGAGGTATAGAATGGGAGCGAGCAGCAGGAATTGCAGGAGTTGCGAGAGGCTGCCGGGGTGCAGATGGTGCAGCAGCACCATGGGAATAAGGGCCGCTGCAGATCCAGCGAGGCGGCGTTTCATCGTGTCTGTCTGCCGGACGGGGCGCGTTTGAGGAATCGCAGGGACAGCATCATAGCCGGCTTTCCGCACAGCTGTTATGATGTCCTCTTCTCCTGTGGCTGATGCAGCATAAACAACCCGCATGCTGCGGGTGAGCAGGTTGACCTGAACTTCTGATACATGGGGAAGTGCTTTCACCACGCTTTCCACGCGAGATGAACATGAGGCGCAGCTCATGCCGGAGACTGTGAAAAGCTGCTGTTTCATGAACAGGGATGCCAGGCTGGCTGGGACGCAGACTGTGCTTTGCCTGTATCAGCGCCCGGGGGTCAGAATCTGGTCCATTTCCTCAGAGCGGGAGCAGCTGATGGCATCGCGGCCGGTGCTGTCTTTCTGATAGGGGTTGGCTCCGTGTTTGATAAGCAGGGCAGCAATTCTTCTGTTGCTGTTGATAACGGCATGCATGAGCGGTGAAACGCCGGATTCATCTGCTGCATTGGGGTTGGCCTTGAGCTTGAGCAGAAGTTCCACGCACTTTGCTTTGTCGTTGATGACGGCGCCAATAAGCGGCGTACGGCCATCGATAATTGTATCGAAATTGAAACCGGACTTCTGCGTGGCAAGGATGTTCAGCATTTCGTGGCGGCCATTCTCGGCGGCGCTGACAGCGGCGCGCATGATGATGTCGCCAGCCTGGGTGGCTTCCGGCTGGGCAAGCAGACCGCGTACTGCCATTTTCTTGCCGAGTATGGCGGCCAGTTCCAGAAGGGAACGACCTTCTGCATCATACAGGGTGTAGGGGTTTGCACTCTCGTGCTGCCATTTATTATTCAATTCGTTATAGCTGGCAATCTCAGCGCGGTAATCGTTTTCCTGGCGCATGGTGACCCAGGCGCAGCTGCAGAATACAAGGTAAACCATGCACCACACCACCGCCATGAGCGGCTTGCGGCGGGCCATGGCCTTGGCTATGCTAAGCAGACCATTGACAATGAAACCTGTCACGCAAAGTGTGAGAATCCACACTTCAAGGGAGGCCGGGGCTTCAATCCCTATGCTTACCTTGCAGGAAAGAAGAGCAATGACAATCAGTAACAGCAGGGGATTTGCGTAGTCTTTCTTCATGGCTGGATGAGAAGAGAATAGATGATTCTGTATGACTGCCATCAGGCTTTGTCACTTGCTTCTGCCTGTTTTTCAGCAGGTGCCTCAGCCGGTTTCTCGGGCTGGGGTTCAGCCGGGGGGGCTGCAGGAGCTTCGGTAGGCTTTTCAGCAGGAGCTTCGGCAGAGTCGGCGGCCTGGTCTTCGGTCTTTACTGGTGCTTCTGCCTCAACCTTGGGTGTTACGGTTTCTTCCGTTTTTTTACCCTCAGTGGTCTCGGATTCAGCAGTTTTTTTCTCAGCTTTGAGAACTTCTTCCTTTTCCTTTGCCGGAGCTTCCTTGGTGGTGTCAGCCGGGGCGGTGGTCTTCAGCTTTTTAGGCGCAGCATCTCCTGTTGCCAGACGCAGCGTTTTCTGTTTGGGTTCAGTAATGGGCTTTGTCGGCTGTTTGGTAGTGGCGGCCACAGTTTCCTTGGTCGCAGGGGCTGCCTCCTTCTTTTCCGAGGCTTCGGTTGCCGGGGCTGCAGGCTTGGCTTCTGCCTTCTGCTTGGCCGGCTTGTTCGTGATGAAGGTTTCAAAGAGAGACATGAGCAGCGCGTAAATCAGGAAGAATGCGCCGGGTACGGCTGCAATCACCCAGGGAGTGCCCAGAATCATGTTCAGCGCCTCGGGGGCTGCAGGCTCCGGATTGCTGCTCCAGATGTGGACAATGTAGGAGAAGAATTCGCTGATGCCGTACCAGAGGCCGTAGCTGATGATGGTTGTAATGGCAACACGGCCGCAGGCCGAGGCACAGAGCCAGCCTGCTACGAAGATGAGGCCTGCCAGCACCAGGGGAATCTGGTAGCTGAGAGAGGCTTCACAGAATTGGCGGATGGCTTCGTTGTTGTAAAGAGCATGGGGCAGGGCAATACCGGGGCCGCAGAGCCCGTATGAACCACAGGCCAGCAGTACAATGATGGAGGCACTGAAAAGTACATTCCACGTTGCTTCCAGAATACGGGTGAACGAGAAGATTCCCAGAAGCAGTACGAGAACCAGGGAAATGGTGATTGCGTTGATCCCTTTCAGGGTTTCTACAAGGGGCGCCGGATTGAAGCTGGTGTAGAAATCACTGAGAGAGATGGTGGGAGAAACCTGCAGGTAGCACGCGAGCCCCAGCAGAATGATGATGCTGAACAGCACGCGGAAGAGAATAGCCATTACTTTCATGACTGCATCATTGTAGGGAATCAGGGCGATTGCGTCAAGGTAAAAGGGATTCTGTATGCTGATTATTTTATATAGAAAGCCGCCGGAATTGCTTCCGGCGGCTTAAAAGCGTGTCTGAGTGCCTGTTTATTCGGGCAGACACTCGTCTTCCACCATCTGTTCCAGCGTCTGACGGCGGCGGATGATGCTCCACTTTTCTCCATTCACCAGAACTTCGGCGGCAAGAGGACGGGAGTTGTATGTGGAGGCCATGCTGAAGCCATAGGCCCCGGCGCTCATTTCGGCCAGCACCTCACCGGGCTTTACATCGGCAATACGGCGGTTCTGGGCCTGGAAGTCCCCTGATTCGCAGATAGGGCCTACAATATCGGCCACAATCTCATCGCCTCTATGCTCCTGCACGGGCCAGATTTCATGGTATCCTTCGTAAAGAGCCGGGCGGATGATGTCGTTCATGCCAGCATCAATCATCTTGAAGGTCTTGGCTTCGCCTTTCTTTTCATAAACGCAGGTGGTGAGCATGGCGGCCGCATTGCCGACCAGCCGGCGGCCCGGTTCTACCAGAATTTTGATACCGAGCGGTTTAAGCAGGGGAATCAGAGATTCTGCGTAGCTGCTGATGGTAATCTGTTCCGGATGCGCTGCCCACCATTCCGGTTGGCCGGAGGCCAGGCAACCATCGTATACGATGCCGATACCCCCGCCGATGGACCAGAACTCGATGTTGTAGAGCTTCATGAACTTTTTGACGATGGGGAGGACTTTTTCCACGGCTGCCACGAAGGGGGCTTTGTCTGTCAGCTGGGAGCCGATGTGCATTTGCAGACCCTTGATGTGCAGGTTGGGCATTTCTGCTGCAATGGTGGCATAAAGGGCTTCAATGCGGGTGATGTCCACCCCGAATTTGTTCTCCGCGTTACCAGTAGTGATGTATTTGTGCGTGTGGGCATCTACATGGGGGTTCACGCGCACGGCCACCGGAGCCTTTACTCCCATTTCGCCGGCGATTCGGTTGATTTCACGCAGTTCGTTCTCACTTTCGCAGTTGAAGCAGTAGATGCTCTGCTCCAGGGCGTAGCGGATTTCCGGTTCTGTCTTGGCAACACCGGCGTAGGTGCAGAGCGTGGGGTCTCCCCCGGCATTGATGACGCGCCAGAGCTCACCGGCAGAGACAATGTCAAACCCTGAACCCTGCTGGGCCATGAGGTTGAGAATGGCCTTGTTGGAGCAGGCTTTCACGGCATAAGCCACATGGGCATCAAGGGGAGCAAGAGCTCTGCGGAATTCCGCCAGGTCATCGGTGATGGTCTTCTTGCTGTACACAAAGACCGGTGTGCCGACGGCGGCAGCAATGTCTGACAATTTTACGCCCTCACAGTACAGGGTGCCGTTCTTGTAGGCAAAGGAATGCATGGCTTAGTCTTGAGTCTTGTTCTTAAGTTTGGTGACATGGGGCGGCGGTTCATCAGAAATGATGGTGGCTACCCAGGAAAGGTCCCGGCTGTTTTCCAGGGCCAGCTTGATAAGAACCATAATCGGAACGGCCAGAAGCATGCCGCAGGGGCCCCACACCCACCCCCAGAAAAGTACGGCAGGCAGCACCACGGAGGTGGCGATACCGAATTGTTTGCCCAGGAAGATGGGCTCGATGCCGTTACCAATGGCAAAATTGATGAGCACGTAACAGAGAAGGACAATGGCGGCATCTCCCCAGCCGCCCATGAGCAGGGCCATGACGATGGGGGGGATGGCGGCTACAATCGAACCGATGGTGGGAATGTAGTTCAGCACATAAGCTACTACGCCCCAGAGGAAAGCAAAGGGTACTTCCATGAAAGCACATGCACCCCAGGCTAGTGCACCGGTGCAGCCGCTGGCAATGGTCTTGATGAGCAGGTAACGCTGGATGCCTTGCAGGGCATTGGTGAAATCTTCCTTGCCTTTGGAGCTGCTGGGGAGTTTGTGCAGGTTTTTCTTGAAGAGCCTGGCTTCTCCCAGCATGAAGGTCATGAGCACCAGCACCAGTGTGCAGGTGGTGACAAAGGAGATGGCCTGCCCGGAAATGGACTGGATGATGCTGACCATCTGCTGGGTGTCGAATATATCCTGCGGAGAATGCACAATGGCGCGGGCTTGTTCCTCGAGCCCGAAATTGCCCAGCCAGTCCATGAGTTCATTGTATTTCTCAACCATGCGGCGGGTAAAATCACCCTGCAGTGTGGCTTTCATGTCGGCCGCCAGAAAGTTGATGATGCTGGCTACCCCGAAGAGAATGCCTCCATCTACCAGTACGGTGAAGGCTACGGCCAGCCAGTGGGGGAAACGGAGATATTTTCTGAGCAGCTTGGTGATGGTGTAACTGATGATGGCCAGGAATCCGGCCATGAGGATTGGCAACAGTACGCTGCGGCACTGCTGCAAGCCCAGTACAACGATGACAAACGCTGCTGCAGTCAGCAGGAATCGTGCGCCTTCTCCAAAATAGACGGACCGCTCTTTTGTTGTTTCGTGAGGCTCAGGCATAGGTTCTGGCTCATTCTATCCGTGCGCGCGACGCTTTTCAAGCTGAATTGTCTGTATGGCAGAAAAATCAGCCCCCTCCGCACCATTGCGTCAGGTGGCATCGGGGGCGGTGTCGGGCCAGTCGTGGCGGGGATACCGGCCTGCAAGATCCTTCTTCATCTGCGGGTACCCGTTGCGCCAGAAGGATGCTAGGTCGCTTGTTATCTGATAGGGCCGTTGGTTGGGGGCAAGGATTTCGATCTGGCATTTCACCCGTCCGTCTGCAATGACCGGTGTTTGCGGTACGCCGAAGAGAAGCTGGCATTTGAGCCCGAAAACGGGCGTTCCGTCTTCCCGGTATAGGAGTTTTACCTCTCGGCCGTTGCTGAGTCTTATTGCCTTGGGTGCATAGCGGTTCAGGCATTCCCTCTGCCAGGGAGAGAGCCATTCTCCCAGTATGGGCAGCACCGGCCGATTCTGGATTTCTTTGTAGCTGACTGCGCCTTCACAGAGCATGGTGATGGCAACCAGCCTGTCTTCTTCTCCGAATTCCGGCAGCTCAAGTTCCGGCATGGCCTGGCGCAGGCAGGTAAGCCGGTTAATCCATTGAAGAACATGTCCATCCCATCCTTCGAGCCGCAGATTGCCCCGCACTACCTGTTCGGCCAGCAGTGGGGCGGCGGCATCCGGGGCGGCATCTCCGCTTTCTTTTTCGGCAATGACCAGATCCCGGTAGAGCAGGCGGTGGTAGTTGAACACCCGCTTGCGGGCGGGGTCGTAGGTAGCGATGTCATCCTCGCGGGTGCTGAGTTCTGCCGGGGTGAGGATGGTGCATCTGTTCAGTCTCGTCTCAACGTTCTTGCCGCCTACTTCTGTGATGTCTGCGGCCAGGAAGATTTCTGCATTCCGCGCGACGGAATCGGCGGGTATGCTGCCACCTCTTCGCTGGCAGAGCCGTGCGGTGCCGGTGGCGGTGTTGTTGCGGGCGGCTACGTGGGCCGGGAAACTGAGCAGGAGCCCGGCTGTGACTCCGGCGCGGGCGCGGGCAAAATCGGGCGCTGTGGCGTTGTCCCGCAGGATTTGCTGGTAGGTTCTGGCGATTTCTCTGGCGGCGCGGGCCATGATGCCGAGCTTGCCGCAGGCGGTGGAATCATACTTGAGTTGTTCTGCGCGTTGAACGGCTCTCCATTCCGCCTGGAAATCAGTATAGTCGTCCTCTTGCCGCATGCTGGTTGCCAGACCTCCGCTGGTGGTAATCTGCTCATTTTGGAGCAGGGCAGCAATGGCTGCCATTTCGGGGGCGCAATCCTGTTCGTCACCCGCTACAAGAAGCCTTGCCAGAACCGGGGGGAGCGGGTGTTTCAGCATTTGTTGCCCGGTGGGTGTAATGCCGCCTGCATCCGTGGCTCCTAAATCCTGCAGCAGCTGCCAGGCTCTGGTTGTTTCTGCTTCGGTGGGGGCATCCGGCCAGGGAAAGCGGCGAATGTCGGTCAGGTTGCGGCATCCCCATGCCAGAAGGTTTAGGAAGGCCTGCGATATATCGGCCCGGTGTACCTCCGGGGCTGGGAATGCGGCACGCCGCCGGTGTTCGGCCTCACTCCAGAGGCGGATACAGCGCCCGGGACCGAGGCGTCCGGCTCGGCCGGCGCGCTGCTCGGCCTGAGCTTGCGATATGGGTACTACATGCAGGGTTGATATGCCGCGCAGGGGATCCCACCGGGATTCTCTTGCCGTGCCGCTGTCTACAACGGCTCTGACCCCCTCAATGGTGAGCGAGGTTTCTGCAATGTTGGTGGAGACAATGACCCGGGGACGGCTGCCGCATTCCACGGCCCTGGCCTGGGCATCGGGTGTCTGCTGCCCATGCAGGGCATAGACGTCCCGGCCGTGCATCCAGCTTACCTGTTCCAGTATTTCCACAGTGCGGCGGATTTCGTATGCCCCGGGAAGGAAGACGAGGATGTCTCCGCAGTCTGGCTGCTTCACCAGCTGCCTCACGGCGGAGGCGCATTGTTCCCAGACCGGGGGCGGTGCCACGTAGCCGAATTTGTTGCGAACCGGCATTGGGGGCATGTAGCTGGTTGCTACCGGGTAAAGTCGGCCTTCTGCCCGCAGCACTGTAGCCTGGGGTATGTAGCTTTCAAGTTTGTCCAGCTCCAGCGTGGCAGACATGACAAAAACGCCTATTTCCGGGCGGCTGCTCCGCTGCAGTTCCAGTACGCGGGCCAGGCACAGGTCTCCGCTCAGGCGGCGTTCGTGAACTTCATCAAAGATGACGGCTGATACACCCTTCAGTTCCGGGTCTTCAGTAAGTCTGCGTTCCAGAATGCCGTCTGTCACAAAGAGAATGCGCGTGGCGGCAGAATACTGCGAATCAAAGCGTACGGTGTAGCCAACTTCCTGCCCCAGACGGCAGGGGAACTGCCGTGCCACATAGCCTGCCAGCAGCCTTGCGGCCAGCCGGCGCGGCTGTACTACGATGATGGTTCCTTTCTCCCCCCATCCTGCCTCTAACAGCATACCCGGAACCCGGGTGGATTTGCCGCTGCCTGTCGGGGCGCTGAGCAGGACACAGAATCCCGGTTGCTGCACGGCTTTCTTTATCTCTCCGCGGATCTGCTCGATGGGTAACATGTGCGCGCATTGTATACTACATGCGGTGCAGAAGTCAAGCGCATGGCGCAGCCAAATGCCCCTGCTGCCTCGGCTTCTTTTCTTCCTTTTTTCAATATTACACTAAAATGTAAGAAAAACCCGTAATTCAGGGCTTGCAGAGATGTTCCGGTTGTGGTATAAAGTATCAGTTACCTATGCCGAAAACTGCGGTCATCAGCGATATTCACGCCAATCTGCACGCACTCTATGCCGTTATGGCAGACTTTCAGTGCGAGCAGTGTACCGATGTTGTCTGCCTGGGGGATGTGGTGGGCTATAATGCTTACCCTCAGGAGTGTGTGAATGAAATTCGTGCTATTGGGTGCCCGGTCGTGAAGGGGAATCATGATGAGGAGGTCTGCCGTGAGGACCAGACCCGCATGAATCCCATTGCCAGGCAGGCAATGGAGTGGACCCGCTCCCGCCTCGATGAGGATAGCCTCACATGGCTACGCCGCCTGCCTCTGCAGCGTATTGAGCGCTCCAAATTTGTCATGGTGCATTCCAGCCTGGATCAGCCGATGGCCTGGAACTACATCCTCAATGCGAATGACGCCGCCGGCCATTTCAACCGCCAGTTCCTGCCCGTGTGTTTTCATGGCCACACCCACCAGCCCCGCGTCTTTGCGTGGGATGGGCGCCACTCCATTGAAATGGCAGAATACTGGCAGCAGCTTCTGCATGACGGGGAAGTGGTGGTGCCGCTGCAGCCCGGTCTGAAATATTTTATCAATGTAGGTTCCGTGGGCCAACCGCGCGATGGTGACCCCCGTGCCTGCTATGGCATCTATGATTCCGATGCCGCTACTGTCACGCTTCGTCGTGTTGAGTACGATGTTGCAGCTGCCCAGCAGGCTGTGCTGGCCGTTGGTTTGCCGGAATACCTCGCCGAGCGTCTGGGTGCCGGGCAATAAGTCATTTTCTTCTTCAAAATACGCAAGCCTCTCTCCTTTATTGCCGATGTCCTTTATCTATCGCACACTTCCCGCTCTTCTTCTTCTGGCCCTGGGGGTATTGCTTACCATGTATCTGGTGCCCATTGAACTGGAGCAGATGAAATGGGAAATCCCCGGGAGTCTGGAGACCTATCCAGTAGTGCAGCTCTGCCGCCCGGGATTCCTGGCAATTCTGTGCTTTCTGCCCTTTATCGGTGCGGTGCTGTATGGGTTTATGGGCACCATGGACCGCTACATGACCCGCAACTTCATCTCGTATTTCCTCATGTGTACGATGATTCTGCTGCTCATCTATATTCTGGCAGATTTCACCGACAACATGGAGCGATTCCGCACGCGTTTTGAAGATCCGGTGACCCAGGCGCTTCACTTTTATGGCACCCAGCTGCCCATGTTCCTGTACCAGATTCTCCCGTATACGCTGCTGATGGGCACACTCTGGAGCCTCAGCAAGCTTTGCGGTGGAAGCGAAATTGTGGGAATGCTGCAAAGCGGGCGTTCGCTGCTGCGTCTCTGCCTGCCCGTATTCATCATGGCCCTTCTTGTTTCGTTCGCCTATGGTATCTGCGGTTACCACTGGGCTCCCAGCGGTTCCCTTTACCGTGAAATGGTGATGAAGCGCAATACCAATCCGGATGGCACAGCTCGTTCCATCGTCTACCGCAGCGATGCCACTTCCCGTATCTGGCGCATTGCAACTCCCGCGCTGGCCACCAGCCCCGGTGATCCCATGCTGGGCGTTACGATTGATCAGTTTGATTCCAAGGTGCGTGGTCGTCAGCTCAAGCAGTATCGCGCAGACCGCGCCACCTGGAACAAGGAGGAATCTACCTGGACCTTGGAAAATGTCTACATCCGCGAAATGTCAGCACCCGGCATCCGTCCCAAGGATGATGTCCATGAAGCGGTTATAACCCTGCCGTTTGAAGAAAAACCATATCAGATTATCAGTCCCGGGCACAATGACCGAGTGGATGCCATGAGCACCGCCGGCATGTATCAATACCTGGAAAGCGGTGCAGGTGCCAAGGAGGACCGCCGCCGTCTGCGTACCGAGTGGCATGTCCGTATCGCCCGCATCGCCTCCTGCATGGTGCTGGTACTGCTGGCAATTCCGAGTGCTGTGACATTCCAGCGCCGGGGTACCATGAAGGGAATCGGTATCGCCGTGCTGCTGGCCGCCCTCATGCTCTTCTTTTATCGTGTATTTCCCTCGCTGGGTGAGGCTGGCGTGCTCAAGCCCTGGCTGAGTGCCTGGATTCCGAACATCCTCTACATCTTCATTGCCATTTACCTTTTCGTGAAGAACCTGGCGCATCGCTCGGTGACCGAATGGATGCGTGCCCGGCTCAAAGGTGAACCCTGATTCGTTTCATGCACTTACCAAAGGGGATTATCTTTGACTTTGATGGGGTTCTGGTCGATACCGAATGGGCCATCTACCAATCCTGGGTTCAACTGTATGCCCGCGAAGGCCAGGAAATCTCCATAGCCACCTATGCGCCGTGCCTGGGAGCAGGCTATTCGCATTGGAATCCCGCCTCTCACCTTGAAGAACTGACTGGCCGTCAGTACGACTGGGATAAAGAAACCCCGGCCCGGCAGGCGGTACTCGAAGCGGCCCTTGCGAGTTCCGGTTTGATGGAGGGGGCTCTTGAGCTGCTGGACTGGAGTGCAGAGCAGGGTATCGGGCTGACTGTCGCTTCCTCCTCCTCGCGTCGCTGGGTGCAGGGCTGGCTCGAACGTCTCGGAGTCTACGACCGTTTTACGGGCGTGTTCACCAGAACAGATGGCTACCCAGTGAAACCAGATCCGGCCCTCTTCGAAGCGGCACGGCTTTGCATGGGACTGCCCCGCGAGGCCTGCCTCATAGTAGAAGATTCGGAAAATGGTACCATTGCCGCCCGGAATGCCGGCATCCCCTGCGTGGCCATACCGAACCGCATGACCGCACAAAGCGATTTTTCTCGCGCGTCGTACCAGTGCAGTTCCTTATCTGCCCTGTTGGCTCAATTGAAAAACGCTTGCTAAAGAACGTTTTTTCAGCGGGTTTTGACACCATTGAAAAAAATTAGTATAAATTTATCAATTTTGGCTTGCATTGAAGCGTGAATTGGTGTAAACTTCGTCCGCACCCCGTCCAAGACGGGCTTGCAGAATGGCTCGGTAGCTCAGTTGGTAGAGCAGCGGATTGAAAATCCGCGTGTCGGCGGTTCGATCCCGTCCCGAGCCATTTTTTTTGTGCCCTGGGGGCACCCCTCATTGCTCTTCCCATCGGGGCGTAGCTCAGCCTGGTAGAGCGCCAGCTTTGGGAGCTGGATGTCGCAGGTTCGAATCCTGTCGCCCCGAGTTCTTGGGTCATGCCCAACTTTTGGGTCAAGCCCAACTTTTGTGGGATGGTGATTTTTCTTTGAAATGGGAACAAGCAACCAATACTCTTAATCTATAGTTTTCAAAATTGCGGAAATTGTAGGCATTTCGTTGAATACCT
>JAEIGA010004912.1_pt1 | contig 20564 bp, 55 predicted proteins | sample 9270691 | NCBI WGS metagenome assembly JAEIGA01 (sample SAMN17057246, study PRJNA624740) | gut metagenome | biome: biome; isolation source: fecal sample | host: Bos grunniens | place: China: Xizang | collected 2019 | reverse complement strand
CCTAAAGAAGGAAAAGTAAACAATTTTCAAGCTGTTCAGTGGCTCTCTGAGTTCTGTAAGAAATGTAATTATGATATAGTAGTTACTTCTACTTGGCGTTCAGATAGAAATTATGCTGAGTGTTTAAAGAATGGTGGCTTAAGAGAGGGTATTGAGATTTTAGGTAAGACTGACGATCTTGATTATGAACATCCTTGGCCAGAACCTACTAGAGGTTATGAGATAAAGAAATATCTTGAAGAGCATCCGGAAATCAAATTCTATATTATTATAGATGATGAAAATCAATTCCTTCCTGAACAGCAAAATCATTTTGTAAAGATTATAAATGATAATGTTGGTTTTGGATATCTTGAAATGGAGAAATGTAAAGATATCTATATGAAGGATCTTGGACATAAATCTAGTTTCTGGGAGCCTAAAGATGAGCCTAAATTAGATTTAGGTATTACTGTGGACGGTGAAAGATATCTTGGTCTTACAGAGCCTATTGAAAAGATTATATTTATTACTGAAAATATGAGAAGAGAATGTAGTCCTGATTATATAATGGCTCATGATGCTATTACTATAAATGGAAAAACATTTAAAAGAGGGATATAATATGACTTATTATCACAGTAATTATCATGGCAATGAATGGATAATTGATAAAGTTGAATCACATGTAGGTGATGCTACTATTCATTATCCTAAAGATCGTATTGTAGGGTGTTTTTATCAAGGTAGTGGAAACTATGGACTTGATTATGAAGGATCAGATGTAGATACAAAATGTATCATAATTCCTGATATTGAAGATCTCGTTACTATGAATAGGCAATCTTGGTGCAATGTTAGACATAATGATGAGCACACTGACTTCAAAGATGTTCGCCTTATTTTTGAACTCTTTATGAAGCAGAATGTTAATTTCCTTGAAATCTTGTTTACTCCTTTTTGTTATATAAATCCATTATATAGAGATCTTTGGGAAGAAGTCATTGCATTACGTGATGATATTGTAAACTATGCTAGAGCTTCATTACTTAAATCGCTTAAAGGTATAGCTGGAGAGAAGTATCATGCACTTGAACATAGGTACCCTTCAAGGGTTGAATGGCTTGATAAATTTGGTTATGATCCTAAACAGCTTCATCATCTTATTCGAATTGAAGAATTTATAAGAAGATGGTTGTTAGGAGAATCTTTTGAAAGATGTTTAATTTCAAAGATACCTAATGAGCTTATAGATATGAAAAAAGGTTGGGCTGATCTTGAAACTGCTCGTAAATATGCTAAAAATTCAATGACTGTTATTGAAGCTCTGTATAAAGCTAATTATGATAAATTAGTAGAAGAAGGTAGTTGGACTACTTGCAACTTTGCTGAAACTTCTTCTAAGCTTTACAATATAGCTACAAAAATGATAGAAAGATATCTTAGGCATAAGTATTCGGAGGAAGATTAATTGAAACTTTATATAAGTGATACTCATTTTGATCATTTTAATATAATGCATTATGATAACCGACCTTTTAATACAGTCGAAGAAATGAATGCTAAGATGATTGAAAATTGGAATAAAGTAGTCAAAGAAGAAGATGAAGTATTTATCCTTGGAGATTTCTGCTGGGATAAGGAACATCGATGGATAGAATTACTAGAAAAACTTAATGGTCAGAAAACTTTAATTCAAGGTAATCATGATATAACTCCTCAGAAATCAAGAAGACTTTTTGCTGATGTTAAAGAATATAAAGTAATTGATGATAATGGTAGAAAAGTTGTTCTATCTCATTATCCTATTCCTTGTTTTAAAAATCATTTTTATGGTTGGTATCATCTTTATGGTCATGTTCATATATCATTTGAATGGAATATGATGGAGCATGATAGATACTTGATGGAAAATCTTTATTCGAAATCTTGTGAGATGTATAATGTAGGCTGTATGCTTCCTTATATGAATTATACTCCTAGAACACTTGATGAGATTATTGAAGGCTATAAAGCTTGGAAAGAATATAATGCAGAGGTAGAGATAGATGAATAAACAGTCAATAAGCGTTCCGGACACCCCGATGTTTAACATAAATGTTACTCAAAGTCCTTTCGGACTTCATACAGTAAAAGATCCTACTCTTGAAATAACTGGTCTTAAAATGGTTCAATTTATATTCAGTGGTTGTTATCAATATTATGAAGAACCTTCTATATTTGACCAAGAATATATAATTATAAATGGAATGAAGTTTAGGAGGGTAAGAGATGAATAAGAATATTGAATTCTACGGATCACATTCTAGCGTAGGTGTAGGCGATTATATGATAAAGGATAACGCATTAGTTATCAGTAATCTAGATATCTTACATCTTATATTCAGAGATGATTCTCAAACATATAGATCTACTGATTTCTTGTTTGATGGTATTGATACACTTATAATAAATGGCCATATATTTGAAAGGGCAAAGAAGAATGTATAAACTTTATTTTGTTGATATTAAAGGTGATAAACATTTTGTCAAACAACATCATGACTTAGCAGAATTAAGTAGATGTAGACAAGCAGATATGACATTACGAGGTTTTAAACCTGAACCTTATATTAGATCATGGATAACAGAAGATGGTCAATGGATTGATTTTGGAAGCTGGTCATGCTTCTATTTTATAGAAGGAGTTACTTTGGAGGATATGTGCAGGTGAATACATGTTTATCTTTATTTGAAACCGAATTTCTTGCTAATCTAACTAGATATGATTTCAAAAAGATTTACAGAACATTAAATGGGCATCTATATGCTGCAGATAATAGTGGTGGAGTTGAACTTATTTTTGATCACTTATTTACTCAACTTATCTGTGGCTATATCATTTCTATTGACGATTTATTTGATGGTAACATCTATAAACAGGAGAAATATATCCAATGAAGAAGCGTTTTGTAAAACTTATTCGTAGAACAGACTTTAATGACGAGTTCTTTGAACCTACTATTGAAGTAGCTATCAACAAGTATGCAGAAGAGTATGACTTAACTATTATTCAATTTCAAATACATAATTGTACATGTGCTTCAGTATTATATGAAGAAAATAAACCTAGTAACTAAATACTAGGTTTATCTTTTTATAGTTGATTTATCTTCTATTCTATATTATAATAATATTGTAAATAAAAGAATTTGGAGGATTTATTTTATGTTTACTACTAAAGGTATTATGGAATATGCTCAATCCAATGGATTTAGAGCTGCTGCAGATTTCTTACTTCTTATAGGCCCTGATACATTTGAAGGAGATTATAGAGAATATGAGGATCTTATGAGTTTTCTTGAGGCGGAGGCTAAGTAATGATTAAATGTAAAGTATTTAAGACGGATTGGAATAGTCCCAGACTTCATACTGCTGTAAGAGCATTCAATTCATTCTGTTTAGATAATCCTGATATAGAAGTAATTAAAATTGATACAGTGACAATAGGTCAAGATAATGGAGATGTTAATATCTATCTCTATTATAATCATAAAAAAGAATCTACTACACCTGTATGTACAGATGCACATAATAAGTTTAAGAAAGAGGAATTAATATATTATAATCATGATGGAGAAGAAGTAATAGCTAAGATTATCCAATGTGATCCTGCTAATAATAGAGTAACAATTTCTTTTAGTGATGATAATAAAGTCAACCAGGCTCATATTCCATATAAAAATGTAAATTTTGTACCTGATTCAATTGAGGTAAGAAATTTCAAACCCGGAGATAGTGTTATTTATAGACGTAATTGTAAAGAATATGAGGCAACTATTTTAAGAACGTATCGTAGTACTTGTATTCTTAGTTATCATAATCATATAGTAGAAACTAATTATCTTTATATAGACAAGGTGGAGAATTAAATGATCGGAGCAGCTTTAGAAAAAGTGTATGATCCTTGCATTCTTTGTGAAAAATGTGGAGAAGAAGAATATTGTAATAGATGCTCAGTAAATGTTGGTAAGAAAGTTGTAGAAGAGCTTTCTGATAAACTCTGTGATGCTAAGAAAGAAATAAAAGATCTTAAGTATCAGCTAGAAGAAGCTGATAAAGCTTGTATAGATTGTAAAGCTTATGAAGCTGCATGTTCTAGAAAACATAATGAAACTATCAAACTCCTTATTAGAGGAGCTAAGCTTGAAATAGTTGACGCTTTTAATGTAAGGATTCATGAAAATACATGGCTGGATGGAACTAATCTAGTATGTGATGTAAATAGTCTTGATGACTTCATAGAAAAAATAAAGGAGATAATTGAAAATGATAGTAGCAATTAAAAATGATTACTATGGAAGTTTCTATCAACCTCTTAAAAGTCTTATTAAAGATTTTAATGATATCAGATGGAGAACAGAAAAAGTTCCGAAATACCTTTATGAGCATACGGAATTAGAATGCACTCAACAGTATCATCTTCCTAATAGATGTTTCAAAGTAGGTCCTAATGTAATAATGCTAATAGATGTTGATACTTCAAGACCTTGGACTATTCTAGATTACGATGGAGCAGAATATATTCAATATCTTGATTTCGATATCATAGATGTTGAAAGTAATTATTGTAAGTTAAAGAAGGAGTGATAGTAGTAGTATGTTTTGGAATAAAAAGATAAAGAAAACTATTCAACTAAAATCTATAAGAACTAATGAACAGCATTCAGGAACTAGAACAACTTATAATTATCATTCTATAAATCAGAATATGAAGTATATAAAGGCTTGTATTGAAAGAGTTAATAAAAATTCAAAGCATCCTGTTACATTCACATTTATTGAAATCAGAGAAGAAAAAGCAATTATTGAATTTACAGGTAAGAAGGATCAAGTAGAAAAGATAATAGATAATATAATGTTTAATAGTTGTAGATTTCTTGAAATGTATGAAGTGAAGGAGATTTAAACATGAATAATGATTTCAATCCTTTTGAGGAAGGTTGGGAACCTAATCCTCTTGATACTAAAATAGAAGAAATTAAAGCCTTACTTAGAGCAGAGGTAGATGAGCAAACAACTCATCAGCTTGAATATGATAAAAAGGTTATTGAAGTTAAGGATAATGAAATAAAGAAACTTCAGAATAAAATATCCGAATTATCAAAAGAACTCGAAGATGCAAAGAGTGCTGCCAATGATGATATAATCTTAGCTAAGATAGGTAAGCTTTTGAAGGAAAATATAAATAAAGATAATATAAGAAAGTTTATCGAGTTCTTATATAAGAGAGATGATTCAGAGTTCTCAGAGCATGTATGTGTTGAATTGATGTGTAATTATTATTCACATAAAGACGATATGTTAGCTCTTATGGACTTCTTTAACATTCCAATAGTTAATAATATTGAAAATTTCAGGCTTCCTACAGATTACACAGAAGGGGAGATTGCATTAATAATCAAAAATGTTCACCTCACATCTAACTGCAACGGAACGTATTATAAAGATAATCTTAAATATGCGATATCCTCTCTTACCAAGCCTATTAAGTCAGTAAGTAGTTATGATAATATAATGTGGCAATATGTTCTTCAAAATCCTTTCTTATTAAACCATCTAGAGGAAATAGCAAATAATCTTAAGTATTCCAAATATACTATATTTGCACATCTTGATAAATATCAGGAACTTACTGATGATCAAATCAAGATTCTTCTCAAAGGATTAACTCCTGAAATGTTTAAGAGAAAAGGTGATTTTAAAGAGTGGCAAGAATTTGCCCTTAGAAATATTCATCTTATAGAAGATAACCAGATATTTATTCAGCTTGGTGCTAACTTAGATCCTTATGATATTAGATATAATAGAAGATATCAAGGCTTCCCTAAACATATAAGAAAGACCCTTTATGATAAACTAAATATCTGTGAGCTTTGTGAAATGGTAAAAGATGATAAAGCGAGTGCTAAAGATAGGCTTGAGATTCTTGATTATATAAATAAAAAGATGGAGCTTAAAGCAGAAATAGAGGAAGAAATAAATGGTTAAGCGACATAAAGTATTAGCAGAATATACATTACATATGTATTGTAGTAAATGTGGTAAAAGAATAAGTGATAATAGAGATTTCCAACATGAAGGTCGGTTAACTGAAAATGGAAAATATATCTATGATTGGTATAAATATATTTATTTATGCAGTTGTGGAAATGTAGAAGAATCTAAAACACAATATCCATGTACTCAGATAGTATTTGATGAAGAAGGAGAGATTATAAATGACACCAATTGAAGAAGCTGAAGAATTTTACCAGAATGAAAAGAATAAGATTAAGATGCTCGAAACTCAGCTCATTGAAGTTATGAAGAATAATACTAGATTAGCTGAAGAGAATAGAATGTTTCGAGATTTTATCAGTAAGGTAGGTGGTAAGATTCAGGGGAGTATAGAGCACGTCCCAGATTTTAAACATCATTGGTCAGAAAATCCTGATCAAAGAAGCTATAGAACTTTTAGACATTATGATATTGATAGATTCAGATTTATTCTCGATAATCCTTCAAAATCCATCATTGAGATGTGGGAAAAGCTTATGGAGAATGGTGTTCTAGATACATATGATAGAGAGCATAATAGAGCATTTATGAAACTAGATCTCAGTAAATTAAATGATGGAGATTATTTTTATATCACTTCAGAAATAACGAGGTTAACTAGAAGTAGATGATTAAAGAAATCAAACCAAAAGATCCTGTAAAAACTAAATTTGCAATACTTCCAACTAAAGTTAGAAAACAGAATAAAGAATATCTTATCTGGTGGGAAAAATATTATGAGTATGATGAATTGTGGCATGGTATATGGCTATTCCATAAATACCTTGACAAGGAAGAGGCTCTAAATCATTATAATGGAGATTATTAATGAGAACTAAAGATGTATTATTTGAAGACTTTGATAGAGTAAAGATTCTTTGTCAATATCTCTATATGGATAAAGAACATTTTATAGATGTTGATAATGGTTTATGCACTCTTAGAATAAAAATGGAAGAAGATTTTCATTTCAAATGGAAGAATCTTAATTTCCCTGATTTAGATTGGATGAATTATACAGAAGCTATGACTATTCCTCAGATAATAGGGATATGTTATAGATTAGAGCAGATGTCTCCTATTCATAACTATGGATTTAAAAATAGATGGGAAGAGATAAAAGAAATTACTATAAGTAATCTAAGTTTAAATAAAAATTGTGGAGGTATTAGATGGTAGTAGTAAACATGTTTGGAGTACCAGGAGCAGGTAAGAGCACAGGAACTGCTTATGTCTTTTCTATGCTAAAGATGTTAGGTTATAATTGTGAATTAATAAGTGAGTTTGCTAAAGATAAAGTGTGGGAAGGAAATAAAACAGTATTTGAAAATCAAGCTTATATCTTTGGTAAACAATCTTATAGGCAGAGCAGATGTGACGGGAAAGTAGATATTCTCTTAACTGATAGCCCGCTTCCCTTATCAATTATGTATAATCACGATCACAGATTAACTGAGAATTTTAATCTGACAGTTATGGATGTTTTTAATTCTTATGAAAATCTTAATTTCTTAATTGACAGGGTCAAGCCTTACAATCCAGCAGGAAGGCATCAGACAGAAAGTGAATCAGATGCTCTGAAAGGTGATGTGGAAAACCTTTTAAAAGAAAGAGATATATTTTATATAAGAGTACCTGGAAATCTAGATGGCTATGATTATATTGTAAAGACCCTTAAAGATTATATGGAGAGTAAAAAGAATGAAGAATTATGAAGAATGTAAATATTATCTACCTTGTGGATGGTGTGATAAGAATAATGAGAAGTGTATTTTTGAGCAAGTTTGTGAAGCTCCGGAGAATAAAGAGCTAATAACAGATAATCTAACTAATAAGCCTGGTTTGATAGAAGATTATGTCGAAAAGCAACTAGCTAAAGATTATAGTAATAATCCTATTTGCAATCATGAATGGTACTGTTGTGGAGTAGATACTTTAGGCTGGACTTATAGCTGTTCTAAATGTGGTCAAATTAAAAAGGAAAATTATAGTCATATAAATTATCCCTCTGTGACACCTGTATGGATAAATCCTCAAGCACCAGATATTAATAAAGTAGGAGATTTTCCTCCTTATAACGAAGTAACATGTACTAGTGGATATATTAATACTAATAAGTGTCCTGAGCAAGAAGTAGATTCAATATTAACTACCAATGTAACTACTTCAGCTAAAACTGAAATCAAAGATATTATAAATCAAGTAAAAGCCGGTAAACTTCCAGAATTAGGTAAGTCTGATTTAGGAATTCAGTATTTAAATGAAGTTCCAGGAAAGAAGAAGAAAAAGTAATGGAAAATAAATATATAAAGCAGATTCCTAAGATTGAAGAGGATGGATACTATTATCCTGTTGTAGAATATTGTGAAGAAGGTACTGAAAGCGCTTATAAAAAGATTATAAGTAAAGAAGATTTTATCGCTTGTTTTAATAGATGGATTATAAATACAGATCTTCCTTCCTATGAAGATTATATTAATAGAGAAACTGAAAGTAGATATAATAAATCAGAACCTAAATTTAAATGTCCTAAATGTGGAGGTAAAGTAAGAAAAGATAATTCAGTATACTTACCTACTATGCCTCCTATGTATGTATATGAATGTGATGATTGTGATTTTACAACTCATCTTCATTACTGATAGTTGATTTAATCAAGTAAATATTATATAATATATATGTAAATAAAAAATAATAAAGGAGATTATAAAATGATTGATAAGAAGCTTCAGATTGAGAATAGAATTGCTAGACTCAAGACTAATGGTAAGGAAAATGGTAATATTATCAAGAAGCTTCAGCGTCAGCTGAAGAAGGTGCAGTAATATGAGGTGCAGATTTACAGTATTTAATGATGCAGTTCAGGCTATGACGATGTATGGTGGTAAAGAAGTAAATGCTTATTCTTACTGCAATACTAAGGTTGATACTTTCGATGAATCAGTTGGAAAGAAAATAGCTGAAAAGAAGCTTACAGTGAAGGTTTGCTGTAAACGAGAAAAGTATTATGCTAAGCAGGTTGAAGAGCTTACTAATGAAATGCATGAACTAAGCAAGAAACTTGCCAGAATAGCTAAGAAGTATTCAAAAGCTGTTATTGAAAAGCTTGCTGCAGAAGAAGACCTTGATGATTATATGGGTGAGATAAATAGTTGATTTAATCTTCAATTCATATTATAATAATTATAGAAAATAAAATAAAGCAGATAGATGCAAGAATCGGGTAGCTTATAGCTTTAAAGGTAAAACGCCTGATTCAGATATGGCCTGATGATGGAATTGGCAGACATGCTTGACTCAAAATCAAGATTTTGCGGGTTCAAGTCCCGCTCGGGCTACCAGGGCAGTTTTAATAAGTAGTAACCTTCTGCCGTATCAAAATGGGTATTCTACAGTGTCGAATAGCGTTGTGCTTTAATGGAACGCAAGTAGAGAAGAGCTTAAACTTCTGGACCGACCTGATAAGTCGTGATTCAGTCAAGTTTAAGATTAAAAAGAGTATCTAAGGGTCGCTCCCTTATTTATGAAATCTGGTTCTATGAGTAAGGAAACGCTCGCAACCAAGCCCCTTCGAAGCAGAATGAAGTAATGTCATAGCCGTAGCCCACTGGTCAGTAGGAGTCTGTTAGCGTTAAGTGTGGGAGATCTAAATATGAAGCAGTACGCACACAAAGGTTAGTGCCAGGTAGCTCCTGAGGTGGTTCGATTCCACATTACTCGAGGTGAGATTGAAAGTTCGAATCTTTCCTGCTTCTTCTAATATGTATTGATGGCGAAAAGAATATTCTGAGGAATATTCGTGGTAAACGCGTATGCATAATAGCATATATCATCGAAGCGCAAGATGATTTGTTGGTTCGAATCCAACTCAATGCACCAGAATATCGTAGATGCAAATCTATATAGGGGCAAAATGTAATAAAGTTTCCTACCACAACATTTCTTTATTACAGCATTTCATGAAAGGGAAGTCCTCTTTACCCAACCTTGCGAAGGCTGCTGTATAGAGCTGTAGGCCTTTTGCGATATCTATATTGAATAAGGAGTAGTTTACCTGTTATCGGTGAAATGATATATCTGATAACCGTGCTAATACGTATTAGATATTCGATATAGCGTTATAGTCCTAAATGTACGTTAAACATTTTTAATTGTAATAGGACTTTATACAACTTGGATCTGGATTTACATTATTCATATTATTTCTAGGTGAGGTAATTTACATAACTCCTCTTAGTTATCCAGCTATTAACACTTAGCTATAATATGACAATTGAATATCATTGATCACTTTTATCTCATTGAGGCGATTACTTGCAATTTAACGTATGAGTAGGCTTGAGAGAGGGCTCACGGACAAGAGGATGTCAAATGCCGTTAAAACCGTGGACATCTGTTTTATAGAAACTGGCCCCTAGGATGAGGTGTGGCTACGCAGACCAACTTAAAAAATGTAATTAGTAGTTTAAATGGATAGAACACTCTGGCCGGCAGGTTTACGGAGAGATTTAGGTTCGAGTCCTTTCGATTACATTATAATATCAGTGTCTAGGCGTAGAGTAGATGTTGATAGAAGTGATTAATGATATGATTTTGAATATTTTTCAAGCTCTCTTTATTTTATTGAGAGCTTTTTCTTTTTATAGTTGATATAATATCTATCTTACTATATAATAATATTGTAAAAAGGATAGAGAGGTAATAAAAATGGAAAACGAAACTTTTGATTATTTTGAAGGACTTATTGATGATCTTATGAAAGAATATCGTCAGGATCTTACTGATTCAGATGACAGAGAAAATTATATCAAAGTAGGAGCATTAGAAGCTCTCGCCGAACTTAAGAGAAGAATGGGAGAGTAGTCATTATGAATATCATGTTTTTGGAAAATGAAATCGATAAACTTCAAGATATAGTTAGTGATAATTATATGAATAAAGAAGTAACGGTATCAAAAGAAGTTCTTGAATCAGCTATTAGAGTTATGCGAGGGGCTATTCAAGAAATCAAAGGTCTTGAAACAGAAAGGCATTGGAGGTATTAAAAATGATAAACCTAGATAGAATTAAAAACCCTTATGAAGAAGATATTGAATTAGCTAAAACTAGTTTTGATAGTTGTAAATTTATTTGTACTCCAAAGTTGCTTGATGTGATTGCAGATACATTTGATATCTGCATTGAAAAAGGATATAGTGATAATAAAGAGATAATCGCATCAGATTTGAAAAAATATTTAAATAAATATTTAGATTATGCTAAATGCTGTAAGGAAATAAACCCTGATATTAAAGTAGAGCAGAAAATAGCTCAAATAGTTAAAGCAATTTCCATGGTCAATTATATTATAGGAGAAGAATCATGATAAACCCTGAAGCACTTAAAGAAAATATTAAGCATGAAATCGAAGCTAGTAAGAAATCAGGAGATGAAGCATTTAGATGCACTTATCAGCTAGCTAATGTGATTATTGAATATCTTGATCAGGAAATAGCCCTTAAGAAATCTATTGAAGATAAATGCAATAAGATATGTGAGTTTATGACTGCAGATTTTAAGATGCTTGAAAATCGTATGGCAGATGATTATTATATGTATCCAACTTATGAGTTGGAGCGTGCTAGAAGATTAGCGAGACTTGAATGTGCGGCGGATTTCTCTAGAGGTATAGATAAAACATTGAATGGTGAAAAGAAATAAAGAAAAATTTAATTTAGTTCGTATCTAAATATATCATAGGAGAGAAGTAATGAATAAGATACTCAGAAACCCTGAAACTCACAAGTTAACTGAATCTGGCCAAAATGATTTGATGGATAATCTTTCAAAAATCGAGGAATTATATAATCACTGGAGAAATGAAGGATATTCTATGGAAGAAGTCTTTTATATGATATGTACTGCAGCTCATACTTGCACTCTTAATGAGGCTATAAGAGCTAGTAGTAAAGGTCCTAGATTCTTGAATCTGGAGATAAATGCATGAATAATTGTCCTTATGAGCTTGATATCCCTGATGTAGGAATTTGCTGTAAAGCTTATTATGAAAGTAAGAGGCCTGATGGAAAAGATTGGTGTCATTTTCCTAGATGTTATGATGATAAGTGTCCTTTAAAACATCCTGAATTACTTGAAGGAGCTAAGTTGGAGGTAAAGAAATGAAGTATCCAATAAAATTTACTGATAATTCTGCTGATACTTTATTACTCGATAATATATTTGCAGTAGATGAATATCTGGAATACGCTATGAAACATAATATGGATGTAGTATTTACAGAAACTACTTTTACTTCTGCTATAGAAAGTATTTATAAGTTTTACAAAGAAGGTTATAATATATCTTTTGTAGAAGTTGAGCAAATAGCTCCTGATGGATTGATATTAAATCCTAAAATTCATGTTTCATTAAGGAGAGATGAAGAATGCCTTTAGTATATTGGTATAAAGATAAGAAAACAAAAGCTCCTGTTTATTATGATACAGATGATTTGGACGATGAAGAGTATGTGGAAGTTCTAAGATTAAATAAAGAAATGCACATAGATAATAAAAATTTTCTAAAATTAAGAGATCGTCGAGATGATATAATTAAATCAGCTTTAAGGAGAATGTATGGTAGGTAAAAGTTATCAATTTCCAAAATTAACACCTGAAATGCATGAAGAAATGGCAGAATGGTATAGAACCCATAATGAAGGAAGATGCTTTAAGCAAAAATATTATGGAGCTATCGGCGGCAATGTATCATTCAATATCATACCTACAAGTATTGGCAACTTTATTGATGTAAAGTGTAGTTGTGGTGCGGTATTAAGTTGGGAGGAAGTATGAACATATTCACTAAAGAAGTAATAGAAAGAAACATTCAGGATCCTCTTGAAATCCTTAACTGGTATAGAAACCTTTACTATAAAGAAAGAAATAATACTGAGCAAGGCATTATGGCTAATGCTATAAATGATTTATTTGTTAAATATAAAAAAGAATTGAGGTTAGAAAAATGATTATAGTTTTATTGGCAATATCTATATGTTTGATAATATTAGGAATAGTTTTAATCAATGCTGTTAATGAGGGTATGGGAATATCTTTCTGTATTATTGGAGGTTTTGCTACTCTGATAGCATTAATTGCACTGCTAGTAATTATGGGCAATGTTGCCGAGTTAAGAGTTATAGATGAAAAAATTGATATGTATGAAGAGCAGAATATTCAAATAGAATCTCAGATTGCAGAATGTGTAAAACAATATCAGGAATATGAAGGTGGTATAATGACTGAAGTTAAGCCTGAAAGTTATATTACACTGGTTTCACTATATCCTGAACTTAAAGCGGATGCATTAGTAAATAAACAGATTGAAATATATATTTCAAACAATGAAAAAATAAAAGAGTTAAAAGAATTCAAGATAAACGGTTCGATATATCGTTGGTGGCTATATTTTGGTTAAGGAGTGATTGATATAAAACTTTGGATAGATGATGTAAGACCTGCACCTGAGGGATATGTTTGGGCAAGAAGTGTGTACACAGCCAAGAATTTTATTGCTGGTTTAGAAATGCACGCTAAAACAGCACCCGAATTAACAATAACACTTATTGACATCGACCATGACGCAGGCGACTACGCCTCCGATGGCGGCGACTACATTCGCCTTCTCGACTGGCTCGAAGAAACTGGTCGCAACTACCCTATTCGTATCCACAGTATGAATCCTGTTGGTGTTGCTAATATGAGAGCGATTATAGAGAAGAATGGCTGGAAGGAAGTGTTATAATGAGTATTTTTAGCAAGAAGAAGATTTACTGCATTGAATGGCATAGTAAATGGAGTGTATACCGCAAAGAATTTATCAAAGCAAAGGATGAAGCAGATGCTTGGCAGAAGATTAAGAAACAAAACCCTGGTAATGCAGACTTTTGTGATAACATTTACGAAATTATTCTAAATAAACCTGACATGAATTATTTATAAAAAGGCTTGGAAGGAAGTATACTAATGAAAAGTTTAATTATTGCTATAATTTTATCTGTTATTGCTATTTTAGTTGGTGGGTTTATTTTATGTTTCCCTCAATTTATACCTTTTGGTATTACGCTAATCAGTTTGGGAACTGTTGGTTTTGTGAGCTTTGGTGTTTTAGCAATAGCTGTTAAATGTAACTATTTTGATTAAGAAGAAATGATTGGAAGGAAGTAAAATGAGAAAATTTGGTGAACCAATAAAGCAGTATCTTATTGAGGAAGATACTTTATTAATGTTACTTGTAGAAAGCCATATGTATCACTGTGGTAAACGAAATAGATTTGAGTACTTTTGGGATAGGATGGTTGAGTCTGGTTATGATCAGAATATGTCTCATGATGAGTTTGTTGAAGCCGTAAATAATATGACCTTTATGAAGTTGGCGGAGACGGACTTGGTATTATATAAGGAGTATAAAGATAAGAATGATTGTAAGGAGATAAAGTGATGGAAAACGAAAAAGAAATTTATTTTGCTCGCAGAGTATTAGATAGTATTAGAATGGTAAATGAGCCTAAATTATGCTATGAAGAAGAAAAAGAAGTGGTTAAAAAGGCTCTTTATAGGTATATTTCTTATTTAGAATCTGAGCAGTATTGTATTGGAAACAGATAAGAAATGGAGAGGGAGATAAAGTAATGATAGTTGTATGTGATTATTGTCATGAAAAAGTAGATGTTAATTTATTCTTTTATAACCATAGTATAAGTAGTAAGCGCAATCCACTTCCTGATACTGTGAGTTATATTGCTTATTGTAATGGAAAAGCTATTTGCCCTAATTGTGGAACTAGTATTGAGAAACATTTTAATCATGTTGTATCTGAATATGATATTAAAGAGATAGCTATTAAAGGATATGAAGAAAATATAAAATAAATAGTTGAAATAATCAATCCTCTATTATATAATATTAATGTAAATATTATATTGGAGGATTTTTATTATGCGACTTTGGCATCAAAAATTAATTCCATATCTGGATAATCAGAGACTTCTTGGTCAGCATAGAGAATGTTGTGCTTTAAGAGGTAATGGTTGGGGAAAGAAACATTCAGTAGTAGATTATGTATTTACTCATAATCCAACTTATCTTGCTTGTTATCATTCGTTAGTTATGGATGAAATGTTTAGAAGAGGTTATCTTCCTGATACTACTTGGTATATTCCTAATTATAGAGGAAAGAATGTAGGTATTGATAAATCATGGAGTAGTAGTTATGATTTTTCTAAAAATAAAGGAATGTTATACCCAGAACATAACAATGATTATTTGAATGAATGTATCGAGTTACTTAAAAAGAAAGAAGCTCCTATTGATTGGAGTAAGGTGGATGTATAATGGAAGAACTTAATTTTGTAAATCCTAAAATAGAAGAAAACATATTTGAAGATTATGAAGCTAAAAGAGAAAAGATTGAAAATATGATGCATGACTATAAAGTATCTTTACTATCTCTAGGATATGATCCTGAAGGAAAAGATCTTATTGAGGTTATTACATTTTTAGCTAATACTTTGAACAATGTTATGTGCACTCTTGAATATCATAAACGTAAAATTGAAGGTAATTATATAGAATCTTCAGCAGGAAGGATATATGATTGATTATGGCTTGGTATTGGATATTACTTATCATATATGCATCAGTTACTGCATTAATGATGCTTGTAGGTGCAGAGAGTAATGAATTAGGTTCTATAGAAAACTTTATAAATCCAATAAATGTTTATAGATTGAATAAGGTAAATGTTTTTGGTTGTATTTTACTTACTATTTTTGGTAATATAATGTTTCCTTATTATGCTATATGGTATTGGTTTTGTAAGTTATGTACAGTTGGGAGAAAGAGATGATTGAGTTTATTATATATGCTTGTTTATTCATCTTAGGGTTTGCTAATCTATGTGGTATATGGGATATATTTACTAATGGATTTGGTAACTTATATGAACTATTTGAACATAATTCTTTGTTCTGTATAATAATAAATCATATACTTTTACTACCTTGTGCGATTATATATTGGCTCAAACTATTAATCATAGGAGATAGTTATTACTGATGGGATGTTGGGATTTTACTTACGCATATACAGAAGAAGAAATAAGAGATCTAAAGAAGTTACATACTAAACAATTGCTAAACAAAAAGAGGGGTCTATATTTAGCTGGAGATGTTTGCCAAGATTGTTGTGGTGATCTAGATGAATGTAAAGATTGTTTTAAAAATTTTGAATCTAATCTAGCTATTTTAAAGTCAATACTAAGTACTAGAGAACATATTCTCAATAAGAAAGAATCTAAAGAATTAAGAAAAGCTAAAATAAAGAAAGGTGTATAAATAAATGCTTAAAGAACTTATCAACGATAAATGGAAAGAGGCTTTCAAAGCCAGAGATATTGAAAAGAGAACTGCTTATGAACTTATTAAGCAGAGAATCATGGTAGCAGAAAAGTCAGGTCAGGTTGAACTTCCCTTAACTGATGAATACATCACCAACCTTATTATTAAAGAGGTTAAGGAAAGGGAAGATGTTTTAACTTTCTATTATGAAGCTGATCCCGAATATGCTATGGCTAAAGCAGTTATTGAAGAATTAAAGCAGTATCTTCCTAAGCAGATGAGCGAAGAAGAAGTTATTGAGATTATTAAGAGAATAAAGCAGACCGAATCTAATATAGGTAAAGTTATTGGACTCACAGTAAAAGAAGTAGGTAATGCTTTTGATAAATCTAAGATAGCAGCTCTTGTTAAATCAGTATAAATAGCAAAAGGCCTTATTTTCTCTTTAAGGCCTTTTCTTTTTAGTTGATATAATTTCAATGTTATTATATAATTTATATGTAAATAGTAAGAATCATATCTAATCAATACTTGTTAAAGGTTGGTTTTCTATTGATTTTACAATGAAAACTAGGTCAAATTCTTACTGGAAACGATTTTTAATATAAATATATACCCTAGATAATTTGAGACTGTTTTTGATAGTATTTTCTAAGAGTATTAGGAGGTTTATGAAAAAGAATCTAATATGGTGTGAAGTTAAATGTTTAAGGTGTGGTAGGATAGCTAATTTAAGTGGTTGGTATAGTCCCGAAAGAATCAAGAAACTTAAACTGGAAACTAAAGATTGGAAAGAAGATCCTGATTATTCTATTGTGTGTCCAGAATGTGCTGAATACATATATAATAATAAAGATAAATTATTTATATAATATATATATAATAAGTTACTATAAGTAACTATATATAATAAAGTATATAAGGAGATATATAATATGTTTAATATTAATAATAAAGTAATTGATAAAAAAGGCAAAGAAGGTTTTATAACACATAGAATAGGAAATGTTTATGTAGTGAATATTGAAGAAAATAATATGATTATTGCTAGAGCATACAAAGAAGAAGAGTTAGCACAGGCAGGATGTATACTGAGAATGAATCACAAATGTGATAATTTGACCAAAGTAAGCAGTTGCTGTGAATGTAAATTTCTCAAAGAACTTTCAATAAATGATGGAGATGTTTTGTAATATGTTATTTGATAAAGAAACTAAAATAAGTGATATTATAGAAAGACTATCTTTAGGTTCTGTAACTGGAATAAGTTTTCAAAGAGCTAAATTAGTTCCTAATGCTTTTCAGATTACTATGATAACTGATAATAATTATAAAATTACTCAGATTGTTAGAGACTCAGAATTTTATGATAATTGTTTTGATATTGTAAAATATACAGCAGAAAGAATGACTGAAGAATTATATAGACATGATAGAGAGGAATGATTATGAGATATCCAAGTAATGAATGTGGCGAATGCGTTGCGTGGCTTGCTCTCGAGGAGCCAGAAGGAATTAGTAGGGACGTTGCATATAGAGACTACTGCTCTAAATGTAAACTTTTCCAGAGTCAAAAATTTGTTAAACATATTCCTACACAGTGTTGTTATCCGTTAGAAGATGATGGTGTTAGTGTGTATATATGTGGAGCTAGATTACAACCTAAAATAGATGGAAAAATATTCTGGGAATATGTTGATAAGTATATTCATAAAGATATAGTTCCTTCTGACCCTCATGCTAATCATTAAAAGGAAGAATCAGTGATGCTTAAATGGAATACATTATCATATGACGGTAACAAGTTGATAGCATATAACATTTTTAATAACTGCTTATTCAGTGAAGCTATTGAAGAATTATTCAAGACTCCAGAAGTTTCATTTCATGATTTTAATGAATATGTGAGAAGAAAAGCTCAATGGCAATTTTGGAGTAGAACTGAATATGAGATGCTTTTGAATGCTTGGCCTACAGGGCCCATAGATAAAGAGTATAAGATAGATGTTTTTGAACAACTTGAATTAAACTGGGATAGATTTATAGAATATCTCTGGAATGAATATTGCTTTAAAGGACTTGAAGATGAGAGTGAATAAAGAAGTTATTTCTACTACATTCTTCTGTACTACTTGTGACTGTAGAAGAGATGGTTTTCAAACTCCTGACTCCTTTGATTTAACTGAAGACGGAGATATTCATAGAATATATTATCTTATTTGTAATCATTGTAAAAATGTTTACAAGATAACCGATACTTTTGAATTATCTTATAAACACACTAAAGAAGAATTGGTCGATAAAGAAAGTTTATCTAGTAACCATAGAACTTTTTTACATTTCAAATAACTATAGAAAATAGAAGAGAGGAATTTTATATAATGTATGTTGTATACTCCTGGGAAAATCCTGATAGCTTGAATAAAATATATTTCTCAAATGATGGACTAACTTCTCAGATACATCAAGCTAAGGTCTGGAATTCTATTGAAGAAGTTTATAAGGATAAAGAAGCGTTGATAAACATAGTTAAATATGTTCAGAAAACAGAGTGGTTTATAGGAGAACTTGAGCCTACATGTAAAGCATTCCTTGGAGAGTTTTAGTTGATTTAATCTCCTTTCTATATTATAATATAAATGTAAATAAGAGATGAGGAGATTAATCAAAATGGATGAAAATGAACTTTTTAACAGACTTGAAGAAATAGTTTGCTCAGCACCTATTGGAGGAGTTAAAGAAGATTTGACTATAAAAACTTTAGGTGAAATCTTTACGGATAGAGCTATTAAAACTTTAGTAAGTCATCTTATGGAAAATGGAGTAGAAGTAAAATGAATCATCTTAATAATTTTCTCGAAATGCTTGATAGTCAAAAGATAGCTTATGAGAAATATGAGTATAATGATACTACTGAGATAGCTATTCCGGCTTTTAATGGCTGGTCATGCTATGAGTTTAATGCTGAAGGTAAATTTAAGAGCTTATGGGATAGAGACTACGATTATGTTGATATCGTTGAAATGTAAAATCAAATATTGTATATATAATTACAATTCCTAGTTGATATATTATTAAACCTAATATATAATATATATGTAAGTAGTGAGTAGTAAAGCCTATGTTTTATATGCTACATGTACAATCTGAATTCAATGAAGCCTGTACAACTTCGAATTCGGCGTAGCACTTAACTGGGTCAATATGGTGTAAGTGGCGGCACGCTGGCGTACGGAGCCGGAGGTGAGGTTCGAGTCCTATGAGATCAGTCTTAAAGGTTAAGTAAAGATATTTAATGTAGAAAAATCAATGTAAAATAAAGTGATTAATAATTAGTTTGGTCGACTTGATGGAATTAAAATAGACCGTAGGTAACACGATGGCCACGTAAATCCTACCATTGATCCTAACAGAGAGTTACTGTTAGCTTACATTTAGAAAATTAAAGCCTATTAATGGTTGAAGTTTATCGGAGTTTGAGCGCGAGACGCATTTTGCACGCCCCTTAATTATCGGTGGCGATGTGAGTTAGCAAAATTGATCCTATAGATGATCAATACTTCGTTAGCAACTTAAAAGCACAAATGTATAAACTAGTAGGTGAGTGCAACCATTTAATTTAATATGCGGGAGTGGCGGAATAGGCAGACGCCTGGGACTTGATCCTGATTCCATAATTTGAGCCTTATACGAGAAATTATATAAGTGAATCTGGCTAATTCGGTGAATAATCAGGAAAACGCCGAGCTAAATTAAATCTATATCGAATTCGTTTTAACTGAGCTGAATTCGGGAAGCATAGAAAGGCTTAGTAGATGCATGAAGTTATAAGATACTTCAATCCGAAAAAAGTCGGGAAATCCGAATGTTACGGATATTCAGTAGAAATACTGGTTGGTGGGACTCCAAGTGGCAAGTAACGATTGCAGGACGCACCATATAAAAGCGCTGTGAAACTCAGCAAAGCATCTGTATGGATTTATAAATGTGTAGAGACTATAGACCAGATACCTAAGTAGATTAATCTATATGGTAAAAACATAGTCCGGACTACAACATCTTCGGATGGCTATGGTAACATAGAGTAGTGCGAAAATCCCATGAGCTTTTGCTCGTGCCGGTTCGACCCCGG
>JAEIGA010004911.1_pt1 | contig 20564 bp, 27 predicted proteins | sample 9270691 | NCBI WGS metagenome assembly JAEIGA01 (sample SAMN17057246, study PRJNA624740) | gut metagenome | biome: biome; isolation source: fecal sample | host: Bos grunniens | place: China: Xizang | collected 2019 | reverse complement strand
TCCGATGCCGCCAACGATGCTGCTCACCTTGCTCTTTAGCTTTTCCCAGCCCATACCAAGGAGCTTCTTCCCTGCGCTAAGGGCGGCAGAGCCTACGGCCTTTAGTCCGCTCCCCAGCGGTGTCAGGAACTCTTTGGCATTGCTTCCGATGGTGCTTAAGGTAGCCCCCACGGCACTAAGCTTGCTTAAAACGGCTGAGAGATTCTCTCTTGCGTACTCACCGGCATCACGCCAAGCGTCTCTCCAAGTATATACGGTGTAGGTCGCCTCGTTGGTCTTCTCGATGGTGGACTCGATTGCGCTCTCTATCCCCGTGGGGGCTTGCCCCATTTGCGGGGTGACGGGGGATGTGGTTGGGGTGACTGCGCTAGAGATTTTGCCCTTCACCCCGTTGATGGCGCTTACCGATTCTTTGAACTTTTGGAGGGATTCGGAGATGGAATCGAGCCTGCTGACATCGATGCCGTCTATCATCTGCTCAAGAGCCGCACCGATAGCCGCGATGTTGCCTGCGGCGTTGGCATTGACCTTGTCGGCTTTCTCCGCAAGCTTGCCTATGGCTGTTGCGGTCTTGCCCAAAGCCTCTGCCTTATTAGCATCGATGCTCTTAATGGCAGAGTTAAGTGCGGCGATGTTGTCAGAGTCTTTGGGGAACGACTTGACCGCCGCAGATAGCAGATTGAGCGCTTCCGCCAACTTGTTAAGGTTTGTGGTCGAAATCGCTCCTGTCTGCTTTATTTTTAATTCAAGATCCTGTAGTTTCGGCATCTTGTGTTTCCTTTGCGGCCTTTTCGGCGCGCTGTTTCGCAATCATACTTTTGAGCACCGCTTCCGTTTTGGCAATTTCTTTTTGCCGCTTCATCTGACGGTCTTCTTCCGTCTCGAAGATGGGGAACGGTTCTTCAAGGTAGTTCTCAGGCTTACTGCCCTTTTTGCGGAAGGCGTTGGATATGACCGTGCCCATCGCATTGTAGACATACGCCCCCAACAGCCAATCCCGGCGGTTCTCTTCCCTGCGTCTTGCAACGTAGGCTTCCCGATACCACTTGGCCTTCCACGGGTCGTCGAGCCAAAACTGCTCGTATGACATCCCATATACCCCCATATACACGGGGGCGGCCTTGCGGAAGAGGTCGCTATAGGGCGTTGCCGACGGTGGCTCTGTTAATCCAGCTCCACCGTCACCTTCGCGTTTTTTGCGTCGTCCTCTGCGTCGTCATCGGCGATGAGCGGAGCGAGGCATTGGTCGTACAGGTCTTTCAGCCTCTTGACTTCCTTGGGCTTGATTCCGCCCTTGGCTTCGAGCAGTTTGTCCGTCTTGTCACGGGAGATTCTCGGATCATAGCGGCGGAAAGCCACCCACCAAATGAGCGGGATGAGGGTCGCGGGGCGGTCGCCCACGGCGTCCCACGAAAAGCCTCTTGCCTCGGCAAACTCGACCGTCTCACGGTTGAAGTCTAGGATATAAGTGTGGTTGGTTTCGAGGTCTTTGACCTTGATGGGATTTACTTTTTCGGTCAGTTCCATAGTGCCATCCTTTCTAGAGCGCGTTGATGTGTTTAATCCATTCGGGGAATGACACGCTCTCCATCATCATTCCCTTGTTGATCGACCGTTCCCGGACGATGCTACTTGCCTTCATCTTCTCCGTGTCCGTCATCGCATCGAAGTTGGCCTTGTACTTGTGATAGTAGTCAGCCACCCTGCGCTCGGTGATGTCCCGGTACTCCTGATGCGTGGTCTCAAGCCACTCCTTGCGGTTCAGCGCATAGTAGGCCTCGAACAGCATCAGCCCTGCGTAGATATTCACGAAGCCGCCCATACCACGCCTGTGGAGTTCGTCCAACAGCGCGTCGCTTGAGTCGAGCATCGCAGGGAAGGTCTTGAGAATGTAGTCCGGATCGTGGCGGCAAATACTGCTGTCACGCCACTTCCACAGGTAGAACTTTTCCGGCTGATACCGGGCACGTTTCGGGTCGTCTATCAGGCAAGACACCAAACAATGGAAGTAGCTGTCCTCGTGGACGGTCAGGCGGTCGCAGAAGCGGATGCCCTTCTCGCGGAGGAAGGCAAGCCGATGAACCTTGCCGTGCACGAATGTCCCGTCCTGCTCGTGGACGACGAACAGCGGTTCGTCAGTTCCAGGCTTCCGGGTCTCCTCGACGAATGCGCTCGTCATCGTGTCGAAGCCCCGCTCTATCTCGTCGAAGACGATTCGTAGGCCGCACAGATGGCAGAAAAGGTCGTCTGCGTCGCAGAACATTACGTAGTCCGCTGTCGCGTGGTCAAGGCCGTAGTTCCGTGTGTGGCTGATACCGCCGTGGGGCTTGTGCAGGAACTGTATCTCATAGGGATACCGTTTCGCCCATTCCGCTTCCGGCAGGGGGCAGGCTTCGTCACCGTCGTAGACGATGATGACGCCGACTTCGCTGAAGTCGATGCCCTGCTGAAGCCTGACCGAGTCGAGAAGCGGCTCAACTTCTTGTGGTCTCTCGTTGTAGTGAGGGACGATGAGCTGGAGAAGCATTTCTTTCCTTTCCCCCGATGGGGAGGGCGGTCATCCCGCCCCCGTCATCAGGTCAGATGTGCTGCGCTGTACTGATAGTCGGCAGTCGGAGTGAGGTTGACCTGGTTCTCAAGAACACTATCAACATCTGCTCCCCCGAATCCGTAATCGGCAAGAGCCGCAGGATAGTAGAAGCTGGACATACTGTACTCAGACGGGTACGCATACTGAATCCAGAACGTGCTCCCGGAAGCGACCGCCGCATCATACTTCGTCTTCATCGACGCAAACGAAGTGCGGAAAGCAGGCGCGTCGTTGACGGTGATCTGGATGCTGCCGCCCGAATCCGCCAAGCCTAAGATATAGGTGTGGATCTTCGTGGCGGAGAGCGGTGTGGTCTGAAGGGTATTTACGCTATCGCCAAGGGCGGGAAGCGCTTTTACACCAGTCAGCTCCGTCCAACTGGAAGTGGGGATCGTAGCCCCGCCAACGGCATACAGGACTTTCATTCCTGCGGTTGAAACAGCTTGGATAGCCATTGATGATTCCTCCGTGTGTTTTCTGTGGGTTTATCTGTAAATCAGACTTGTAAGTAGTTCCGTGGCCTCATTTCCGTCCCCCGTTTCAGAGGACAACCAGGCCGAGGCGATGCCTGTGTGGCGTAAGGTGATGCGGAAGGCATTAGGGTCGGCGTTAGGCAATACCATCATCGCCGCCCGTGAGAAGCCCATTCCCGTCATCAGTTCATCGACCTTGTCCGCCAGTTCCTTGGCGAGGGCTTTCCTGCCCTCACCGACCGTGGCTATCTCCGTTTGGAACATCACGTTGGAGTGATGCTCGTCCACGTTGCCCAGCTCAAAAGAACCGGGGAAAGAGTAGTTGTCAGCCATCCATAGGCTCACGCACGGGAACGACTCCGGGAACTCAACGTACTCGCCGTAGACTTTAAACTGTGGATATGTCTCCGCATACTCGTCCCGAAGTGCTTGGGCGACCGTGCTGAAGACCACATTTTCGATGTCAATCATACTTTGAATACCTCTCTTGCGATCCGGTCTTGGTTCGCTTGAATTGCCTTATACGCTTCCCAAAGCCCTGCCCGTGGGCGGGTGTCGTAGGGGTAGCTTTTGTAGCCGCCGCTCCAATTCTGTTCCCGCAACCACCGAGACCAAGTGTGCTTGCCTTCCGGCCCCTCTGACCACGAACCAGGTTGGATGTTGATGGGCAGGGGCGCTGACAGCGAATGGTCTTGGGTCTTAGTGCCCGAACCGAACTCAAGGAAAACGACCTGCTCTCCATCGGCGCGGATCTCCCAATTTCCCTGTGCGTCCTTGTGTGCCCGCACCGTGACGAGGGGACCGTAAGCCTTCTGTGCCGCGACCTCGCCGCATTGGGCAAGGCGCTGAACGTACACGCCTATCAGGCGCTCACGTTCCTTAGCGTACCTGTTGACCTCCCTAACGGCGATGTCGATGGAATCTGAATCGAACGGGTCGAACTCGATGACTTTCACCTTGCCACCTCTTCAAGACGGTAAGCGATGTTGTTCAGCGACGGGAACACCCCTCGGACGATGTGGGTGTGCGGGTTTGCCTGACCGCTCCCGTTGACGGGGGAGACGCCTATCCACAGGATAGTGCCCGTGGTGATGGGACACTCAAGGTCGTCCGTCAGCAGGGTCTGCTGATAGTTCTCCTCAAGGCCGTGGGCTGTCAGGCTGATGCCGCCGCTCCGTACCCCAAAGGCCATCCTCGCCGCTGTAGGCGGGGTGTAGGTCAGGCGGGGACTCCCGGTCAGGTTTCCGTATTCGTCGTAGGTGTCCGTCTCTGCCGCGACCAACGAGTAGTAGACGGTGATGCAGTTGCGGTTTAGAACTTTCACATCCGGATCTCCTGTATGACCTCCATTAAGAGGTCGTCATCGTTGACCGAGCCATAGTGCCTTTGGATTCCGTTCTCATTGTGGATGAGTTCGCCTTCCCCGCCGTTGCGGAAAAAATAGCGAGCCGCAAGCTTGCATTGAAGCCGCTCGTGGTTGCGTGGGACTTCCGTCACGGTTTCGGGGATGCCAAAGGGGTACTTTCTCGCAAAGATAGCCTCCGCCGCATCAAGGAGATAGCCTACAACGACTTCATCAGTCGCAAGAGGGTCGTTCCCCACCCTGCGCCTCACATCCTCGATCTTTTCGTGTGTCGTCATATCTCTACCTCCGTCGAATCGTCACTTTGTCTTCGTTGTCTTCTTGGGAGCAGTCTTCTTGGGCTTCTCCTCGGTGGGAGCAGGAGAGGCCGTGGGCTTCTCCTGCTTCACCGGGATACCGACGAAGATGCTTCCGTCAGGGTTTTTGATGATAGCCATTATGCAGTATGTACGTAGATGCCCTTGGTCTTGTTTGCCAGTACCCAAGCCCCGTGGGCGTAGCACATATTCAGTTTCCAAGCATCAGCTTCCTGATTGACCTGCGGGCTGAACAGGCGAGGCACATAGTGCTTCATTACCTGCATCACAGCGCTCGGATGGACGATCATGAAGTCGATGTCGGCGGCGCCAGAGGCCTTGGCGAAACCGCCTGCGGCATTGGAAGCGGTGGGGGCGGCAAGAGTGATAGCGGTCACGAATCTGCCCTGCGGCACGGAGATGACTCGCATATCGTTGTACATATCAACGTTGTAGTTGATGTTCTTATCGCCGTTCATCACCATACGGGTGATACCGCTCTTAATCAGGCCGTAGAAGGTCGGATTCACGAAGAGGATTCTGCCCTCATACGGTACTTCGGCATTGTCCAGGGCTACGGTAGCGGCATCGACAGCGGCTACGGCGGCTGCGCCAGTAGCGATAGTGCCGGAAACAATCTGAGAGGCATTGGCGTTGGAGGCGTACTGAGCAAAGCGGAACGCATCAACTTCGGGGATAACGTGCTGACGCTCAACAGTAGACAGCAGACCGCCTACGGCGAGACCGAGGGATTCATCGTTGTCTAAAACATCGACCATATAGCTCCGGCCTCTATCGACATTCAGCACATAGGGCTGCCAAGTGCCGTTCACATCGCCGGGCACGAAGCCTGCGTTGCGGTCGTAGTTGCCCATACCCATAGTGGACAGGGTGTACAGATTGACGGTATTTGCGCCAGTAAACTGGACTCTTTCGGAAACGGTGTCCAGAATGGCGGTGCGGGACTCGGTGGTATAGATTTCATCGAGCATCGGCAGATAGCGCTGTGCCAATGCGATGCTATTGGTTACGGGTGCGGTAACAGTAGTTGCCATTTTTCGTTCTCCTTAATTTCGCTTGGGTGGTAATCCCATCCATTTGCGGTACTTGTTTTCTTCGTCGTTGGCGACGGTGCTTGCTGATGGCGGTGTGCCTGTGGACAGCGTGGGCTGTTTCGCGTAGGCTTCCGTCACGGCCTTGGTCTTCACCGTCTCGATGAGTCGTCCTATGCCGTCAAACACGGCAGACATATCACCGTTTGCCATCGCCTCGGCAGTCAATGCGGCAAGGTCTGCGTCATAGCCGAGTGCTATGGCTCGGTTGGAATAAGCACCGATGACCTTGTCTCTTTTGAGTGCTTCGTTTTCCCTGCGGAGGGTCTCTTCGGCCTCTTTTCTTTCGGCTTCAAGCCTCTGTGCCTCGGAGAGTGTGCTGTTGTACTTCTTCTTCCAGTCAGCCGCATCAGATGACGCATTATCAGTCGCCTTCTTCTGCTTGGCAAGCTGGGTCTCCAATTCCTTGATCTTCTTCGCAAGGTCTTCGACGGTTGTTTCGGGTTCTGCCTTGGCGGCTTCGGGGGTTTCGGGTGTCGTGTTTTCTGCCATAGTTCGATTCCTTTCGCGGGATTATAGTGCTTCTCTGCACTTGTGCGATTTGCGTCTTCTCTGACGGTATGTAAAGGCGTTGTTGCCTTCAGTTCTTCGTGTATCGCAGGATGCAACGGCAGTTCACGTTGTTCTCTGCGAACATAAACCCGCCCGGTCTCAGGGCGGAATCACCATCATAGGTGTAGAACCGTGCATCTAGCGGGACCGTTGCGCCTTCGAGATAGTCGTGAGTGTCCCTGACACGCTCATCTCCGGCGGTGAACCAGGTCTTGTAGACGGTGGCTTCGGGATGTTCACGGGTGTACTCGCCTGCGCCGTCGAGGCTTCCCGTGTTGATGACACGGTGGGTCTCGGTCTCGGCGATGGTGGCGAGTTGGTCGGTCAGGCGCTGTGCCACGGTGTCGGGAGGCTCGGTCGTCAGGGCTTCCTCCGCCTCCGCGATGCGATTATTTGTGCGTTCGGCGAAGTTTTCGCCCTTTGTGGGGGCTTCCGCCACTTCGAGCATCCGCTCCCGCCGCACGGGCAGGTCGGTCTCAAGGTCGAGGCCTGCCACCTCGATGCCGTAGACATAGCCCATCGTGAGCAACTCGAAGATGATGTCCTCGAAGCGGCGTCTGTCGATGCGCCTGCCGTTTGCGGCATCAGCCACGGCCTCGCTGACCAAGGGGGCGAGTGACGACCTGATGTTGTTCAGCTCGTCGAAGGCCGGGAGGTCGTTCGTCATAGTTCGCCGCCTGCGGTGTTATCTCCCGTGTCGCGGTCGTCCTCGACGATGATGGCCTCGCCCTGACCGTCGGTCTGCTCCTCGACCTGATCGACCTTTTCGGGGTCGCCCCAGATCATCTTGAGGTAGTCCTCGGACATCGTGACATCTGCCACAGGGTCGTTGGACACGCCGGATTTGCTTGCCGCGAGGATGGGGTGGAAGCCCGCCGCCATCAGCGTCTGGAAGGCCTGCGCCTTGGACTGGATGTTCAGCATCTCGTTGCGGACGAAGTGCAGTTCAAAGTCGGAAAGGCCGATGTCCAAAAGCTTGCGGTCACGCAGTATCTTCACGATGATCCGGTCGAACTGGCGGTTAGCCCGCTTGAACAGGTCTTCCGTGTTGCGGGCGCTTGCGTCGGCCTGATACCAACCGTCCCTGTACAACACGGCTGCCCCCGTGTCACTCGTGCTCGTCCCGCCCTTCGTGGTGGTCGGCATAGCGCAGATCCGGAGCACCTGCTCATACAGGCTGTCGAGCAGCACCTGCGTCTGAGACTGGTCAAGCTGTTCGGCGATGACCTTCACGTCGGCCTTGCTGTCGGGGGTGCTCTTCAGTTCGATGAGGCCACGGTCCCGCACGGTGTTGGAAGTCGCGCCTTCCGGCAGGACGCAGTTCACGAGCACAAGCAGGCTCTGGATGTACTGCTCGATCCCGTCTACCCTGTTCGATACCACGTTGTTGATGGCATCCAACATCGGGACGACCAACTCGAATGCGCTCGTGTTGATGGCGTTATACCTGTACTCGATGATGGGGATATAGCCGAGGATGTTCGGCTCTTCGCTCTCGACGGTGACCGCCGTGGCGAGGAAGTCGTGATTGACCTGTGTGGTCATCATCGTGCCCGTAGCCCCGCCCACAAGGTGATAGACCCGGTCACGGGTGAACACGTCGAAGCGGCTCACGTCGTCCTGAACCACGAAGTTCACGCCCATCACAGGTTCGTTGCCCGGTTTCAGCGAGTACACCACGAATGCGCTCCTCGGATCGAGGGCGTAGGCGTGGAAGGGCACTTCACGGTCCCCGCCCCTGTCCGCCTCGACATAGAGCGCCGCCTTGCCGACCGTGTGAAACCAGTTCACCAGGTCGTTGTCGGCGTCCTGCTTGCCGCTTCGGTACAGGAACTCGTTGAGCTGGTCTACCTTGGACTGCGAGTCAGCGGTGCGGCTGATGTAGCTTGCGGGCTGTGTCAGGAAGTATCCGTTCTTGAACGCCACTATCTCGTCGGCGTGGTTCTCCTGCACGATATTCAGTATCTCAGGGCGCACATCCTTGTGGCGGCCTAAGATGGGCTGAACGTTCCGCCTGTACCAGTACAGGAAGTCCTCCTGCAACAGGTTCATCGTGTGATATGTGAGCGCAGAGTTCACCTCCGCCACCACGTTCTCCCTTGTGATCGTGTCCGTGGTCGCGTAGATGTCGAGTCTGCCGAATAGGTCGTTCCTGATTACCTTGTTGTTTTCGTCTGCCATAGTTCCTCGAAGAATAAAAAAAGGCCAAGGAGCGTAATGCTCGATGACCTTTCCGGGATGGGGTGATGCCCGTGTGCTATGCTGATTTTCTTATATACCACAAAATCCCGGATTTGTCAATTAATCACACGGGATTCTGCACATCAGAACCATCTCTTGGAGATGGTGACCTTCTGTATCGCCCGGTTCTTCGTGGCGTAGAGCGCTAACTGCGCCATAGCGTCCGGCACATCGTCGTGCTTGTTCTTCCCTCGGATCGAGTAGCTTGTCAGGAAGCTCAGAAACAGCCTGTACTCGCCCCAGGCCTTCCCGACAAGGGTACTGTCGTCCCGGAACAGACAATGCTGCTTTATCCACGGCGCGTTGACCTGTATCTTGGTCTCCTTGTGCGCCTGCGTCCACTTGCTCGTCACGTTGGTGACACCCCCCGACTCATCGATGCGCTGTTGCACCACCTGCGCCATCTTGCCGCCCGCCACGTTCGACTCGAACTGCGCCTGTTGGACGCCGTGCTTCAACAGCATCATCACCACGCTGTTCTCCACTACATCCGGCGCAAAGTTCTCGCAGACCACATCCTCGATGTAGTACTCTGAGCCGAACTGGTAGGCTATCGGCATCACACAGTAGTCCGTGCCCGTGGTCTTCGTGTCGCAGACCGCGATGATGGCGTCAGGCTCTCGGTCGGGCAACTCGAAGTACCGCTTCAGTTCGTCCTTGGGGTATAACTGACCGTCTTTTTCATACGGCTTGCCCATATACAGACTCTGGAAGTAGACATCCTCCATCGTGTTGCGGAGATCCGCCACCGCCTCGTCGTTGTAGCCGAGGCCATAGGGGTAGTTGAAGTAGCTGTGCCCTTCGTCGTCACAGACCGGGAAATTGATGAACTTCGCCTGCGGGTTGTTCCTGTTGGCGTCCTCAAGCCGCCCTAAAATGTCGTTCTGACTCCACCGGGTCGCTATCGACAGTTCCTTCACCTCGTCTCCGAGGCCACGCTGCTTGCAGTCTACCGTGTAAGCCCGCCATAGCTTGTCCATCTGATCCGGGTTCATCGCTTGGTCTATCTTCGAGACCAGGTCATCGCTATAGAGCAGGTTGGTGGCACGCACCCGACCCGCATTCCCCGAACCCAATGAGGTGAAGGCATAGGTCGGGAAGCGCTTGCGCTTCTCAAGGTCGATGGTGTTCAGCCCCCCGTTCGTCCCTGCGATACGCACCTTTGGGAACACGTCCTGCCAAAGGTACTCCCCGCCCGGTATCAGGATGCGCCGCAGTTCCGCGTACATCTGCGTGATGATGTCCCCGCTGTGAGACACCGTCAGGTTCGCCATATCCGGCCTGCGCCCGCCTATCCACGCCAAGAAGAACAGCGCAAGGGTGCTTTTCCCCACCCCAGGCGGTAGCGACACCCCCAAGAGACGCAACTCCCCGTATTCGAGCCTCTGCATCTCCCGCGCTATCGGCAGGAGCTGGGGCCGGCGAGGAAAATAGAACTGCCTCGCACTCTCCCGCTCACTCTCTATGTACTGGCAGAAGGCATCAAAGTCGTGGGGGGCATCGAATAACAGGCTGTCCTTGTCTATCGCCAACAGCTTCGCCGTGTCCCCGCGCCCCGATGCCAGTATCTCCCGCACCGCTTCCCGCAGTTCCCGGCTCATCCCGTGAAGCCTCCGGATCTCCTCGCTGTCGTCTACCCGTATCAGGTCGCCCTTCCGCGTCTCGACCTCCGTCTTCAGCCGCTTGTCGATGGCACGCATCACCTCGAAGGCGTCCCGAAGCGCTCCCGGGTCGCCCGTGCGCTCCCCCAGGCTCGTCAGTTCATTCGCTAACTTCCATTCGTTCGCCATTCTGCCCCTTTCACAACAAAAGGCCGCAGACGGCTTGTTACACCGCCCTTGGCCTTTCCGCAGGTTTCCCCTGCGCGGTGGTTCTATAGTGGCTCGGATCGTCGCAAGAAAGGCGGGCAGAGAGCAGCGCTCCCATCATTGTCTTACTTGCCGAGCCGCCTCGCCCGCCACTACCGTCTATACCATATTTCGGGTTTTTTGTCAATTATACAGATTCCTGCACATACCATCTCCCCCATACATCCCCCTTTTGACTGCCTTGAACACCCTTTTGACGATATTGTGGTGGTGAGCATATCATAGAATGCCTCTCTGACGCGCTATTTGCCCCTTAGAATCGATTTTAATGCCTTGGACGATAAATCTATCGCCTAAAAGCCTAAAACGCAAATACGGGGCAATTAGAGGCCTTCACGCCTTTTTTGTTTTTTCGGGGTGGGAGGGGGTTCCCCCGCCCCCACGATCCTGTGCAGCAATCCCCCTGGGGTGGGTCTGAGGCCGGAAATCTGCACATCCCCCGACCTGAAGACCTGCACAGCCCTCCTCCGCCCATTTCCTCCGCGCCCCTGCCGAAGCCCCAAAAAGCACGGTTTTATGCGGGTTTCAGAGCCTTTTCACCCCGGATGGAAGTATTCGTTAAAGGGTGTTTTAACGAAGTAAGTCATTTTAACTAAATACCTGGTCGCCACCTCTGCCCTCCGCAGGCGGTCGGGCGTGATTGGTCAGGAATGGGGGCGGATGCGGTCGGTTTTGGTGTGGGCGGTGGCATCAGAGAGGTTACTCCTGCCTATTACTACTCTCCTCCTGCTTACTACTCTCCTGCCTCTTATTACTCCCTGCCTATTACTCCCTCTCTATTGCCCCCTCTCTATCACTCCCTGTATGTCCTCCCTCTGCCTGATGTCTCTCTGCCTGTAGTCCTCCTGATGGTCTCCTGCCTGTGCTTGGGGGTGTCCCATTCCTGATGGTCGTGGGGTGTGTCGTGCGGGGGACTCGCTTGGGGGTGATGCGACCCGCAGCGCGAAGGTGTCCCGAATTTGGGACAGCATCGGGCGGGTCTGTCGGGGGGTCTGCGTGGGCTGTGGTGGCGGGTCTGTGTCTGATGCCCCTGTGAGCGCGTGAGAGGCTCAGGAAGGGGCAGGAAGCCCCTTATTTGAGTAATCCGTAAAGGATGCCGAAACCGCCCTGATTTGGGGCAAATACGAGGCCACACGGGCGCAGGAATCCGCCCCACCGAACCGACCCAAAAAGAGGGGCAAATCAGACCCCGAGAAGGGTCGCCTGGAACTTGAATCAAGGTGTCCCGAAAATGGGACTCAGTCCCAAAAATGGGACACTATCGACACTCGACAGTGTCCAAAAAATGGGACACCATTGGGTTTAGAATCTTCAGCGCTGGGGGTCTATATGTAAAGTGAAGACCCCCATTTTTGCCGTGTCGGGGGGTGCTACACAAAATTATTGAAGGTTTTTCAGGAAATGTTTGACACCCCGACATTATAGTAATAGATTAGTGGTGTCATCGATGAGATGACGGCGGGGGTCGCCCCCCCGTAAAGCTGAATAGAGACCACAGAAAAGGAGAGCACCACAATGAAAAGAAAGACCTACAACAATGTACTGAAAGGGGCAAAGATGATTCAGGCACTCGGCTACGATTTCGACGAGGCGGCAGAAATCGCCGTCAGCATCTTCGACAATATGGAAGCCACCAAGAATGGGATGTCCTTTGAATGGCACACCCAATTCATCGCCCCCAAGGCCGACACCACCACCAACACCACCACCAACACCACCACCACCACGAAAGGAGAAACTACAATGAAGAACACCGCCTACACCCCCATCACCGTGAAAAGATCCTACATCGACATCGAGACCCGCGAGGTCTTCACCCTCGCCGACCTGCGCGAGATGTTCGCCTCCGATGATGAGCGCGAGGGTCTCACCTTCGCCGAGTGGCTGAGAGTCCGCACCACCGCCGAGAACGGAACGCTCGAAGAGTGCATCACATTCGAGAAGGCGCAGGACATCCTTGTCGGCCTCAAGAACGCCTACAACACCCCTGAGGAGACCGTCGCCGCATTCGTCGAGGGCTACGGCTACGAGAACGCCGTCGCCGTCATCGCCACGATGGTGGACATCGATAATTGGGACGGTCGCTTCTCTGAAGAGAACATCGACTGGGCGCACACCCACGCGATGGCCTACGACCTCGCCCGCGACTTCACGACCTCCCGCATCCACCGCGCCCACCTGAATCAGATTGCGGACGCGATGAGGAACTACACCCCCGACACCGACGACACCACCCCCACCGAAGACACCACCACCGAAGAAAGAAAGGAGACCCCCGAAATGACCACCAACACCACCCGCCCCCTGAGCGTTTCCGCTCTCACCTCCGACACCCTCTACACCCTCGCCGAGATGCTGATGGGCGACCGCTACGCCAACCTCCTGTTTGAGGACGGCGAAGCCTCCGACATCGAGCACGCCGCCTATGTCGCGAATATGTCCGAGAACTCCAAGGAGGCCGCTTGGGTGCGCTTCTGCGAACTTCTCGCCAACGGGGAGCGCTACGGTTTCCACCACATCAGCGACGCCCTCGCGAAGCGCCTCGCTGACGCGACAGAGAAGGAAGAGAAGCGTTTCCGCCTCGGCATCTACGACGAAAACGGCGAACTCGACGAGGACGCCGTCACCGAATACGCGACCGCAGAGGAAGCCATCAAGGCCGCCGACGCCATCATCGCCGACGCCATCGCCGAAGGCAACGACGACACCATCGTAGCCGTGGCGGACATCGAGACCGAGGAAACGGTCTATCAGGTCGCGGCCGAAACCTTCTACGATGTGGACGGGGTCGTGGATGTGGACACCCTCGACGAAGCCCTCGACGAATTCGCCGAGCGCATCGAGGACGACGGTGACGCCTTCGACGAAATGCTCGACGAGTGCTATGGCGACATCGAGGTGTGTGGCTACACCTACTCCGCGAGTGAGGTGTTCCAAAAGGTAGACCCCGTCGCCTACCGTTGTTCCTGCTCCGATTGGGCAGACGGTGAGCGGAGAGAGATGGAATACGAACTCGACCGCGCCGACATCGATGAGGAGTGCTTCCGCTACGGCGTGAGCATCACCCGCCGCCTGCGCCCTGCGGTGCAGGTGGAATACATCCCCGCCCCCGAAAAGATCCCCACGGATGACGAACTTGCCGAAGCTGAAGAGGGCTATCTCGCGATGGCCTACGACATCAGCGGCGAGAGCGTAGGGGGTGAGACCTTCGCCGACCTCGACGACGCGACAAAATGGGCATATGGTCACGCCTCCTCTTATGTTGATGGGGCGGTGACGGCGGAGGTCACCGACACATCGACCGGGCTGTCGGTCTACAATTTCGCTTCTATGGTGTTCTGCCTCAACGGCGGCGAGTGGTATACCCTCCCCGAGATGAAGGAGCGCGTCGTTGAGCATCTGACCACGACCCTCGACGAGTTCGACCAAGTCCTCGATGGGCTTTTCAACGACGCGACCTATTACGGGCAGACCTTCCACGCCTCCGCCGTGCTGTCCGCCCTTGCCCCCGCCCTTTATACCGAGAAGGCTTGTGAGTGGGCGGAGGCTGTCGCTTCCGATTTCTCCGAGTGGGCTTTGAGGGTTGCAGGTCTCGGGACGGGCGGCATCTATGAGAGCCACGGAATGGTCATCAAGGCGGAGCGGGCAGGATGAACCGCCCCGCTCCCCTGATTACCTTTCTGCCCCGTCTCCTGCGAGGAGCAGGACGCGAAGCCCTTCACCGGGCGGCGGGGCTTCCCCGCAAGGGAACACTAACACCAAGGAGGTTATCACAAATGAGGTTCATCGGTTACATCGTAGGCGGCAAGAGATTCGGCGCAGGACAGCGCAAGGAAGCGGAAGCGGAATCGAAGCGCACAGGCAAGCCCCTCAGAACATGGGCATACAAGATTTGAGTCCTGTCTGATGATGGGCGGACGGTCACCGCCCGAAACTTCCCCCTTCGGGGGAGGTCACAGGAAACCACATAAGGAGGTAACACTATGAAGACCACAAACACCTACACCCTCAACAGCACCACCGCCCACGACCTCAAAGAGGGCGACACCCTCACGCTTGCCCGCACGGGTGAGGCTTACGGAGTGCATACCATTCTCCCTTGCGGGAGGGGCTTCTCTCTCGGCCTTACCGACCTCCGAGACCGTCGCAACATCTACGGGATGAAGGCGTCCGCCCTCTATGGCTTCGAGGTCACCCACACCGAAGAGACCCCCGACCCCGCGCCGGAGGCCGACCCCTCCGACGAGGTCGAGCCTCTGACCACCTACACCATCACCACCCCCGACGAGGTGACCACCTACACCGACAGGCGCACAGCCTTCGAGGCTCTGCGGGAGATGCTCGAAGACTCCGACGATGCCCGCACCGCCTTCGAGGAATGGGAGACCACCGACCGCGCCGCCTACGGCACTCCCCTCGACCTATCGGAGGAGAATTTCCTCTCGTGGTGCGAGTTCGCCGCCGACTGCTTCCTCTGTACTGCGGAGGATTACGGTGAGCAGGATTTTTATGATTGGCTCATCACCGCCGAAACCGACTATATCCCCGTTTCTGCCCCTTCTGCGCCTTCTGCGGAAGCGGCAGCCACCACCCCCGAAGCCCCTCACTCCTACGCCCTTGATGAGGTGCAAGAGTTCGAGTACACAGGCGGAGGCATTTGGGTGACCTGCGGGTATGTCCGCGACACCACCACCGAGGAACGATTCTTCTTCGATTCCTCCATCGGCGGCTCGTGGGTCGAGACCGTGAACATTTATTCCGAATACCCCTACGAGCCTGACGGCGAGGACATTGGCGGGTGCTCCTTTATGCCCCTCCCGAATTATAGCGAACTGTTCCGCGATTGCTACGACCCCGACGAAGACCCCGAAGGGCGTTCCCTGTGGCGTGAGATTCTCGACTCCGACACCGTGCGCGGTGGCTACGCCAACGCCTACCGCAAAGAGTTCCTCGACCTGGTTGCAGAGCCTGCCGAGGCCGACCCCGTTATGATCCCCGACGCCTCCACCACCATCACCCGCTTCACCTGCGGCGGCGGCTTCTTCTGCGACATCGAGGAAAAGGCGGACGGCTTCGAGGCGTGGCTCGGTCATAAAGACTACGGCATCCGCGAGATGATGTTCGGCACTCCCAAGGGCGACCCCTACGACCGCGACCTGTTCCTGTCGGTGGTCGAGGCGAATCTCCCCGAGTACATCGAGGACTTCCGCGAGGAACATATGGGCGAATGATCCGCCCGCCCTGCCACCACCGAGGAGGTGGCGCTTTCTGCGGGTCGCTCAAAACGACGGCAGGGCATCGGTTCTACATCGAAGACGAGTATTTCTACTATGCCGAATAAGGAGGTGCTAACAATGTTCAGACTCAAGAAAAAGACCCCGACCCCCGCGCCCGTGACCTATCGCCTGCCCGGTGGGATGCTTTGGGAGGACGCCCTTGTAATGCTCGACAGCGCCCACGCGCTCATCGCAGGGGCGACCGGGAGCGGCAAATCAACGACCTTCCACGCCCTGATGTGGACAGCCCTTTCTGCCTCCCCTGCCCGTCGGCAGTTTATCCTCATCGACACCAAGCGGGGGGTGGAACTGAAGCGCTACCGGTCCCTGCCCCACACCATCCGCTTCGCCAAGACCACCGAGGAAGCCCTTTCTGCGCTTCGCTATGCGGAGCAGGTGATGGAGGCGAGGCTTGGCGAGATGGACAAGACCGACGCCACGATGTACGAGGGGACAGACCTTTACATTGTGGTTGACGAACTGGCGCACTTGCTCCAAAATGGAGGGCAGGAGGCGCTCCGCATCCTGACCACAATATCCCAGCTCGGACGAGCCGCACGGGTGCACGAGATTCTCGCCACGCAAGACCCCTCCCGTAAGGTCTTGGCGGCGCAACTCGTCAAAAATATGACCTGCTGCCTTGGCCTGCGGTGCAAGGATTCCATCGACTCCCGCCAGGTCATCGGGCGGAGCGGGTGCGAACTTCTGCCCCGCCACGGGGTGGGCATCCTCGCCGAAGGTGCGGACTTCCGGCACATCGGTCTCCCGCTCATCTCGGAGGAAGAGCAGGCAGAGCGGATCGCTTGGTGGAGCGACCCCCAGAAGTATCTTGTAGGAAGAAGGTGACCTGATGGCTATGACTAATGCAGAGCGGTGCGCCCGGTATCGCAACAGCGAGAAGGGGCGGGCGGCTGCTCTCAGGCGAGACGCCAAGCGGGAGGAGGTGCGGCTGAATTTTCACCACGAGAACGACGCCGACATCCTCGCCGCACTAGACCCCGAACGACCCACGGCGACACAACTTAAGGAACTGATTCGGCTAGGCATCGAAGCCCGCTCGAAGAAGTAGGGCGACCCCCAAAGCAAAGACCCCGCCTTTCGGTGGGGTCTCTTTCTGCCTTGCCGTTCTGCGGCGCTATTTGCCGTCTTCCTTGGCTTTTGTCTTTTTAGCGGGGGATTTTACCTTTTTGGGCTTTTTCTGCGTCTTTGGGGCTTCTACGCGCTCAGACGGGGCTTTCCGTGGCTTGGGCTTGTAGCGGTATCTCTTCCGGCCTGTCTCCAACTCATAAGCCAGGTCGAGCGCAGTCTCCCGGTCTTCCTGCTCTGCCTTGTCCCGTTCCATCCGTTCGCCGCTATCATCCGTCAAGAGGTGCTTGTACTTGGCGGCTATCTCATCGGGATCAACCGTTCTGTCCAGCTCGCTGTTGGTCACCTTGAGCGGCACAGGGTCGTCCCTCATATTATCATAGTTTTTCTGCCACCAGATGGCGAGGACGGGCGAAAGGCTACCTTCTGCGGCGCTCTGCTCCCTCGCCTGTGCACAAACAGCCCGTGCGGTCAGACCGAACTCCCGGTATCTCGGATCAGCCGTTCTGCTTCTGCCCGTAATCCAATCGGTCACCATATCGTCGGTGACGCCGCAGGCCGTGTACAGGCTTTTATTAGTCACCTTGATGTTGGCGGCTATGCAAAACTCAAGATAACGGTCGAGCGCCTCGAACATCGTTTCGGGCTTGTTCACATCCACCTGCCGTGCAAGCTTGCGGGTCATAAGCAGAATGGCTGATATAGCCGAGTTGCTTCCCGGTTCTATCTTCTGCGCCAGTTCGGGCAGTTGGAGTCCCTGCCCGAATGGGGTCGTATCCTGTTTCTTGTCGTAGTAGGCCATCAGTTCCTCATCTCCCAGGCGTCTATAGCATAGCTGACGTAATCCTCCGGCGCATCCCTGCGTAGATAGTAGTTAGTCCTTGCGTTGCATCGCTTGCAGTAGACCCAAGCGCACCTCTGCGACTCCTTTCGGATGTACATATTGTCCACCTTGAGGCGGGCTTCCCCGCCGCAGAATGGGCAGCGGGAAAGCCTTACTTTGGGATCACGCGAACGGTAGTTCATCGTCGTTGACCTCCGCCATCATCGCGTCGAAAGCCATCTGTTCTGCCTCTTCTGCGGTCTTCGCTCCAGCTCCGAGCACAGCTTCGACGGAGTAATCGGGATACCATTTGTCGTCGCTCCCCTTGCGGGCGCTCAGTTTGACCGACCGAATCTTCTCGAGCTTGGCGACCCCTTTCAGATTCGCCGCCTCCTGCGGATTAGCCGCCCAAATAGTGATGCGGTCGTGTCCTTTCTCTGCCCGTGCGGGCACGAAGTACCACGGTCCCCTGCGACCGTCCCCAGATCTCGCTTCTGTAAGCGGGAGAATCATACCTTCTTTGAGTTCAATCATTTCTTATCCTCCTCGGCTTTCTGCCGTGCTTCTTTTTCTGCGTCGGTCTCAAACAGTTGGATAACGTGTTGGAAGTCGCCCTGCGTGAGCGCCTTGACAGACGGGTATCCCGCCTCTGCCATCACCGCCTTGGCCTGCGGGGCAGTCAGCCCCAGGTTTCCGGCTTTCGCATAGATGAGGTTCATCTGCTTTCGGGTGATGGGCGCTTCTGCCCTGTTCGTTGCGGAGAGCGCCGCCACGTTGTCATTGACGAACGAATCGTTCTCCATATCCTGCGTGAACAATCCGCTCATTCCGCTGATGCTGATGGCGGCGGCGACGAGCGCTCTCTTCTGCGCCATCTTGATGCAGGAGTTGGCGCTGTCGTAGGCGCTGTTTCTGCCGTTCCTGCGCTCGTTGGTGTTGGCGCTTCCGTACCCGGTGGTGAACACGTACTCCTTTCCGTCGGGCGAAATCTTGACCAGCTCACACTTGACCAAGAAATAGAACATCGGTCTGTCCGCCTCAAACGACTCGTGCTTGGTCTCGATTGAGTAGTGCTGAAGCAGGCCGTAGGACATCACGACCTTTTCTGCACCCGCCTTGTAGAGCGACGGCTGCTTCGTGCCCGGGATCACACCGAAGTCGGTGTCCCTCTGTAGTCTCGTTGCGCCGAACGGGGTGCGGACGAGGTAGTCTTCCCCATCGGTCACGGCGAGGGCGATGGACGCCCCAATCATCTGCACGGGTTCGGGGGCTAACGCTGTCACGGTCTCTTCCTCCGGCATAACATACTCTTCCTGCGTGTCTGCCAATGTCTTTACTCCTGCCATTACTTCTTCCTCCTATGTCTTTCCTTGAGTGTCCTCAATGTCTCTGTGGCCTCTCCCTGATAATGATAGAGGCGCATCAGCTTGTCGATTTCCGTGAAGGGCTTGATGCCTTCTTTCTGCGTGAACTCATCGCAGTCGAACAGCGTGTAGTCCCCGCCTTTGGTGAGATAGAGGGCGTAGTGCCGTGCCATCTCGTAGTCGTGTTTCTCCTCGATAATCCAAGAGTAGAGTTCCGTCTGTAGCGCCACGGAGAACTTCTGTTCGAGGCTCGGCTGTGCGACCGTCTTGATGTCCACCACAGCCATCTCGCCGTCTACAAGCCCCCACCTGTCCACGGTCCCCGCAAAGTTAATGTGCCAACTCGTGCACACCCCCATCTCCTCGACCCCGTACCAGGTCACATCGTGGTCGAACAGGAACTGCTCGTAAGCATTGATGTAGCCTATGATGTCGGGATAGGTCACTTCCGGATCTAGGTCGTAGTCGATGGCCTCGCAGGCGGCGTGAACATCCGTGCCCCGTTCTGCGGCTATCCGCAGGACATCAGGGGGAATAGCGCCGAACTGTTTGGCGGTGAGCGGCTTCAACAGTTCCGTCACGCTCGGTATGACCTCGCCGTCCAGGCGGTACTCGTGGTCTTCCTCAACGAATGTCAGAATCACCTTCGGCCTCCCTTCTCGTGATGGTCACCACGGTTCGGGGCTTCTCCTTGTCATAGAGCACGATGCTCCCGTCGTGGGTCACCACGATATTGCAGTTGTCGTCTTCAAGTAGCCTCGCCTTGACCATCACATCATCAATGGCCTCCAACAGGTTGGTCAGGTCTACCCTTCTGCGGTCGCCCCGGTAGAACTTGCAGGCGATGTTGACCGGGTAGTCGATGAGCGTGTCGTTCAGCCCCATCTGCGTCAGTTGTCGGATCGCCTCTTTTTCGTAGCCCTTGTAGGCATCGGACTGCTTCACGAACTGCCTGCCCGTCTTCTTGTTGAACACTATCTGTTGGCTGTTCTTCTTCGTCCTCGGCTGACCGTATATCACGAACATCATCACCAGTCTTTCCTCCCTATCTTCGACGCCGCCGACATAGCGGCCTTCAATGACTCCACTTCTTTCTCCAACCGTTCCAGCTTGCGGATGACGGCCTGCCAATCGTCTTCCCACAGGAACACACCGCCCTTCTGCGGTTTTGCTTTAGCAATCAGATGTGCTATCATCTTCCTCCTCCCCGCACTCGTCGCAATCCCCGCAACAGGGTTTGCCCTCACACTTTTCTGTCCATCTCCAAAGGCTCACGCTCATCTTGTTCCTCCCTTCCGATTTTCTTCCCAACTCTTGCAGATCGCCGCGTCAGCCGCTTCCGGCACATCCAAAAGCGGGCAATCGTCTCTCATACCGTCCGTCGCCGCGAGTTCCTGCCGCCGCATCCACGTTGTGAGGATGAAACACTCGCCGTTCTTTTCGAACTCACACTGTCGGCAGCTTTCCGGCGTCTCCATATCGATTGCAATCATCCGTCCCACCGTTCTCCTCTCTTGCAG
>JAEIGA010004910.1_pt1 | contig 20564 bp, 18 predicted proteins | sample 9270691 | NCBI WGS metagenome assembly JAEIGA01 (sample SAMN17057246, study PRJNA624740) | gut metagenome | biome: biome; isolation source: fecal sample | host: Bos grunniens | place: China: Xizang | collected 2019 | reverse complement strand
CTTTTACGAAAAGTACATAAAGCGGCTGCTGGATAGTCTGCTTTCCGGTGGTGCGTTGCTGATCCTGTGGCCGGTGCTGCTGGTGACGGCCATCCTGGTGCGCACCAAACTGGGCAGCCCGGTGATTTTCTGCCAGGAGCGCCCCGGCAAGGATGAGAAAATCTTCAAGCTCTACAAGTTCCGCTCTATGACGGATGAAAAGGACGCGGATGGCAACCTGCTGCCGGATGAAGTGCGACTGACCAAGTTCGGCCGATTCCTGCGCTCCACCTCTCTCGACGAGCTGCCGGAACTGTGGAATATCCTCAGGGGCGATATGTCCATCGTGGGCCCCCGGCCTCTGTTGGTCAAATACCTGCCTCTTTACAACGAAGAGCAGCGTCGCCGTCATGCTGTCCGCCCCGGTCTCACCGGCTGGGCCCAGGCCAACGGCCGCAACGCCATCAGCTGGGAGGAGAAATTCCGCCTGGATGTGGAGTATGTGGATCACATCAGCTTCGCGCTGGATGTGAAAACAATTTGGCTAACCGTAAAAAACGTGCTGCGCCGGGAGGGCATTTCCTCCGAAACCGCAGCAACAATGGAAGAGTTCAAAGGTACGAAGGAGCCGGAACATGTCTGATTCGATTATTCTGATCGGTGGCAGCGGCCACGCCCGGGTGATTATGGATTCAATCGCTGCTTGTGGCGGTACCATTGCCGGTATTTTGGACGATGCTATGGTAGCCGGAACACTGGTACATGGCGTACCGGTTTTAGGAAAGACTGAAGATTGCGCCCGTTTTCGGGAGCATTCCTTTGTGATTGCCATTGGCAATAACGCTGTCCGTCAGCGTATAGCAGAAGCCTATGGTCTGACTTGGGCTACAGTGATCCATCCCAGCGCGGTGGTATCTCCCAGCGCCCAGATCGGTGCAGGCACAGTCATCATGCCCGGCGCAGTGGTCAATGCGGATGCCAAAGTGGGCAAGCATTGCATCATCAACAGCGGTACCATTGTGGAACACGATAATATTTTGGGTAACTATGTCCACATTTCTCCCAATGCTGCCCTGGGCGGTACAGTATCCGTTGGCGAAGGCACCCACATCGGCATTGGCGCCTGTGTGCGCAACAACATCCATATCTGCGGTAACTGCACCATCGGTGCCGGCGCGGCAGTGGTAAAAGATATTATCCAGCCTGGCACCTATGCAGGCGTTCCAGCAAGGAGTTTGAAATGAAAAAGATCTGCTTGATCTCTACAGTGCCTATGACCGTTCGGTCCTTTTTGATCCCCATCGCTCGATATTATCGGCAGAACACCGATTGGGACATTTCCATCCTTTGTGATTTCGACCCCAATCTGGAGCAGGAAATGCCCGAGGGCGTCCACTACATCCCTGTATCGATGCGGCGCGGAATTGATTGGTCCGGACCCGGTATTATGCTGAAAATGCTGAAGGTCTTCAAACGCGAAAAGTTTGATATGGTCCAATATTGCACGCCTAACGCCTCTATGTATGCGTCCGCCGCTGCCAGAATCGCAAAAATCCCGGTGCGGCTGTACTGCCAGTGGGGCATGGTTTATGTCAGTATGAAGGGCCTGAAGCGGCGTATTTTCAAACAAATCGAGAAATTTACTTGCCGCAACTCCACCTGGGTAGAGCCGGATAGCTTTGGAAATCTGGAGTTTTCTCACCAGGAAGGACTTTATCCCGAAAAGAAAGGTTCCGTGGTCTGGAACGGCAGCACCGGCGGCATTGACCTCGTGCGTTATAATGTGGCGCAGAAAGCTGCCTGGCGTGAGGAGATCCGCAACAAACACGGAATCCCTCAGGATGTTTTGGCCTTTGGTTTTGTTGGCCGGATCACTGGCGACAAGGGTATCAATGAGCTTTATATGGCTTTCCAAAAGCTTTTGCAGAAACATCCCGACGCTTACCTGATGATGATCGGTGGTGCCGAGAACGAAAAGACCATCCGGGAGGATCTGAGCCAGTGGGCTAACAGCGAACCCCATGTGGTATTCTGTGGCAGCACCAATGAGATCGAAAAGTATTTTGCTGCCCTGGATGTACATGTGCTTCCCAGCTATCGGGAAGGCTTTGGCAGCGTAATCATCGAAGCGGAGGCTATGGAGGTTCCTGTAATCGTCACGGCGATTCCCGGCCCGCTGGAGGCAATGTGCCCGGGAAAAACCGGCCTGACTGTTCAGAAACAGGATGTGGATTCCTTGCTGGATGCGATGGTGAAGCTGCACGACGACGCCCAACTGCGCAAAAGTTTGGGCAAAGCCGGCAGACAGTATGTCGCTGAGCGGTTTGAGCAGAACGAGTTCTATCGTCGAACTTTGAAAGACCGGGAAGCCTTACTGCGCCAAACGGGCAAAAAGAAACTCTGCTTTGTAACAACAGTATCCATTACTCTAAAGTCCTTTGTTGTGGAACTTGCAAAGTATATTCACGACCATACCGATTACGACATCACCTTCATTTGCAACGACGATCCTGCATTCGCAGCATCGTTGCCCGCGTATATCAAATTTATTCCCATCTCCATGGAGCGCGGCATCAACCTTGGCGGTATTGGTGCTATGCTGAAGATGGCAAAGATCTTCCGTCAGGAAAAATTCGACCTGGTTCAGTATTCTACGCCGAATGCTTCCTTTTATGCATCCCTTGCAGCTTGGCTTGCACGTGTGCCGGTTCGGCTGTATTGTCAGTGGGGCATGGCCTATGTTGGATTTCAGGGAGCAAAGAGAAAAATTTTTAAGGCAATTGAAAAGACTGTGTGTAGCCTTTCAACCTGGGTGGAACCGGACAGCCATGGCAACTTGGACTTCAGCCACGCAGAGGGTTTGTATCCTGCCGAAAAGGGTTCTGTCAACTGGAACGGCAGTGCCAGCGGCGTTGATCTGAAGAAATTTGATATTGCGGGACGCGAGAGTTGGCGCAAATCAAAGCGACGGGAGTATGGAATCCCGGACGATGCCTTCGTTTACGGCTTTATCGGCCGCATTACCGGTGATAAGGGCATCAACGAACTGTTTGCTGCTTTCCATAGCGTTTTGGAGCAGAATCCAAACGCTTACCTCATGTTGGTGGGCGACCCGGAAAAGGCGGATTCTGTAGATGCAGAGCTCTATGCCTGGGCAGAGCAGGAGGCGCATGTGGTCTTCTGCGGATTTACCAATGTTGTGGAACAATACTTATCTGCAATGGATGTTTATGTCCTGCCCAGCTATCGGGAAGGCTTTGGCAGTGCGGTGATTGAAGCTGAGGCCATGGGCCTGCCGGTGATTGTCACAGATATTCCTGGTCCTACCAACGCCATGCTACGTGATGAAACCGGCTTGGTTGTCCCCAAGAAAGATACCGTTGCATTAAAGAATGCCATGCAGGAGTTGCTGCATGACCCCCAATTATGCCAAAAATTCGGAAAGAACGGCTATAAATTTGCTTCCGAAAATTTCGAGCAAAAGGCATTGTTCGGGTATATTTTAGAGGACAGAAAGCGCCTGCTGGGCGAAAGGTGAACGCATGCAGCCTAAGATTTCAATTCTTATGGGCATCTATAATTGTGCTCCAACTTTGGCAGAAGCCATCGACTCCATCTTGGCGCAAACCTATGAAAACTGGGAGCTGATTCTGTGCGATGACGGCTCTGCAGATAGCACCTACGCCATCGCGGACAGTTATCGGCAGCGATATCCGGAGAAAATCGTTTTGTTGAAAAACGAACAAAATATGGGCCTCAACCATACGTTGAACCACTGTCTGGATTACGCCACCGGCGATTATATTGCCCGGATGGATGGCGATGACATTTCTTTGCCGGAGCGCTTTGAAAAGGAAATGAACTACTTGCTGACCCACCCGGAATATGCCATTGTCAGCTGTCCGATGGTATACTTTGATGAAAATGGTGACTTCCGAACAGGAAGCTGCACCTGCGAAGCACCGCAACCGGCTATGCTGGTGCGGGGCACCATCCATTGCCATGCGCCCTGCGTGGTACGAACGGAGGCAATGCGTGCCGTAGGCGGATATTCCGTGGACAAGAAGCTGCTTCGTGTCGAGGATTGGCATCTTTGGATGAAGCTGTATGCTGCCGGCTATCGCGGCCGTAACTTAACAGAACCCCTATATAAAATGCGGGATGACCGTGCCGCTACAAGTCGCAGAAAATTCAAATACCGCATCAATGAGGCATATGTTTGCTGTTTGGCGATCCAAACCTTCCACCTGCCGATCTGGAATTATGTCTTTACCCTGCGGCCTATCTTGGTTGGCCTGCTCCCCGGCCCGGTATACAATTATTTACACAGAAGAAAAATAAGCAGCAAATGATGTTGCGCAGCACAAGGAGACTATATGGAAATAATTATTACAATGTCAATCATCTGTATAGCCATCCTTTTGCTGATGCAGTATATGCGGATGCCACGGCGCAATTTGGGCGGCATAAGTGGAGATACATGGTATTATCCGTCTTTCTTAATCGTTTTGTTTGCCTGTGTCTTGATTTTTGTCGCAGCCTTCCGTGAAGGTTTCCAGGATACTGGTGTGTATAAAAATTTGTATAAAAGTATTGGCACAGATTACGCAAACGCTTTTGACAAAGAGTTTGCAATTCAAGACCAAGGCTTCAATCTCCTCATGGTACTCCTGAACAGGGTCAACTCAGATCCCCAAACGCTGATTATTGTATCCGCAGTGGTGATTATTGCCAGCTATATTAAAATTATTACCAAGCATTCCTGCGATCTGCCGTTTTCTCTGTTTTTGATGCTTTGTGTTGTCTTCATTAGTACAATGAACGGTCTTCGTCAGGTGCTGGCGGGTGTTATTCTGGTAATGGGATGGCCGCTGATCAGGGAACGCAAACCGCTGCTATTTGCGCTTGTTGCACTTTTGGCCAGCACTTTCCATGCGTCAGCGATTATTGTGATTCCGTTGTACTTTATCATCAGCGGCAGACGCTACAACCCAGGCATATGGCTATTTCTGCTATTTGTAGTTCTTTGTTTTGCATCTCCTTCCGCAGCGTATCGCATCATGGGCGATGTTCTTGAGGACTCGCTGTATAAAGACTATTTGGAAAACGAGTCCAAGATGGGCGTTATGCGCTTAATCGTAGAGGCTGTGCCTGTAGCTATCTCGCTGTTGTATCATAAGATCAATCCGCCTGCGCACACGGAATCCCGCGGCAATTCTGCTCGCCAGCGTATGATCGATGTGCTGATCAACATGCAGATTGTGTCTCTGGGTTTTACCGCACTTGGCTTGCAAATGGTATACTTCGCTCGAATCAGTATGTATTTTTCGTTGGTGCTTCCGTTGCTTCTGCCGGAAACCATCAAAGGCGTTTTTAACAAAGAATCAGCCGGAACCGTCAAGCGCATCGCAATTATGATGTATCTATTCTATTATGCGTATCAGATCTACACATATGAAATGATCGATGGCTGGGGCGGTATGGAACTGATTTTCTAAGCAGGTATCATTATGAAAAAAATCCTATTTTTGATCCATGATCTTGGGCCGGGTGGGGCGGAAAAAGTCCTTGTGAATCTGGTCAACAACATGGATCCGAAACAATTTGATATTACGGTTATGACATTGTTTGATGTGGGCATCAACAAGCAGTTCCTTGCGCCCCACATCCACTACCGGACCTGCTTCAAAAAAATGTTCCGGGGTAACTCCCATGTGATGAAACTGCTCACCCCCCGGCAGCTTCACAAATGGCTTATTAAAGAGAAGTACGATATTGAGATCTCTTATCTGGAAGGCCCTTCCGCCCGGATCGTCAGCGGTTGCCCACATGCGGACACAAAGCTTGTGGCCTGGATTCATTGCTTGTCAAAAAAGCAGGGTAATGTCACCCTGGGCTTCCGTTCCTACAAGGAGGCCGCCGCTGCTTACGGTCGTTTTGACCGGGTCATCGCCGTTTCCCGGACGGTGGAAGCCGCGTTCCGAGCGGTTTTTCCGCATATTCCCAACACTACGGTGCTCTACAACACAAATGAAAGCGACAAGATCCTTCGCCTGGCCCAGGAGCGGGTGGAGGAAGGTGTTTTTCAGCCGCAGGAATGTAGGCTGGTGGGCATTGGCAAGCTGGCTCCGGTAAAGGCCTTTGACCGATTCATCCGGATCCACGCCAAGCTGCGCCGGGAGGGCTATCCGGTTCACAGCTATATTTTGGGCGAGGGCGCTCTGCGGCCGGAACTGGAGCGTCTGGTACAGGAGCTGGGGATGGGCGAAAGCTTCACCTTCCTGGGATACCAGACCAATCTGTATAAGTACCTGGCAAAATGCGACCTGTTTGTTTGTTCCAGCCTGTCGGAGGGCTTCTCCACCGCCGCTACCGAGGCGCTGATTGTTGGCACGCCGGTGGTAACAACCCTGGTCTCCGGCATGAAGGAAATGCTGGGCGAACACAACGAATACGGCATCGTCACCGAAAATGACGAAGATGCCCTGTATCTGGGCATCAAGAAACTGCTGGACGATCCGGCGCTGCTGGCCCACTACAAACAACAAGCCCATCTGCGGGGCAAGGACTTTTCCACAGAGGAAACCGTCCGTGCTGTTGAGCAGATGTTTTACCAATTAACGGAGTGAGATTATGAATCCAATCAAAGAACTCCTCTATCGCCTGCGGGGCGAATACACAACTGAAAAACTGATCTCCATGGGCATGACCGTGGGCAAGAATTTCGGCCGTCTGAACGGCGTGATTCTGGACCCGTCCCACTGCTGGCTCATCGAGATTGGTGATAATGTGACCCTGGCACCCCGGGTGCATATTCTGTGCCACGATGCCAGCACCAAGGGCTTCCTGGGCTACACCAAAATCGGCCGGGTCACCATCGGCAACGATGTGTTTATCGGCGCAGAGTCCGTGGTGCTGCCTGGTGTTACCATTGGCAACAACGTAATCGTTGGAGCGAACAGTACGGTGACGCACGATGTGCCGGACAACACGGTGGTGGTGGGTTCCCCTGCCCGGGTCATCTGCACGCTGGAAGAATACCTGGCCAAGGAGCGCACCCGCATGGAATCCGCTCCCTGCTACGGCGAAGAATACACCCTGCGGCAGAATGTGTCCATGGAGAAACGGATGGAGCAAAAGGCCGCGCTGGACGGAAAGATTGGGTATATTGACTAAGCGATTACGGATAAGGATGTGGCTTCTGTGAAACTGCTATCACACATTTTTGGTGACGGGTGGAACATTGCTTATCGGCATGTTTCTGCAGCGACGATTTTGGAGGATCGGAGTACCCCGTTTACCCTCATCCCCAACACGTGGAGAACTTGGGTTGCGGATCCTTTTGTGTTTTCGCATGAGGGAACGGTCTATCTCTTTGCGGAGATATTCGACTATCTGACCAGAAAAGGCACAATCGGATACAGTAGTTATGTAAATGGAAAATGGCAAAAATGGAGGATCGCTATTGACGAGCCTTTCCACATGTCCTATCCCAATGTCTTTGTACGTGATGGGCAGATCTATATGGTCCCAGAAACCAGTGCAGACCATACCTTGCGTTTGTATCGGGCAGTCTCGTTCCCTGCTACATGGCAGTTGGAGAAGATCATTGCAAAGGATGTAGATTGGGTAGATACAACCTTTTTTGTACATGAAAAATGCTGCTGTGCGATTACCACAGACATCAGTGATTTAGAAAATCACAAGGATCTCATGCTTAGTTTTGACGATCAGTGGGATTTGATGTCCTGCAAAGAGATTCATGAAAAACAAACAGATATATCCCGCAGTGGCGGAAACTTTATTGTAGAGGACCACAGGATTGTGCGTGTTACGCAGGATTGTCGGGACCATTACGGCAGTGCGTTGGTATTCAGCCAGTTCTGCCCCGAAAAATTGATGGACACCGGTATGGGCGAAATCCTTTTCAGATTGGAACCCAAGGACTTACCGGTACATTCCGCGAAAAAATGGATTGGATTACACACATACAATCGCGCAGATGGAATCGAAGTAGTCGATTTGGAACGCAGACGCTACAATCCATTATGGCTGTTAGGGCTGATTATTTGGAAAATCGGAACATATTTACCAGGTGAAAAGAATGAATAAGACCATTTCAATAATCGTACCGGCTTTTAATATTGAGGCATATTTGCCGCGCTGTCTGGAGAGCATCCTGGCGCAAACCTACGAAGATTTGGAGATCATCGTGGTCAACGACGGCTCCAAGGATGGCACCGGAAATGTGATCGACTGCTATGCCGCTAAGGACGGCCGCATCAAGGCTGTTCACAAGGAAAACGGCGGTGTTACCTCCGCTCGCCTGCGTGGCATTGCGGAATCTACCGGTGCTTGGGTTGCTTTTGTGGACGGCGACGACTATATCGAACCCGAGATGTTTGGACGACTTTTGGAGAATGCCGAAGTCTACGGTGCAGATATTTCCCACTGCGGCTATCGAATGGTATTTCCCGACCGGATCGATTGGTACTACAACACCGGTAAGCTTACGCAGCAGCCTGGAATGCAGGGCATATACGATTTTCTGGAAAGCAGGTTTGTTGAGCCGGGATTGGTATGTAAGCTCTACCGCCGGGAATTGTTCGCAGGGCTGGACACCTGGATGGATCGATCCATCCGGATCAATGAGGATTTTTTGATGAATGCTTTCCTTTTCCGGAAAGCGAGCATGGCCGTCCACGAGGATGTTTGCCCCTATCATTATATTCTGCGCAAGGGATCGACCATGATATCCCAATTCAATGAGTATAAGCTAAAGGATCCCGTGCGGGTCGTGGATATTCTGCTCCGTGAGGAGACGGATCCTCACGCCAGAGATATCTTAATGTCACGGCTTGCGGATAAGCTCATTGGCGGCGCCACCCGGGAACTGGGTGCGCAGAGGGATGTGATCTACCCTTGGCGGCAAGCGTGTCGGCAACGGCTGCGGAAGATGGTACCTTTGAAAGGCGATTATTTCTCCAGAAGGATCAAGGTGCTGGCGCTTTGGGCTGCCATTTGGCCCTGGAGTTATTGCGTGGTGCACAAGCTCTATGCCCGCATCCGGGGCACGGACAAAAAGTATGAAGTAAAGTAAGGATGTGAAACCATGGATCTGATCAGCGTGATTGTACCGATCTACAAGGTTGAGCCATATTTGGACCGCTGTGTTCAGTCCATCGTGGAACAGACCTTTAAAAATCTAGAGATCATCCTGGTGGATGATGGTTCTCCGGATGCTTGCCCGGCCATGTGCGATGCCTGGGCGGAAAAGGACAGCCGCATCAAGGTCATCCACAAAGAAAACGGCGGCCTTTCCGATGCCCGGAATGCGGGTCTTGCGGTGGCCACCGGCGAATACATCGGTTTTATCGACAGCGATGACTATATTGCACCGGAATTCCTGACCGAACTGTATGACGCCATGGCGCAAACCGGGGCGGACATCGCCGAGTGTGCCACCGCTTATGTGGACGAGGACGGCAATATTCTCCGCCAACGAAATGTCGCTCCCGTGGCGCAGATGGACAAGCTGGAGGCGCTACGGCGTTTGGTGTTGGAGGATGGGATCTATCAGACCGTGTGGAACAAGCTGTACCGCCGGGCGGTGATCAATGGCATCCTCTTCGAAAAGGGCAAGTACCATGAGGACGATTTCTGGACCTACCAGGTTTTTGACCGCATGGAAAAGCTGGCAGTGGTGGATCGGCCCATGTATTACTATCTGCAGCGTGCCGGCAGCATCATCGGCGCAGGCTATACCGTCAAGCGCCTGGACGGCCTGGAGGCCCGGATTTTGCGGATGGAGTATTTGCAGAAATACCCGGAACTGGCCTGCCTGACCCGACAGAACCTCGTGATGGACTGCATGTGGCACTACCAGAGCGCAAAAACCCACCTGGCAGGCCAGGAGCAGGAAACTGCCTTGACAAAAGTCCGGGAAACAATGAAAAATTGCCCGGCAGTGCCCCTGCACCGGCTCAGTGGCAAAATGACCCACCGCCTTTGGTATCTGCTGTTCCGCACAATGCCGGAACTGACGACTTGGGTAAGAAATAAGATCGGAATTGGTTTATAAGCATGCAAAATATACCGAATTAGAGGAATCATTATGGCAACAAATAAGTACCACACCCACATAACAGCAAAGCACAACTGGTACGATCTGAATCTGAAAGAGGTTTGGCAGTACCGGGATTTGATCTGGCTGTTTACCCAGCGGAATTTTGTAGTCAAATATAAGCAGACGATCCTGGGCCCTGCCTGGATATTTCTGAATCCGCTGATCAGCAGCGTGATCTATGCATTCGTCTTCGGCGGAATCGCCGGCATCGGCACCGATGGCGTGCCCAGCATTCTGTTCTATCTGGCCGGTAACGCCATTTGGACGTATTTTTCCAGCTGCGTGACCCAAAATGCAGGCACGTTCACCGCCAATGCCGGTGTATTTGGCAAAGTGTATTTTCCCCGGCTGACCATGCCCGCCTCCAATGTGCTGTCCTCAGTGCTGCAGTTTGGTGTGCAGATGCTGCTGGTGCTGGGTTTCCTGTTGTATTATGTATTCACCGGCGTGGTCAGCCCCAACTGGCTGTCCTGGCTGCTGATTCCGGTGGTACTGTTGCATCTGGGTCTGCTGGGCCTGGGCTGCGGTATCATTATCTCCAGCCTGACCACCAAATATCGGGACTTGGCCATCGTGGTTACCTTTGGCGTCCAGCTGTGGATGTACATCACCCCCATCGTCTATCCCATCTCCCAGTTGGGTGACGGTCTGATGAAGACGGTTTTGATGCTCAACCCTGTTACAGCACCGGTGGAGCTGTTCCGCTATGCGGTGCTGGGCGTGGGCAACGTGATGCCCCTGTATCTTGCCATCAGCGGTGCTGTGACGGTCGTGTTGCTGCTGTTTGGTATTATGATTTTCAACAAGGTCGAAAAGACCTTTATGGACACGGTGTAAGGAGGGCTGAATAATGGAAAATCGTGAAGTTGCAATTCAGCTTTCCGGCGTGAAGAAGATGTACAAGCTGGGCCAGATCGGCGGCGGAACCCTGACGGCGGACCTGCAGAGCTGGTGGGCCCGGGTTCGACACAAGGAGGATCCCAACTCCAAAATCGGTACCGATCAGCGGCTCATCGGCCAGACCTTTATGGCCCTCAACGGCATCGATCTGACGGTATACAAGGGCGAGGCCCTGGGTATCATCGGCGGCAACGGTGCGGGAAAAAGCACCATGCTGAAGCTCTTAAGCCGGGTCACTGCCCCGACCGAGGGCGAGATCGACATCTACGGCCGTATCGCCTCCATGCTGGAGGTGGGCACCGGCTTCAACGGCGAAATGACCGGCCGTGAGAATGTGTATATGAACGGCGCGATCCTGGGTATGACCAAGGCGGAGATTGACGCCAAAATGGAGGACATCATCGAGTTCTCCGAGGTGCGGGAGTTCATCGACACCCCCGTCAAGCGCTATTCCTCCGGTATGTATGTCAAGCTTGCTTTCTCCGTGGCGGCCCACCTGGACAGCGAAATTATGATTATGGATGAGGTCCTGGCGGTTGGCGACATGGCCTTCCAGAAGAAGTGCCTGGATAAGATGCGTGACGCCGCCAAAAAAGAGGGCCGTACCGTCCTCTACGTTTCCCATAATATGAATACCATCCGCCAGCTCTGCGATAGATGCGTGGTGCTGGATAAGGGTAAGGTGGTCTTTGAGGGTGGCGTGGAGGAATCCATCAATCACTATATGAATACCACAAAAACCTTGGCAGTTGTAAATGATTGTTCGGGTGACCACGGAAAAATCCCGGCAGACAAGCAAATACACATTGATACAGTGACGTTCCTTAATACGGATTTCCCTCTGTATCAAAGCGGCGATGTTGTCTGTGTAAAGGTAGACTATACTTGCAAGCGCAACATTTCGAATCTTGCTATGAGAATGACCGTGCAGGCCGGTGATAAAACGGTCGTGGGCCTTGCTACTTCAAGACCTTGTATTGAGGCGCACGAGGGCGCTAACGAAACAACTCTGACATTGGCATTGGACTGGCTCGCACCTGGCAAATACATCATTAAGCTTACAGCTTATTCTGTGAATGAGTTCGGCATGAACCAGATGCATGACATCGTGGATGATTGCTTCGCGTTTGAGAAAGTACAAAGCATGGATGACAACAACCGCATGAACTGGAATCACAGTTGGTGGGGATATATGATGTTCCCTGAATTAGGTGTAAAGTGTTATGAATAAAGATATTCTGTACCCTCTCCGGCGGTTACATGGAAGGCTCCATCAGCTCAAAATTAAGTGTAATCTCCGCAAAGAATACCGGGACTATTTCAAAAAGAACCCCAAATCGGTCTTTTTGGTGCTGACGCCGGAACATGGCAATCTGGGCGACCATGCAATTGCCCAAGCAGAAACAAACATTCTGAAAGAATTGGGAATCAACTACATAGAGATCACCGGCCGCAAACTGGAAGAGATGAAGTGGGCCGATCATCTAGGCGTGATGAATGGCTTTCCGATACTTATTAATGGCGGCGGCAATTTGGGAACATTATGGATGGATGTTGAGGGCCTTCATCGCGAAATCATTCAGAAGAACCCCAAATCCAATATTCTGATTCTCCCCAATACAATTTTCTATGAAGAAAATGAATGGGGGCAGGAAGAGCTTCGCAAGTCTATTCAAATTTACAACCGCCATAAGCATTTAACGATCTATGCCCGGGAGAAAGCTTCCTACGACTTCATGAAGCCCATTTACCGGGATGCGCGGCTTGTTCCTGATATGGTGTTATCCTTGAAAAAGGATGAGGGCGCCAGCGAGAGAAAGGGCTGTTTGCTGTGTCTGCGGGGCGATTGCGAAAAAACCAGGACTCAGCAGCAGGATGATATGGTCCTCGACCAAGCCAAAGTGTTGTTTGGCGATGCGATTTCTTACACGGACATGATTGCAAAGGGGACTATTTTGCCCTGCGACCGTGAGGCTGCTTTGGAGAAGAAGTATCAAGAATTCCGGGGTGCAGAGCTGGTGATAACGGATCGCTTGCATGGCATGATCTTCTGCGCGATCACCGGAACGCCGTGCGTCGTCATCAACAGCAAAAGCCCCAAGGTTCGGGGCTGCTATGAATGGATCAAGCACCTGGACTACATTCGTTTTGCGGATAGCCCGGAGGATATTGCTGCGCAATATCAGACGATTCCCGCCGGCCCGCACGCCTATGACAACGCCCATTTGACACATTATTACGAGCAGCTTGCAGAGGACATGAAAGATATTTGGAGGTAAGCTATGCCTGCCATTAGCGTAATTGTGCCTGTTTACAAGGTTGAAAAGTACATACACCGTTGCGTGGACAGCATTTTGGGCCAGACGTTTACGGATTTCGAACTGATTTTGGTGGACGATGGCAGCCCCGATCACTGCGGCACCATTTGCGACGAATATGCCGCAAAGGATAGCCGGGTTGTTGTGATCCACCAGGAAAACGGCGGCCTTTCCGCTGCCCGCAATGCCGGCATCGATTGGGCCTTTGCCCATTCCGACAGCCAGTGGCTGAACTTCATCGACAGCGACGATTGGGTGCATCCGGAATATCTGCAGCGTCTGCTGGATGCGGCAGTAGAGAATAATGTTGCTGTCAGCATCAGCGGCTATGCCCAGACCGACGGCGCCGAGCCGGAAATTGATCCCAACTTGCTGACCCCTGTACTTTGGAATACTGAGGAATTCTTTGTAAAGCACAATGTCAATGCGACCATCGCCTGCGGCAAACTGTACCGCAAGCAATGCTTCCAGACAATTCGCTATCCCTTGGGCAAGCTCCACGAGGATGAGTTTACTACCTACAAAATCCTGTTCTGCTATGAGCAGGTGGCGGTGATATTGGCAGGTTTGTATGCTTATTTTACGAATCCTGCCGGAATCATGAAGTCGGAATGGAATACCAAAAGAATGGATGCGTTGGATGCGTTACGCAATCAAATGCTTTTTTTTCAGAGGAGAGGGTTTGCTAAAGCCGAGCGTGAATGTGCGTTGAATTATGGGCCTTTAATTATGGATCAGGCAAGCAAGCTTGAGCAATGTGATATAGATAAACACCGCAAACGAAAACTCCAGATGCGCTTGGCTTCGAGAATGAGAAGACTTCTCCGCTTCCAGAAAAATTTGTATCCTTTTGCAGAAAACAAGTGGTATTACGAAAAAGCGTATCCTACAGCAATGCGTGCATATTGGTTAACCCAAGCGTTAATAAATAAAATGAAACAGATAGGCGGGAAATAGATGGCTGCAATAAGTGTAATTGTTCCAATATATAACACGGAACGCTATCTTTATAGATGTATCGATAGTATTTTATCGCAGACATTTAATGATTTTGAGTTGGTATTGGTAGATGATGGAAGTCCTGATAATTGCGGTGTCATCTGTGATGAATATGCTGCTATGGATTCTCGTGTTAAGGTAATTCATCAAAGCAATCAAGGACAGGCAGCTGCGAGAAATCATGCGGTTGCTGTTGCAAATGGCGACTGGATTTGTTTTGTGGATAGTGACGACCTGATCCATCCACAGATGCTTGAGCATCTCTACTACGCAACTGTTAAGTGTAATGCTGATATTAGCATGTGTTCTGTTTTAGAATCTGATCGCACACTGACAGATTTCTTTCGCTCTCAAGAAATCAGCCCAACTCTTATCGTGGTGGACGAAACTGAGTTAGTCCGATTATACGAGCATGGAAAACACCGAGCTTGGATTGCATGTGGAAAGCTGATCAAAAAGACTATTGTTCAGAAAAACCCCTTCACAGAAGGAAGGATATATGAGGATAATGCTGTTGTTTGTCGATGGTTAGTTGCGGCAGGTCGCCTTGCAGATGTAGATGCGCAGATGTATTTTTATAGGATTAATCCAAAAGGAACCACAAAAAGTGATTTTCAAGTTAAACATCTGGATTATTTTTGGGCGCTAGAAGAAATGATTGGTTTTTTTAGGCGCATTGGTTATCGGACTGTTTGTAGACAGCATATAAGAAATTATATGTGTCTTGTTATGGATAAAATTCAAACTTTTTCATCAAACACCTCGGTTGAGAGTCGCAAGATGTTGCGAGTCGTAACAAAGAAACGACGCAAAAATTTTCTTCGGTATGCGATGTGGTTGGATCCTTCCGATGATACGGACGGATGGGTATTGACAAAAGCATTTCCCAAAACCATGTGGATGTACTGGCATCTGCGCGCGCTGCTTAAAAAATTAAAGAGAACGATCTAAACATTAACTGGAGCACCCGTAGGTGGGGCGCATTCGGTTTGGTGATATTGTTGTCGAGGAGGAAAGATCATTTGATACCAAAAATAATCCATTACTGCTGGTTTGGTCGAAATCCACTGCCAGAGCTGGCACGAAAGTGCATCAAAAGCTGGAAAAAGTATTGTCCGGACTATGAGATCATCGAATGGAATGAGGACAACTATGATCTCTCCGCCGCTCCGCTCTATGTCCGCCAGGCATATGAGGCTAAAAAATGGGCGTTCGTGACCGACTATGTGCGGCTCCAGGTGGTCTACGAGCATGGAGGAATTTATCTGGACACCGATGTGGAGTTGGTTAAGCAATTGGATCCCCTTCTGCGTCATCAGGCGTATTTTGGGTTTGAAGATGGAATGCATATTGCTACAGGACTTGGCTTCGGCGCGGTTAAAGGAAATGCACTTGTGTTGGAAATCATGAAGGATTATGAGGAAACTCCTTTTGGGATTCCCGGTGAAACAATGGTGGCTTGTCCCAAAATGAACACCAAGATTTTTTTGAGACATGGATTGGTTCAGGAAAATAAAAAGCAAATTCTCGATGAGGATATCTTAATATTACCTACTGAGTATCTCTGCCCAAAGTCGATGATAGATGGAATTATAAGAAAAACACAGGATACATACTCAATCCATCATTATGATTCTTCCTGGATTACAGAAGAACAACAACTGGAGAGGCGAAAAAGTTGGAAGCGATTGCAACAAATGAACAGATGGCACGCTGTATTAAAGACCCCAAATCGAATTGCAATTAAAATATTTGGAGAAACAACCTACAATAAAGTAAAAGCTGCAATAAAAAAATCTATTTGATGATCAGCAGGCTTCAGAAAGGAAATGTTATGAATATTCTTCTTGCCCCTAATAATTATTATGTAATGCCGTCCATTGTTCTTCTTCAATCCCTATTTGACACAACCGAAGAACAACTGGATATCTATCTAATCCATTCCGGGTTGTCCGAAGAAAACCTGGACAAATTGGAACAGTTTATTACGAATCGAGGCGGAAAATTTCACCCTCTTTCTGTTAGTGCGCAAACCTTCGGCGAAGCTCATATATCAAGTCACATTACCCAGGAAACATACTATCGACTTCTTGCGCAGGATTTGCTTCCTGTTGATTTGGATCGTGTGTTGTATTTGGATGCGGACATCATTGTAACGGGTTCTTTGCAAGAATTTTATTATATGCCTTTTCAAAACGACGATGGAAACAGTTGTTATTATGTTGTTTGCGAAGGGCCGGGTATCTCCAAAAAAGCACGAGACGTATATGATAATTTAGGAATCCCTTACGAGTATCCGTATTTTAATGCTGGCGTGTTGTTAATAAACTTGTCCCTTTTGCGAAAAAACTATGAGACAAAAATTTCATTAGAGTATATTCGACACAAAGGTAAAAATCTGAGCAACCATGATCAAGATACGTTGAATGCGCTTTTCTATGATAAAGTTAAATATGTGGATTGGCATATATACAATCAGACGATCCTCCACATTGCAGACAGGAAGGAAGCCTGTGCTAGAATGAAAAAGGCCAAAATAATCCATTATGCAGGCCCTGATAAGCCTTGGAGTCCCACCTATTCTTCCTGGTACTTTAGTGAGTTTTGGGAGTGCGCATGTCGCGCAGGCTACAGAACGTTGCATATGCGTATCCTCATTCAACGATTTATCTATAAGGCCAAAAAACTATTCGCCAGGGCTTTGGGTCGAGTGTACGCAAAACTAACCGGCAAAGGATAAAAATGAAAAAAGCCTTCCTTTATGCCTACGACAGGCAGAATTTGGGGGATGATCTGTTTGTGCGCGCCATTGCGCAGCGGTATCCCCATGTGCAATTTTATATGTGGTCCGATGTGAAAAACCGTCGGGTCTTTGCCGATGTGCCCAATTTGAAGATCATCGACCCGGATTCCAGGCTTGTGCATCTACTGTACAAGCTGCGGCCTTCCTTGGTAGCCCGCTATCGGAGCATCATCGAAAACCGCTGCGACGCGGTGGTGTACATCGGCGGCTCTATTTTTATGGAGTATCCCAACTGGGAGCAGATCTGCACCTGGTGGGACTGGACTGCGAAAAATCGGCCCTTCTATGTGCTGGGCGCCAATTTTGGTCCCTGGCACACGGAAGCCTACCGACAGAAGATGGAGGAGATCTTCCGTAATTGCCGGGATGTGTGCTTCCGGGACAAGTATTCTGCCGGGCTGTTCCCCGGGGTTGTGCGCCAGGCGCCGGATATCCTCTTTGGCTATCCCATGCCCAAGGTAGCGGTGAAACCAAATCAGATTTTTGTATCCGTGATCAACTGCGCCGGCCGGGATGAAAGCCACAATTTGAATGCCCATGATGCCCGGTATGTGGCCAATATGGCCGGGCTTCTTCGGCAGCTGCTGGCCGAGGACAAAAAGATCGTGCTGGCCTCCTTCTGTAAAGAAGAGGGCGATGAGGAGGGCATCCGCAAGATCCTTTCCGCCATGGGCTGCGAGAACGATCCCCGGGTGCGTGTGCTGTGTTACGATGGTACCAACGCAGACGAACTGACCAGCGCCATCGCCGCATCCGGAGGTGTGATCGGCACCCGGTTCCACGCCACGATCCTGGCCATGGCCGCCGGTCGCCCGGTGCTGCCCATCGTCTACAGCGACAAGACCAAATATGTGCTGGAGGACCTGGGTTTTACCGGCACGGTGTACGATCTTCGGGATGACGGGACCTGGACGACTGCGGAGATGGCAACCATCGTTGCCCCTGCCGCTGAGGCTCAGGGACATTTTGAAAAGCTGGATCAAGTATTGAATTAAGAGGAAATTTTATGGCGGATGTATCGGTGATCATCCCGGTGTACAACGCGGAAAAGACCCTGCGCAGATGCGTGGAGTCTATTGTGCTGGGTGCCTATCGGGATATAGAGGTGATCCTGGTAGAGGATCAGTCGACGGATGGAAGCTGGGCGCTGTGCCAGGAACTGGCGCAGCAATTCGACAATGTCCGCGTCCTTCGTAACGATCGCAACCGGGGTGTTTCTCACACCCGCAACCATGGGTTGGAGGTTGCTGTTGGGGAATACATCTGCTTCGTAGATAGTGATGATTGGGTCAGCGCCCAATATATCGGCACGCTTCGCAGGACGATGGACAAAAATCCCGCGGACTTGGTTGTTTGCGGCCTGCACTATATCAATTTTGTGGAGGATTTTCGCCGCGTTTATTTATGGGACGGAGATCTCCGGGTGGAAAAATCGGCCTTTTTCAGCCTGCACAGCAGTTTCCTGCTGCCGCAGCTGTGGAACAAGATTTTTTTGCGTAGCATCATTGAGGCGCAGAAGTTGCGTTTCGATGAACGCATTTCCATGGGTGAGGATTTTCAGTTTGTGCTGGATTATCTTCGGGCTGCGCAGATCACCCATTGCACCATTTGCAATCAGCCGTTGTATTACTATACCCGTACTCGCTCCGACTCCCTGATGAGCCAATTTGGCCAGACACAACGGGAACAAGAATTTTCACGATACGCCCAACTGCGGGATTTGACCGGTGCGGAGGAAGCATACTTGGCAGCTGTTGAGCAGCTCAAGGGGAACTTCGTTTATCACTGCCTGCGCGATTCAAAACAGCCGAAGGCGGTGCAGTTGGCGCAAATCGAGACAATTACCGGCGATGGACGGGCAAAGGTGCATTATAAAGCGCTGCAAATCGTCCGTTTGAAGGAAACGGTGGTACTGTCACTCCGCAAGCTGCGGCAAAATATGGCGCTGCGTTGGGGTGATATCCAGCGAAAGCGTAATCGCCGCATGATTGCGTCTGCGCAGGCGGCTTTGCCCCAACCGATGCCTCAGGTAACGCTGATCTGCCAAAACTGCATTGGCGGTGTGTTTTATCAGGATATGGGCCTGCGCTTTGATTCCCCCACGGTGGGACTCTTCCTCAAGGGCGGCGATTTTGTAAAATTCGCGTCGGATCTGCGCCGTTACATGGCCATGGAGCTGCAAGTTCACTGGGGTGAGGAATATCCAGTTGGCAAACTGGATGACATTGAAATCCATTTTATGCATTACGAAACCTGCAGCCAGGCGCCGCAGGACTGGAATCGTCGCCGGGAGCGGATCCATTGGGAAAATATCGTGTTGCTTTGCACCGATCGGGACGGCTTTTCTGCCGCGGATTTCGCACTTTGGACAAAGCTTCCCTATAAAAAGGTGCTGTTTACCGGAAATCGTGCCTATCGGGATCATTCTGACAGTATTTATTTCAAAGAATTCCGTCGTGCAGGCACGGTTGGTGAGTTAATTCCCCACCGGAAGTTTTATCGCGACGGTGCACTGATCCGCAAGATCAAATGAGGTAACAGGATGGGTATTGGACATTTTTGTCAGCGCGCGTACCATTTATGGGAGCGGATTGTCCGGGAAGGAAAAGTGCTCCCCATGCGCTGGCGTGTTTTTGGCGCGAAGGTGGCGTTGGAGACCTTTTGGGATGGGTTGATCCCTCCCGGAAAGACGCCCCGGTACATCCAAACAATTGAAAATTACGTCGACGGTGTGCTGCAGCCGCTGATCCAGCGGTATCAGACGCAGCCGGAAGCCCAGCCCCAGCCCATGGAAGGTAAAATCCCCGTTTGGTGCTGCTGGTGGCAGGGTGAGGAGCAAATGCCGGAGCTGGTAAAGATGTGCCACACTCGTCTGAAACAGGTGATTCCTGCAGATAAGGCCCAGCTGCATCTGATTACTCTGGACAATTACCGGGACTATGTGCAGTTGCCGGAACACATCATCGAAAAATTCGAGAAAAAGGTCATCACCATGACCACCATGTCCGATGTGCTTCGTTTTGCGCTGCTGAGCAAGTATGGCGGCTACTGGCTGGATGCTACCGTGTTTTTTACCGGCGATATTCCGGAAGCGTACTTCAGCGGCAATTTCTACTGCCAGCGGATGGTGGGCAACACTGCCTACACCCGGCGAGAAGCCTGCCGGGGCAATTGGTGTGGCTTCTCCATGGCTGGTCCAAAGGGCAGCCCGGTATTCCGCTTTATGAGCGATGCCTTCAGCCTTTGGTGGGAGCGTTACGACACTATCATCGACTATGTGCTGATCGACTATATGCTCTGGTCCGGCTTCAAGGGCGTGGATGCCATCCACAAGACCATTGATGCCGTGCCGGATAACAACGAAGATATTTTTGAAATGTATCAGGTGCTGAATCAGCCCTATTCGCCGGAACTTTTGGAAAAGCTGACGCAGCGCAAT
>JAEIGA010004909.1_pt1 | contig 20565 bp, 27 predicted proteins | sample 9270691 | NCBI WGS metagenome assembly JAEIGA01 (sample SAMN17057246, study PRJNA624740) | gut metagenome | biome: biome; isolation source: fecal sample | host: Bos grunniens | place: China: Xizang | collected 2019 | reverse complement strand
CTGCATTACAACCAGGCAGCACTTGACGATTCTTTTATGTGGAGTGAGAAACTGCCGTGGCTGTCTGTGGTGCCACGCGCCGCGCCGTCCCAGAGTACGGCATCACCCTTGACCTGATGCGTCAGTCTGCTACCACCACCGTTGGCCCCACACAGACGGTCTGTTTCATCCCGGCTGCTTGCCATGGGTGGTTTTTGATGGTCCTTACGGACCGTATGGAAAAATGTCAATGTTCGTATTAGATTTGAGCCCTGCTGTGCCCTTATCTTTTGGGTGGTCAGTTTATCCACCCGGAGGGCGATATTGCCATACGGGGCAAAATTTGCGGTCTACGGCTCAATCTTGGGTCTCAATGTCAGATTCCACAATGCGGGTGAAATCACGTAGGATCTCAAGTTCCTCATCATAGCCTCCGAATTTCATCTCCTCCAATTGGCGGATGCCGTGCAGAACTGTGGCGTGATCTATGCCAACTTCCGCTCCGGCACTGGCCGTTGTATATCCTCTCAGGTAGAGTTCCCGGGCTACTATGTATCGGCAGAATGGCAGGGGACGCCGGCGAGCTCCAGAGAGGATGGTATTGAAGGTTTCACCTGACACACCTGCCGCTATTGCCACCAATAGCCGGGATTCGTCATTCATTTCTTGATCTCATTAAAGTAGAGTCTAAATCCAGCTACCGGCATACTTTGCTGCTTCTTAGGGAAGATCTCGGGATTGAGACTCACACGCACATGAACACGTTTGTCAAAGCCGAACTTCTTGGCTACATACTCGCAGAATAGCGGGGCTGATACCTGCAAATAGCCTTTGGAGTTTTTTTTCTTGGTCTTGCAGAACATAAGACCGGTGTCCTTGGTCTTGCAGACAAAGAAGGAACCGTCGTTACCTTCCAGGAAGATTATACGTGACTCCTGTGTCAGCTTGAGACCCTCGGTAGCTGCCACGCTGAATGAGAGCTTGCTCTTGGGTGCGATACTCAGATAGGGATGCCGGATAAGGGTCTTTCCCAGACCGCTGGTTGAGTTGTACTCATTCCAGATCTTGAAATCGGTTGTTGTCATAGTTCATTATTGTTTTACAGGTTGTAGTATTCCATTGATCATGGCCAGCTTCTTGTAGCGGAACTGCAAGAGGTTCTTGGCTTCATATTCCTGGAGGCGGGCGTATTGCTCATCGGTCACCTCAAGGTATTGCTCTCCGTTCAGTGAGATGCAGATGGGAAGGTGATCACACACCTGAATGGCGTGAACACGTTGGGTAGGGATTTTCCAATATACGGTGACCTGTTTCATAGCTCAACTCCAGATGTCATAAGTGAGTCCCAGGTCAATCTTAGGAAGCGTACCAGACCACTCATCACAGCAATGACCTGGAAGCACTGTGTTGATAGATCCGATATTGAGCTTACAGCTGTAGGTGACGTGGCCCCATAGCTCATGGCGGCAAGCGTTATCACAGTTGGCACAGCATCTATCAGGGCAATTCATATCAGCGGCGATTGAGCATGTAAAACAAAGTGCCCTTGGAGGTGAGTCCAAAGTGCTGCATGGTCAGTTTGTATGACCCTGTGCGAGCGTAGAACTGTTTGATGTGAGAGACCTCCTCTTCAGAGTGGTAGTTAAGCTGGTGTCGGCTGGCGTTGAGTGCCAGTGCCCTGCGAGTGCGAAAGGGGCGGTCCATCATGTTCTGGGAGTGAGAGCCCAGACAGAGGTTGTCCGGACGGTTGTTAAGCTGGTTACCGTCCAGGTGGCGTACACAATAGGCGGTAAAGAGCTGCTCACCATACTTCTGGTAAGCACACAGCCGGTGGATGGGCAGGTACATAAGTCTGCCGTCCAGCAGGATGCGGACAAACAGATAACCCCGTCGATCAGCAGATGGACGGAGTGAAGTACCGGCGGCGGTCAGGATCTGACCGTTATCATCGACGTGATAACCGGCACGATAGGCCTTTCTAATTGCATCTTGGTTCATAGTTCATAGGAAAGTAGTTGCGGAGGACAGGATCGAACTGCCGACCTTCGGGATATGAACCCGACGCGCTACCACTGCGCTACTCCGCGGTGCGGGACGGACTGGTAACTAACCATTTCAAAAAGGATATACATGAGTGTTCAAAGGGTATGTCCGTCCCTGTGGTAGGTTGCGGACTCACGTCCAACCTTGCCTTGGATTTCTCTATCAATAAAAAAATCAAGTAAGTATTCCGACCTCCGCTGAGGCTGGTTATGTCAGTTCTGACCCTGGAAGCGGTACAGCTCATGCACTGGTATGCGCCAGTGGTCATTTTCTTTGAAAGCAAAAGGATAGTAGTTTGCGTTGAGGCGGTTGCTCATGGTAGTGCGGCTCACTCCCAGTATCTGCGCTGCCTCAGTAGTGCCGATATACCGTGGGTGTCGGTCATTGACCAATTGGCGGACCATCTCGGTAAGCTTATCGACCTTCTGCTCCAAACGCTCTATATCAGTCATGACTGCTATCTTTCAGGAAGAAAACATTGTGGCTTATTACCATGCAGCAGATGGGCAGCACTACCAGGATAGCAAGAACATTGAAAGCTTGCTGGTTTAAGTGAATACGATAAGCAAGATTGCCTAAAACAAAAATGCCCAGCACTACTATTATTGCAGTTGCGATTATAAGGGCCATTGTGGCCATCACGCGCTTTCCGAACTGTGTGAGCTTTCTCATATTGCTTTCTGTTTAGTTGTTAGTGAATTGGGGCGGCCATGCCACGCCGTCTGGGTGACGGCGGGCCTTATGGCCGGAGTGATGGGTGACGAGACAAGTTACTGAACCGCCCGGACCGTAAAGCCGTACCTGCGATTGTTGTAGTTCTGCGGATTGACATACGTGGAATTGAAGCGCAGGGTGTAGGCACCGGAAGCCGAGTCGAACCCCGAAGACCAGTAGTACCCGTACGTGCCACGGTTGTAGAGCGTCGTACCATAATCCAGCTCGTCCATCTTATCGAACCAGCTCCAGCCAGCAGCGGGCAGGAAGATGAAGTTGCCGTTAATCTTAGATTTGAAGACTCTGCCAGGAACTCCGTTTTGAAGAGTCCACTCGGATTCACAGTTGGCGACCAGCTCCTTGAAGTCTTCAGGTGAAGGAACATGCCAACCATCCTGGAACTCAATGCCGTTGGCGGTGTCAAAGTCCATCATGTAGCCACAATCATCCTCAGATTTGGCACCCACATTGCGGTTGGCCCATTTGCGACCTGAAGGAAGTCCCAGATCTACCAGGATGAATGACTGATTGCCGAACTCGAAGATGGAAGTGCGTTCAAAGTTGACTGCAAGCATTTTGTCTGTCTGATTCATAGCTCAAAATCAAACAACCGAGGAGCATTTCCAGGTCGATGAGCGGTGACCCTTCCATGCTACTCGGTTGTTCTTTATGGTTTTATATTTAGCAGCCGCTCTCTGCTTTTTCTTACTTGATTTGCAGGATTCGGACCGATGCCTTACCTTTGCAGCCGGTTTCGTTTGCTGACTGTAAGGCAGTCGGACCGTCCTGTGTCTTATGGGTTGGGCCTAAAGACAGGGGCAAATATATTCGTAATTCCGATAACTTGTATCGGGTTCACGATAAAAATTTGTGTTAATAAATGTTATATGTATGATTGCTCCTTTTATGTAATCTATGGAAAAGACAGTAAGTCAGAGAATTATGGAATATCTGAAGTTCAAACGGATTTCCGTAAATGCCTTATGTAAAGAGACGGGATTAAAACAAAGTACAATTCATGGTCAGCTGGTTGGCCCTGTAATGCTTTCAATGGACACAGTATTAGCTGTAATAAATGTATTCCCAGATTTATCAGCAGAATGGTTGTTGAGAGGTAATGGTCAGATGGAAGGAATCGCTCAGGATGCAGATCTCAAGGCTGTTTGCATAGAACAGGCAAAAGAAATCCTCCGGCTCAAGTTGAGAATTGCAGAGCTGGAAGGAGAGAAAAAACTTGCATAATTATCCCAATGTATAGGCTATGAAAAGGATTGTCGCACTTATGGCACTGTTGATGAGCTTGACAGCCAGTGCCCAGAGATTGAAAGTGCATGGAGAGTCAGCGTTATCAGATAGCGTAACTTTACAGACAGAATTTCAAGTGAACAATGAGGTGAGCAAACACCTGACAAAAGCTGGTATGGCACTTCAGAGGTCATCTATATGTGAGGTGACGAGCTGGAGTTTTGCTTTTCTATCTATTTTGTCCTTGTCTAATGCCCAGGGCGAAGGCTCAGGGTATAAAAAGACAATAGGAACAGCATGTGCAGTGATTGCTGGAGCATCAAAAATAATGGCAGTAAGTTACAAACATAGATCAGGAACTGAACTTCAGATTGCAGCCGGATCTATCAGTCTGTCATTCTAAAATGATACCAAAATGAAAGAGTCTGCCGCAACAAACTGATACTGAATAGGTTGCAAAAGGTAAAAAACCCCGAGCGGATCACAAGGCAAGAATGGTTAATTTGTTGATTTATTGAAAGATAAATCAGCAAACAGTTCAAAAAAGCCCTGAAATCACGGCCCTTTGGTGTTCAATTCTGTGCAATTCTGCTTAGTTTTGTGATACCATTTTGATACCGGTCGTGATACCAAGTAAGTATTCCGGTTCACGTTGTGGCATAATTGATACAGTTATGCTTAATACTATCATTGTGAAGCCGGTCTTTGACCGCAAACATGTGGCCACCAAGGTGGCAAGTAGGAAACCAGTCAAAGGGCTGGTTCAGTTATCAGTTCTGGTGAATGGTGAACGGAAGTTCCTGAGCACCGGCATCCGTGTGCATCTGGGACAGTTCACCTGTGACCAGGTTGTCTGCCATGAACAGGCAAAGGAACTCAATGACATGCTGGCCAACCAGGTTGCGGCAATCATCGAGATTGTGAATGACTGCAACCGGAAGGGTCAGTTGTTCAGCTGGGCGATGCTGGATGGTCTGAAGGTGCGGCGTTGTAAGACCGGTACCGGATGGATTGACTGGATGGAGGCCGACATCAGGGAGCGACCGTTGGCCGAGGGAACCAGGAAGCATCATGTGACGGTGCTGGAGTTCCTCCGGGAGCAGGGGGTTACGGATTGCAGCCAACTGACAGTCGATACCATTCAGCGGATTGATGATACCTTGCATAAGCGGATGGTGAATGGGAAACCCATGATGCAGGTGAGCGTGTATGGCTACCATAAGGTGCTGCGTGCCTATATCCGGAGAGCTATCCGGGCAGGAGTTCTGGAGCATGATCCATACTCAAGGTTCAAAACAAATAAAGGGGTGTCAAGGCCCAGGGAGGTTCTCACTATGGATGAGGTCCGGCGCATCCAGGAACTCCAGACTCAGAGTCTGTACATGCAGCATGTGAGAGATCTGTTCCTGCTTCAGATCTGGACGGGACTGAGTTATGCGGATCTGATGACGGCAGACTTCACGGCAGCTGCTGATGGGACGCTGACCGGTAACAGGAATAAGACCAGTGTAACGTACACAACCGTGATGCTTCCCCAGACGGTGGAGATCCTGGAGCGGTACAGCTACCACATTCCTGTGATGGCTTATGATGACTACCGGCGTATGCTCATGCCGATGGCCGAAATGTGCGGCATTAAGAAGCATATCAGCACCCACACCGGGCGGCATACTTTTGCCACCACCATTGCCCTGGGACATGGAGTACCCATTGAGATCTTGAGCAGAATGATGGGGCATACCAACATTAAGACCACGCAGATCTACGCCCGGGTGCAGGGTGCAATGGTCCAGGAACAGGCGGAGCGTCTGGCTGAGATGTTATAAATGGCAAGCCAGGCTGTCATCACTGATGGCCTGGCTCAGATAATGTAAATGAGTACTTGTTATGTAAGTGATGATGTTCCCTGGAAGGTAAAGCTACCCTGGACAAGGTTGCCTCTGGTTGCTGTTATCTTACAGGACTTGAGGATGCCGGTGCCTACTACACCTGTAGCATCGGTGGCGTTACGGCCACGGATCTTGAGGATGTATAAGCTTCCAACATTGAGAAGATTCCGCACACCGTTGTTGGCCAGGATGAGGTAGGAGACGTTGACGCTCCAGCTCTTTCGGCCAGCAATATATTCCTTCCACTGACCAGATGTAGGAGAGCTGATCTCAATTAGCTCTGCTCCAGTCTGTATCTCGTTTGAAATTGTCCCGGCTATGGCTGTGCCATTGCGGTAGATTAGGACATTGTTGCCATTTATTGCCATATTATGATACTTCTATGAATTTGACTTCTTGTGTGTCATCTCTCCAATTATGTTTAGCATTTACACTGAAAAATCTTTTTGAATTATAGATATATCTCTTTGTGTAGATGTCTGTTAATGCTGTACCAACAGCTTTCATAGTACGACGTATGATTTCGTATTGTGCTGCCATTCGAGATAAGAGATTTAGTTCTGGCCTCTTTGCAACCCAAGTATTGTAACCAACGGAAAATTGAAGATTCTGGATATAAGTACCATCACTCCGCATGATGAATCTTTGACAAATTAGATTATTATTAAGAGTGCCTATTTCCAGTGCTTGGTTTTCACTGTCATTGAACCCGCTTTGAATAATAGTCTCCCGATATACATTCTCAGACCTACGAGAAACAATCATGTCAAGAAGTGGAATATAATCAACAGTCAGTTCTGCGATTATACGCGAATGGACTATGGTATATCCGACATCTGTATAGCAACTCGCTCCATCTAATATGTATAACCTTATCTGTCCAGACATAGTGTTGGGAATAGGAATAAACCATCCGTCATCTTCTGCTATATTCATTGCTGATGTCTTATTGCTTTTTACAGATGTTCCATCAAAATCAATACCGAATGATGGATAATTTCCACTATGCTGTACCCATTCCTCTCCATTCCAATCGTAATTGCCAAAAGTCAATACACAATAAAGAGTGGTTAAAGGTTTGTTATCAATAAAATAGGATGTTCCAAAGACAAGGTAATCGTGAATTACTGAAGGTAACCCTCTGTCAAAATTATAGCAATTCATTTTGATTCTGAGATACCCATATTGCAAAGTGTATGATTTGTCAGCCTTGATGCTATAGCAAAAGTCTACAGGCATTGAGCCACTTGAAACTCTGTAATTCTGATTCAGGAACAGACCATTTTTCAGCGTTGCAGTAGCAGTAGGCGTGTCCTTGTAATACCAGCGACAAGGGAAGGCACCAGTGTAAGCGTGTCCCTTGCTCATATCATATAACGGTTCATAGATTACGCTGTTATTTAAACAGTGTGAATAATCAGAACTGCCAATCTTGTTATAATGGTCATATTCATGATATACAAAAGACTCAATGTTGTTAGAGCGTGGTGCGTGAGGCTGAACAAATACCTGTCCATTGTTGATGTCTGGGACTTCCAAAACAGATGATGAATCCTCTGTTGTTTGGGGTAGATTGATATTAAAGGGCAAAGGATCATTGATGGGTAATGTCACCTGACAATTTTTTCGACCTTGGATGAAACTTAGAATATTATCACTACCCTTAAAAGTTATGGAGTCAAGAAGATTCACAGGATCATTGTATGCTTTGACGGGAGTAGGAGTAATTCCTTGTGTTGCAAATTGATGAATACTGGTCCATGTATATGTGAAATTGTACAGCGAAGAGGCATTGGCTTCATCGTATTGAGCAACAACAAGAGTAGTTCCGTTCTCTCTCATCATCAAACCAAAAAGCTTCAACACAAATGATAAAGCATCATAATAGGTTATGCCTTCTGTCGTATTAAAGCTATCACCCTGATTTGTTACCTCTATTTGCCTATAGAAAACCGGCCACTGGATATATACTCCCAACAAATCTGAAGAGGGGAATCCTATTTCTGTGATAAACACAACAGAATCAGGTGCTATATCATCAATTGAATTAAAAGCCAGATCAAAAAGATAGGCAATGGAATGAAAGCTACCAGCGTCACATTCTGGGAGACTTATGTCCTGTAAAATTCCGAGAATTGATTTTATAGGAAATTCAACAACCTTTTTCTGATCATCCCATGACTGTGTGTATGCGTTGGCACATAAAAAACCTTTCCACACACAAGTATCGTCAGTGAAGGTTGTCATGCTGCTGTTCCATGTTCCGGTATAGAGACAAACCATTTTGGAGATATTATCAGATGGTATTAGTGTCTCCAAAAGATTTCCTTCTGCGGTCTCATCTATAATACGCAATGAGCCTGTCTGCTCACGTATGGAGGTGAATATATTGTCGTCTTGTATCTCAGAAGTTTCAAAAGGGTTGGCAGCTCCGGTCAATGTGATAATGGAGCCACTTGTGTGCTCATAGATATACACAACATATTGATTTCCTCCTTTGGACTGGAATGGAACCATGTATCTTTTATACCATGCCATAATGTGACTTTTTATGAGATGCCCATACGACGTAGCATCTTGGTTGTTACTATTTCTCCCTGACCAGAGCTTTTAAGATAATTGTTGGTGCCCAAGAATATATCCTGACCACTTACATAAGACCTTGATGGGGTGACAGATTCAGAATTATTATCTTGAAGTTGACTTACAAGATTACCCTGTTGCGCTCGGTTAAGAATAACCTCACCGGCATTAGCTAAGATCGGGGTTTTATCTCCACTGTAATGAGTACCTCCAACCGCATAACCATGGGCAGCATGAGGTACAATTCCGCCATTAGCCATTGCGGCAACAGCCCCTAACTCAACCACTCCTTTAACAGCTTCAATTATAGCGTCACCACTTTGGGCTGTTGTATTTGCCCAGATAGCTGCTGTTAATGCACCTAATGCTGTTGTATTAGTGGTTAATGCAGTTACTTCGGCTGTAACCGTTGATGTTTCTAAAGCGTGTATCACAGTCTGAATACCATTTATCACTGTGATAAGTCCTTGAGTGGCACTAACAATTTTTTGAACTCCATCAGGTAACTTTATACCTATTTGCTGTAATCCACTATTAACTTGAGATATACCATTGGTCAATTGTTGCGTTTTTTCCCAAGAATTATTTTCTTTATTATTTAAAGTGGAGGTTTTCCCAGTCTTAAAGTCTAAAGTGATAGGATCCAGACCAAGTTCTTTGCGCTTCTGGTTTATGACATCTGAAATCGCTTGCCAATCGGCGTTCTCGACACCTTCAGGACTCAATACGCGGTCCCAGAAGTCCTGACCGGTTTGGTTAGCTATGTCAAAAAGTGCTGTACCCAGGCCAACAGTCAAGGACTCCTTGAGTAAGTTTTGAAGCATGGTAGCATCAGCCAGGCGGGAGGTGAGATTGTTGTAGAGGTCTGAGCCCAGGTCTGCTTGATCTATTTCCTGCTTGAGCTGGTTGATGTATTGGTTGAGTCCAGCGGAGCTTTGGATGCTCAGTCCTTTTGTCATCTCCGGCTTAACGTTAAAGGTCACTGTGGTACCATCAATACCGGCAGTCAACTCACGGAGCCTGTTATAGGCCTCAACAGTGTCGGCGGTCACGGTCAGAGTCTTGGGGTCTATGCGGACTCCCTCAATCTGACGGGTGGCTTCCAGGACCTCGGCATCGTCGGCATGGAACGTGACGGTCTGCGGCTGGAGGGTTATTCCCTTCAGGGCGGCCAGCTGCTCGACAGCCTGGGTGGTGTCGGCGGTCACGGTCAGAGTCTTGGGGTCTATGCGGACTCCCTCGATCTGACGGGCGGCTTCCAGGACCTCGGCATCGTCGGCATGGAACGTGAATGTAACCTCCATACCATCTTTCCACTTGCCCTTGAGTGCATCTATCTGGAACTGTATCTGCTCAATCTGCTGCTGGTAACGGCTCCACTTACGGCTGTCAAAAACCAGGGACTGGGCAGTCTGGAGGTCTTTGAGTTGTTGAGTGAGTTGAGCAACCGAACCAATGGGCAAGTCTTTGTTCTCTGTTACCGGTTGGGTGGCAGTAGCGGTTGTGCCTATGCCGTCACTCATGGGCAGCCCCTTTTGAATAGCCTGTATGCGGGTCTGCGCTGCTGTAATCTGGCTATCCAGTTGCTGGACGGTAGAGTTGTAACCTGCCAGAATGGATGCTCCCTCTACATCATATCCGTTAGACAGAAGAGTAGAGAATGACTTTTTGTACTCTTCCATACGCAAAGCTGACAAAGCAGCCACATTACCTTGGATGCGAAGCATCTCAATAACAGCTGAACCATTATTGACAAGTATGTTCTGTGCATCAGAAAGACTGTTACATGCCAATCCCAATTTCTTAAATTCATCGGCAGCTTCTGTGAGGATGGAAGTTTTCTCTATCTCACTGTTAGCGGCAGCATAAGAAGCTTGCAGACTGGAGAGTCGGCTGGCTGTATTCATAGCCTGACTTGAGGTGTTGACAAAAGACTGACGCATGTTATCAGCCTGTTTGGTCACTTCCTTTTGTCGGTTTTCCAGACGCTCCTCCTCATCAGCAGCCCTCTGTGCTTCTTTTGAGAAGTGATTGAGGGCAGTGACTGCTCCAATTATGGCAGTGCCAATAAGGACGTATGGAGATGCTTTTGCCACGGCGTTAAGTTCTGCCTGAGCGGCGGTTGCTTTGCGGGTAGCTACAGCATAAAGTTCCTGGGCTGCGGCAGCGAGTGTAGTCTTTGCAGCAGTAAGGCCTTGCATTACGGCACTCTGTTTTTGGAGGGCGTTCTGAATCTGGGTGAGGCCGTTGGTTACAGCTATGGCTGCTTGGAGTTTGGCTATGACCTCGACATTATCGCCCAGATCGATGCCCAGCAGCTTGGCGGCTCCCTGGAGGGTTTGAAAACTGGAGGTGGCCAACCCGGCAGCACCGGCTATCTGGTCGAAGATACGGGTGTCGGATGCTGCATGCTGGATTGCGGCATTTACATCATTCATTGCATCGCGGGCTTGACCGGCACGCTCGGTAAGTTGCTGGATGCTCTTAGCCAGAGCCTCGCCAAAGGGGCTTTGTTTCTCCTCTTCAGTAAGTGAGCGGTATGTCAGCGTCAGGTCTGTGACGGTACGGGTTATCTCACGTAGGGATTGTGTGCCGCCCTTGGCCACGGTGTCCATGCTGCTTAGGGCCTGAACAAACTTCATGGCCTCATCGTCGACATAGACAAGGGTTCTACCTACGTCACGACATTTCCGGACATAAGCATCCAGGCCCTGAGCGGCACGCTTGAGCTTGGAGTCATATTCCTGGGAATCTACTTTTAATCTGAGTATTGAATCTGCCATATATGCTTTTAATTTTTATTGTTCAGTATGTTGACCAACTCGGTATCTATGAGTGTTGCCAGATGGTCAGCTGCTTGCACAAGGGCACGTTCACCGGCATTACGGAAGAAATTACGGGCGGCTATGGAGCCGCGGTTGCCGGTGTTGGGGTGTTTGTTCCATTTGTCTACCTTACGCCGGTCATCGGTCTTGAACCGAATATTGCGGCCATCGGTACCGGAGTTTACAAAACGCAGGATGAAGCCACGGTCTTGGGCATCGTATCTCATAATCTGGTTGGTGCGCTCACTCCTGGATCGGCGATTGCCTCCACGTCCGGTACTACCTTTGCGGTATGGCTCATAGCTATTGGTACCATGAGCCCGACGGCTGTTATAGATGTTAATGTTCGCGCCAAGAATCTGCTTATAGACGGAGGTACGGACGGCCTGACGGCTCCGGCGGGGGTCTCCATTCTGAAACTGTATGCTGTTTACTACCTCCGCCCTGGCCTCCAGTATGACTTGGCGTATGAGTTTCTGCAAGGCCTTTTGGGTCTTGGGGTCAGTGGATAGAGCATGTTCCAGGATTTCCTGTTGCTTAACTACCACGGCTTCATTCACTTCCAATCCTATCATGCTGAAAACGGGCGAATTATATCATCTATAATCCGTCCGTTTCTGCTTAAAAGTTTACTGCTGATTTCTGGCGTTTTCCTCGGCCATAAGTTGACGGAGCTGGGCCACAGTCTCGGCTGTAGGCTGGTCGTCGGCATCCTCATCGATGGAATCCCAAGGAAAAGGAAGGAGGTCTTTTGGACTACGGATTCCGGCTTTCTTGAGGTCAGCCATGGAGACTGACATCAGGTTGAAAGTAGACCAGCGTATTGCGCTCCAAATCTCACGGGAGCGGCGGCTGTAGCCGCGGGTAATAAGCAGAATCTCCCAGTAAGATAGCTCATAGAGATATTCACTACGAGGAATTCCTATCTCGCCCACGAGGTATTGGTAACGCTCATGGGCGGTCAGACGTTTTTTGGCTTGTCTTCGTCTTCAGTTTCATCGTTTGGCGAGTCTTCATCCTTTATGACAGATGGAACCAGATACCAGGCAGTGCGAAGCTCTATGACAGCACTGATGAGGGACTGTACCTCCTTGGCTGTAGCGTTGTAGAGTATGTCATCGGCGGTGACAGGGGCTTCCTCGCCCTTACGCTGGTAAGCTGCTATGACAGCAGCGATGGCCAAACGTATGTAGTCTGTAGTGGTGGCCCGGAGTTGAAGTTGGCTTTGACCATCCTTGTTTTTGACGGTCTGTGGTATGAATATCTCACATGACTGGCCGCTGATGGATTCATATCCGGTCTCGGTAGCGGCACAATAAAGCATCTCTATCTCATGTCCACAAATGGTGATTGTCTTTGAGTTCATAGTTCATTGGTTGGGATTTGGTAAAAGAAGCCCCGTTACTTACGCAGCGGGGCTCGGGTAGGTAAGGATAATGATTAGGAAGCAGCCAGCGCACCGGTGCCAGTGAACTGACAGGTCAGTGTCGAGTTCTGACGGTTGGTGGCGGTCATGTTGTAATCAGTGAGCAGAGCCTGACCGACACGCTTGAGAGCAGAACTCTGAGCGGTACGGTTGTTGGTACCAGTTGTCTGATCGAAGGTCAGAGTTACCGGAGTCTGAGCGATGATGACACCCAGCAGATCTGCGGGGAGCTCACCGTTGGTTCCGTTGTCAGTGAGAGTGACAAGGCAGTCGGTCTGTACGTCCCATGAGAGACCTGTGACCTCATTGACTGCCCAGTTGTCTGTGTCGTCTTTTGTTGACGCATCTTGAACCTGTGCGCTGATGTGGAGCTGGCATGAGGTCGCCATTGCAATACACTTGCCACCTACCATTACGCGAAGATTTTGTCCTTTAATTGCTGCCATTTTAGTTATGGATTAGTGTCACAGTTGTAGGTCAGAGTCTGATAGAAGCAGGGCTTGATGGGATCATACTGAACCGGGCCGGAGCTGAGCACGTAGTCCTGGGGAACCAGGTCATAATCCTCGGATGTATGGCCTTCGGTGTCCTCGAAGTAGGTTATCACAGCATCACGGACTCCCTGGGCGAGTGTGCCCAGATCTTCCCGGTTGTCGGCGGTGATCTCAATGCTGATCTGCACCTTGTCGGTATCACCCTCAAAAGAGTTGTCCTTTGTGAGACCCTCATTCTGCATACCATCGAAGGTGATGATGATGTAGGGGACGGGCTCATTGAGGAGGTCTTCGTCAGGTACGGCGATGCTGGTATTGTAGATGCGGTCACCTACAAGTGCGATCAGCTCGCTGCTGCTGAGGAGGGCGTTGTAAAATACCTTGTCGGTTATCAGTGACATTGCTATTCCTGTGACGGGTTTATAAATCAGTTGTCTTGACCCTTCCGGGAACCCCGGGTGCGCTGGCTATTACCTCAGCGTCCTCACCCGGGGCGGGAATGAACTATGAATCCCGAAAGTGTCTTAGAGAGTTTAGAGAGTTGAGGGCTCCGACTCAACTACCTTGAACAGACCGAAGGCCTGGCTCTCGTTGTTGGCACCGTTGATGTAGGTGCTCAGGTCGGTCATTGAGCATGCCAGGTTCATGGTGATGGCGGTGATGTTCTTCTTGGCCACTGCCTGAGAAGTTGCGTCGATGGTGAGACGAACATCGTCATGCAGCTGGAGTGCGAAGAACTCCCAGTAACCAACCTCGATGAAGCGGTCTGATGTGGGAACCAGCTTACCGGTTGAGTCAAGCTCGGTGTCTACGTAGTGGCTTACCACGTAATCGTAGCCAGCGCACTTGCCGTTCTCGATCACGAAGCCGGCAGCAGCACCTGGGACCTTCGGAGTAGCCTTCAGCTCAGCCTCGGTTACACGGTCCATGGCCAGGCATTCGTTGCCCTCGAAGAAGCCCTTGTCGCTGAACTCTGCAACAACAGCCAGGATGTTCTTGTAAGCATCAGCACCAAGCTCAATGTTGGTGGCAGTTGCACCTGAGAACGGCCCCTTGTTACCGGTCCACTCAGCCTGTGAGTAGATCTTCTTGGCCAGGTACTTACGCAGAGCGACGGTGAACTTGGCCTGAACAAAAGCCATGAGGTCGAAAGCTGCGTTGTCGATGGCACGGTTGCTGACAGGTACTGTCAGACCGATACGACGTGAAACGGGTACGATCTTCTCGAAGTTCAGCACCTGGTCATTGAGAGCGGTGTTCTCACCGGTCTCCTCCATCTCAACATCATTGGTGTTGACGGGCCATACCTCGTTGCCGGTAACACCGGTCACTACGTTAAGGCCGACGGGAAGTCCCAGACCCTCATGGAGTGTCGGAATGATGTCAAGGATGGTCAGGTTGATGGCACCTGATGCCTCAATGTTCTGAGTAGCACCCAGAGTAGGAGGTGCGAGAGTGATCTCACGATCGCCCTTACCCTGACGGAGGTTGGCGAGGATCTCACGGAGGTGAGCACCCTTGTTGGCTTTCTCGCGCTCGGCGGTGATCTTGCCGTTCTCGGCTTCGAGGTTCAGAGCACGCATAGCGTCCTCACACTGACGGATCTCACGGGTGAGGTTGATCTCCTGGATCTTCTCCTCCTCATTGAGCTCGCGGTTGGCGGCCTTAGCATAGAGGTCGCCCAATTTCTCGTTAGCAGCCATGCGCTGCTCACGGAGTTCTGCAAAATTCTTTTTCGGCATCTTAAAACAGTTTTAAGTGGTTATTAAAAAGTTTGGTCATTTATCTCGGTCATAATGCGGAGACGGCGAGCCGACTCGCGCTTCATGGCTTCAGCTTTCTCCTGAGCATCCTGCTCACGTTTGGCTTCCTCCTCTTTGCGCTTGGCTTCCTCGACCTCGCGCTGTGCCTTCTCGGCAGCTTCCTTGGCGGCCTTGCCTCCGGGAGTGTTCTCCCAGAGCTCACGGGCGTTGACGGTGGTCTGCTTGTAGGCGGGGTCCATTCCGATGGTGAGTGCAGTGATGGCACGGAACTTGCGGTGTATGATCTTGACATCCTTGCCTCCATCACGCTCCTCTACGTCATAATCTTCGGGCCAGAACTCAAAGGAACAGCCTGAATAGTCGCCGCGACGCACCATCTCCAGACAGCGGTCGCCGATGTCACACTTGGGTGCCTCGAACTCAAAATTGACACCTTTCTCATCCACGCTCAGACGCAAAGAGCCCTGCCCCTGGTTGCAGCGTGCAATGGTCAGGTCGCGGTCATGGAGCATGTTCATCTTGATGTCCTGGGAGTTGAGGAACTCCATGGTGCATGCTTCGGGCTTGATGACTTCTCTGAAGCGGTAGCCCCAGTCGTCAAGTATCTCGCTCTCAACATTGAACACGATGGCTGTGCCGGTGATGGTGCGAGACTCGCCCTGTGCATCGGGTGCAGCTTCTCTGACGGACAGCTTGCACTCCAGGGTTCTGATTTCTGATTTTTTAGCATCCATAATTCTATTGGTTATCTATTATCGGTTATTAGCTGGTTTTGGGTTTACCGTCCAGATCTTGCAGGGTCTGTTGAACAGATAGGGCTTGATCTTGTCTTCGGCATCCGGAACCGGTATGGTGGTGCGGTGCTTACGCCACTGCATCACGCTGCTGGCTGTGATGATACTCTCTGAGACTGCCATGACCTTGAGGTTCGGGTAGTAGCGGTTGATGACAAAGCTCCAGACGGTCTGGTCTATACGTTCAATCTGACCGGGCGTGCCCAGCATCCACAGGGTGCTGAAGGTCTGGTCATTGATGTCCAGGTTGATCTGGTTGTTACGCAGGATCTCAAAGCAGCCCTGGTAGAGTCCGCGATACTCCATGTCATATCCGGCCAGCTTCATGGCGGTCAGGCAGCGGGTGGCTTGGCTGCGGGGATAGCGGCGGAAACGCACCCAGGTGTCATACTCCTCGGACATGGTGTTACGGCGGGGATGTATCATCAGGCAGCGGTCATACCGGCCACGTTCAAACTCATCAATGAGAGGCTTGAGCGAGCCGGTGATCTTGATGCTGCCGTCCACACGTACCACTATGTCGGTATGGGCATAACGGAAGGGATGGTGCCGGACCTCATAGCACTTGCCAAAGACGGAGTGACCGGGCAGGTCTTCATGAATGACGGTCCAGGTGTTACTCTTCAGGTTGGGATCATCGGTGACGAGCAGGTACTCAGCATCCGGATCTTTAACCTCGATCTCCTGGACTATCTCATATCCGGCAAAGATGTATGTTAGTACGGTGTATCTCATTGCCACAGGTTTTTGTTCTGTCTCAGCCATTCCAGGTGTGCGTCGCGGTCGTTACGTCTCCATGAGCCGTTGGCAAAATGCACAAACATCTGATCCAAGTTGTCATAGTTACGGCATACCAGGGCGGGCTTGGTATTGATGATGTCTTCCAACACACAGGCACCGGTGTCATACCAGTTGCAGGGGTTGGTGTCATCCTTCATCAGTCCCCAGCTGCGCTTGGGATCAAAGTATCTGGCACCGTTAGCTACCAGCAGCGGGACGTTGAGGTAGCAGAGGAACGGGATCAGACGGTCACGCTCGATTCGGCGGCCCTTGAAGAACTGGACACGTCCACAGGCGGCGAACTTCTCATCCCAGAGGAAGCCGATGTCACGCTTGAGCAGGACATCAGACTCCAGCAGGATGAAGCCACCCGGTATAAGTTCCCAGAGCTTCTGGACCGAGAGCATGTGCTTGACGCTGGCCCAGTTGGCGATGCGGTTGTATTCGATCTGCTTATCCGGGTACTTGGCCAGCTCAGCGTCAAAATCAACAAACTGACCCTTTGTGTTATCAATACGACGCACGCCCTTCATCTTCTTGGTGAAGGGACGCTTGTCGCTATTATCGAACACCACGACGGCATAGTCTTCCTTGCACTGCTTACGCAGGGAGAGGATGGCGGCCTCGGTGAGTTCCGGGGTGTTATAGTTGATGATGGCTACGGTCTTTTTCATTTCAGACAGGCAAGTTCTCAACTACCAGCACCTTATTGTCACTGGTAACGAGACGATAAGGCTCGGAACTGCATAGATAAGCCAAAGGTGTGAGCAGATTCTTAATACCGGTCAACACACAGGTATAAGTGCTGGCAGCACGGTTGTTGGCATTGATGGTGACATCGGTGATGATAGCCTCACCACGCATGATGGTCTCCTGATTGGTGCGGTTTTGGAGGCTTCCGGCAAGGCCGAACTCCAGTTCTACCGTCTCTCCTATCAGATCCATCAGGTCATTGGCATCCTGGACATTCTCATCTAAAGTAACCAGACCACTGGTAGAAGCCTCCCAAGATAGGCTTGATGCGATGATTTTTACCCAGTCACCTTCGTCATCTTTGGTGCTGGCATCCATTACGTCCAGGTGAATCTTCACCTCACACGTCTGGGCGGCTGCTATGGCAAGGCCATCCAGAAACAGACGTAGATGCTGGCCCTTAACTACTGCCATGATTACTCGGCGTTTTTGGCACTCTTACGCTTCTTGGGAGGGTTGAGTGCTGATTCATACTCAGTCCAGTCGATGCTATCTTTCTGGGCCCAACCGGCAGCCAGCTGCTGCTTGATATAAGTCACAGCAGAGAGATAGAAGCCTGTTAATTCCTCGACTGTTTCAAAGGTGTGATAGATGGGATCTCCATTCTCGTCCTCACCCAACTTGAACTCGGCTGGGAGACCGGCTTCGGGATTGGAGGCTGCTATGCGCTGAGCCTCGCTGAAGTTGCGCTGGTTCTCATCGGACAGCCATACCTTGATGCCGTTCCAGACAAATCCGCCGATGATCTTCTGCTCGGTGGCGGCGTTGATGTCGGCTTTAATGGCTTCCCTGATAACAGCCAAATTAGGTTTGCCCTGCTTCTTGTAGAAGTCAATCTCATTCCATGTGGCATGCTCGCCGTCAGCATCGGGTTGGAGACCATAGCTGACAACCACACGACTTACGTCCTCCTTGATGAGGGTGAAGTCACTTTTTAATCCGTAAATTTTATTCATATCAATAGTTTAAGTTGTTGTCTATTATATCGCTCCCTTGCGGGATATAGGTTTACTCTTCAAAATACGGGAATCATATTCCAGGCCTCGCGTCAGACGTTCATTCAGAAAGAGGATTTTGCGGATATTGTAGCTGTCTGTATGTGACAGCACACCAAGGAAGCTGTTGACGGAACTACATACATGATCACTGTCACGCATATCCAATGCACAAAGGTTCTTGCGGATTCGGGCCAGTGTCTTGTTGCTGATATAGATGCGCCAGGGCTTGACGAAAGCACCGAGAAACTCCACACCTTCACGGATGTTACGGACATGGAGCTTACCCATGTGCAGCTCCAGTCCCAGATGATCCTGGAGGAACCGGCGGATCTCGGGCACGATAGCCAGCAGCCAGTCGCGGTCAGAGCTGATGACATAAGAGTCATCGACATAACGGCCATAGTGTCTGGCACCCAGCGTGCGTTTCATGAACTGGTCAAACTCATTAAGGTAGACGTTGCTGAAAAGCTGGCTGGTAAGGTTACCGATAGGAAGGCCGCAGCCGTCAGGTGTATGGAACAGTGACTTGCCCGGGTCCATTCCTATCCAGTCTTCCTTGAAGCCTATGATCTCACAGCTGGTCTTGGGATCGAGCATCACGATCTGCTCAGTAAGCCAACAGATAAAGTCAATGTCAATTTTGTCGCCCCATGTCTCAGGTGAGTGGCTGTTGATGCGGTGATCGGCCATCTTATGGATGGTGTCAGTAGCTATCTGGAGAAGACGGTCACGCCGTATGTGCATAAAGTAGCCCCGGATGTCCAGGTTCATGGCGTAGCAGGGGACCGTCCAGTTCTGACTCTCCTGACGGATGTGCATGGCCAGACGCTGGATGCCGTAGTGCGTGCCACGGCCTTTGATACAGCTATAGGAGTCCTGGATGAAAGTACGTTCAAAGAGCGTGTGGGTGTAGTTGAAGTAGAGATGATGGACGATGCGGTCTCTAAACAGCGCAGCGAAGACCTCTCGCTTCTTGGGGTAGTCGATGACGAAAGCACTTGGACGGTCGGGCCGTATAGGTACGTGACATCAGATCGTCTGCCAGATCGTCCATGTTCTGCTTGAGATGCTTTTCCCACTGCTTGACATAAGACATCTTGGCCTTATGGCGGCGTGCATCATCGAAAGCAACATAAAGGTCCATCAGCAGCTGCTCACGTTTCAATCTATATCCCTTCCTGTCCATTACAGTGCTTTGTCTATTGGTTCGTTAAGAGTCTGATAAGTGCTGAACCGCCCGGACCGTAAAGCCGTTCCTGCGATTGTTGTTGTTCTGCGGATTGACATTCGTGGAATTGAAGTTCAGGTTGTAGGCATTGGAAGCCGAGTTGAACCCCGAAGACCAGTAGTTCCCGTTCGTGCCACGGTTGTTGAGCGTCGTACCATTGTAGTTCCCGGCAGCAGGGAAGAATCCGAAAGCAGTACGGTTGTCACCTGTTACGACCAAGTGATGGAATCAGTAATTGAAGCCGTCAGGTGTCTTGACTTTTTCCCATGGCCCACGGCCACAGGACGGACAACCTATGAACTTGTCTCGTCTTAGAACCGGTTGATGTTAATACTAAATCAGTGCAGCGAGCCGTTGCTTGAGAGAGCTCAGATAAGCTGTGTTCTCGATCAGCGTTTTCTGCTCCAGCGGCCACGCCAGGATCTCACTCATGATACTGGTGAGAGTAGAGTGCTGGGCGGTGCCGGTGGTTACCGGTCCGTCCTCACGTCTCTGCTTTGGTTCCTGGATGGGTTGCTCTTCCTTCCATTTGAGGAAGGCCTCATTAAGTGAGTCATAGGAGAGATCATCATCCCATGTCAGCTCAATGGTGATGTCAATCTGGGAGTCGCTGATGGTCTCGAAGCTGGTGCGTTGCGGAATGAATTTCTCGGCGGACTTGAGAGGGAACCCGACAAAGACAAACGTCTCGTCGCTGTTACGTGACCGTTTGTGTGTCACGTTGAGCGGCTTACGGTCACCGGTCTGCTGACGCACATCGTCATTGTACGCCATTGTCACGATGAGCCATGCGCTCCATTCATACGCACGATAGAAGCCACCCTCCTTGAACAGGTGAATGACGTTCCACTCCTCCTTTTCGGTGCGCTGCTTTTCTATCTCGAGTATCTCTGAAATCCTTGCCATATCTCTTAGAGAGTATCATTCTTACCGACTTGCCACGCCGCACTGGGGTGCGGCTGGTTCGTGGCAAGTCATAAGAATGAGGTTGCGTGTCATTGGGTAACCGGTTGACGAGACAAGTTACTGAACCGCCCGGACCGTAAAGCCG
>JAEIGA010004908.1_pt1 | contig 20566 bp, 12 predicted proteins | sample 9270691 | NCBI WGS metagenome assembly JAEIGA01 (sample SAMN17057246, study PRJNA624740) | gut metagenome | biome: biome; isolation source: fecal sample | host: Bos grunniens | place: China: Xizang | collected 2019 | reverse complement strand
TTTCTTATACCAATGGTTAATTCACCATTACTGCCGACTTCGCATTCTACAGTGTTTTCGTAATAGCCTGCTTCAAACCAATAATAGGCAGACTCCATAGTGTTGGGGATGTAAAGAGGGGTGGATTCCCAATGTCTAACTTGGCTAATTCCTCCGCCCAAAGATTCTTCCAAAGCCGCAGATGATGATGGTAAGATCGGTGTTGTAAATTCCCCTTCTGATGTATGAGCATATAAAATTGCGTGTTGGTTTCCGCTATAATTGCCAGAAGAATATAAGTCGTAGTCGTTGTCTGCACCTCCCATGCGATAGAAAGCGTTTAGGCTGATACGATACTTTCCTGCTTTCAGACCTTTGATGTTTTGATAGGTGTCATAATTTTTTTCGTAATGTTCAGCGTTTTCTTTGGGATTGTATGCTCCAAAAGAAGTTCCTTCCCATCCTGTTGAAATGTCGTCATTATCAAATCGAGGATTGATGATGTAACTATCTGTCATGTTAACCCATCCGTTCTGTGCAGGAACCGATAATGCAGATAATGCAAAAAGTGCAGTTAATGTGATTTTCTTCATATTTATTTAGGTTTTTAGTTTCAGTATGTTGTTTTTAATTTTTGTATTGTGGCTTTTTCCAGAAGTTGAAACCAACAATGTATTTTAGTGTTCCGTATGTATTTGTTAAACCAAATTTGTTTTTTCTGTAGGCATAAGTGTGGGCTTCAAAAATAAGTCCGCTGAATAATTTCGTGTTATTCCAAAACAAGGATAATCTAAAATTCAGGTCTGTAGAGATGTTGTTGAGGATGGAATGCTTTTCTTCTGTCGTTTCTGTAATATTTGAACGGCGGTAGCCTACGCTAGGAATCAACGATGTGGCTAAAAATACATTGCGTCCTAGAACCCAATTGTAGTTATATCCTATGCTGATATTGTAATCATGATAATTGACATGACTGAAGAGCAAGGTTGAATCGATGTCTTCTTTCAAATGTTCTGGTAGAGCTTCTTTGTCGAAACTGATTCTTTGGTGGTTCAGTTGAAATCCTAAACTCCAACTTCCGCTGCTCTTTCTTTGTACAGCATTGGCTCCAAAAGCTGCTGGCCACGAGAATTTCTTGTTGTTGAAGAAATACATGGCACTTATTCCTCTGCATCGTGAGTCTAATCCTCTGAATGTTCGGTCTTTGCCTTCCAAATTGACTCCACTGATACTTCGAATCTCTGCTCCTTTGCCAGAATTAAATGTATAATATTCAGCAAAAATCTTAGCTGTATGTAGAACGATAGATTGCCTCATGGATGTACCGTTGGTTTTTCCCGCCGGGATTCCAAGGTCGTTGAGATTCCACACTACACCATATCCTAAAATGCTGTAGTATAAATAGCCTCCTAAAATGGCAGACGGGTCGGATTCTATAATCATTCTGTTTCCCGTTTCTGACGATCTCATTGAATAATAGTCATGCCAGTAGGAGAGTTCTGCTTGTGCTGTCAGCTGATATTTCTGTGGTGTAACATAATTTGTATCGCAACCCATGAAAAAGTTCGTGACGCCATTGAATGCTTTTGTCAAGAACGATTTCTTTTTTGTATATAGAGAGTCAGGCTGATTATTAGGAACAGGGTAGTCGCTGTTGGAAGTATTTGAAATATTTGAGTCATCATACGCACATCCAGCCGTCCATGTAAAGACGGCTATGAGGAGTGCAAGAATATATTTTTTTTGTATGTGACTCATCGTGTCGTTATTTTCTGTTGTGTAACTTGATTAAATCTTTCCCAATATTCTGTCCATCACCCAATTCGTGGCTGTTGCGCTGAGGGAGTCGCAGTCGCAGATGTCTTTTCCTTGAAGGTGTCTTACCACTTTTTCTATCATTCCCATTTGTACATGGGGAGGATTTTCTACGATGATTTTTTCTTGTCCTTTTTCTGTGTCGAGCACAATGGGCTCGTAATCAAAGACGGAAAAGACGATTTTCCCTTTTGTTCCTACGATGGAAATGCGATCTCTTCGCGCTGACTCGTGAGCTACGAAACACCATGATGCACTACCCGAAAGCCCGTTGCTGAAACGGAAGCAGGCATTGAATGTGTCTTCCACTTTGTAGAGTCCTGCCATGTTTTGGCAAAAACCTTCTGCTTCGATAATAGGTCCAAAGAGGTATTGCAGGAAATCAATCTGATGGGCAGCAAGGTCGTAAAAGTATCCGCCTCCACCAGCTACTTCTGGCTGAAGCCTCCATGGCAGTTCTTTTCCGCTCTGATAGTCTAATTCTCTGGGTGGAACGGCAAATCGTATTTGTACGGTGAGAACCTTTCCTATGGCATTGTTTTTCACGATGTTCTGTACCTTTTCGAAATAAGGCAGATACCTGCGGTAAAATGCCACGAAGCATGGTATCCCTGTCAGTTTGCTGATGCGGTTCACTCGCAGGCAGTCGAGATAGCTTGCAGCTAAAGGCTTTTCGATATATGCCGGTTTTCCTGCTTTCATTGCCATGATGGCAAAGGTTGCATGCGATGATGGTGGCGTTGCGATGTAAACGGCATTTACTTCAGGGTCGCTGACGAGCGATTGGGCATCCGAATAGTATTTCTTTATGCCATGACGTAAAGCGTATGATTTTGCTTTCTCTTCGTCGCGACTCATCACGGCAACAACGCTGCTGCCTTCAATCTTTCCAAAGGCAGGGCCGCTTTTCTTCTCGGTCACTTCTCCGCAGCCGATGAATCCCCATTTTACGTCTTTTAAATGTTCCATCATTGTTTTGTGATAAATGCACGCATTAAAATTGCAAATATATGTAATTACAATGAATTTGAAAAGTAAAATGGGAGAAAAACTGCTGTTGGAGTGCTATATTGGCCCGTTTGAATGGTGGTTGTACCTTTTTATGTGCTTTTTTCTAAAAAAAGTTCAGGGATTAGTGTCAGTATGATAGCCTGTTCTGTATACAAAAGATGGACGTTTTGATAGAAAAAAAACTCATGCAAAAGTTGCGGATACACCATCTTTACGATAAGCCCTACACCGTAATCTCGATGAGCCCTACACCGTAATCTCGATATGCCTTAGAACGGATGGACGATATGCCAACGTCGTTTGGGGATGTCATTCTTGTGTGTCCAAAAGAAGAACGAGATGTTTTTCTGTTACTGTTATAGGAGCCCGATTTTTAGAGGGTAATTCTGTGTTGTTTCTCTAGAGAAAAAGATGAAAAAATGGCATTTTGTTTGTGGATGATGGAATTTCGAGGTTTAAAGAGCGTTTTTTTAACTTTTCACTTTTGTTTCAGCACTATTATCCTTATCTTTGTAAGTTATTTGTTAAAAGATTTTCATTTTTTTATGGCTCGTAATAAAAAGAAGCAGTTACCCTTGCTGGACAAGGTGACAATCTTGGCGTGTGCTGCTGAGGGAAAGGCTTTAGCTCGCATAGATGATAAAGTTGTTTTTGTTCCCTTTGTTGTGCCTGGCGATGTGGTGGATTTGCAAGTGAAAAAGAAAAAGAGTTCCTATATGGAGGCTGTTGCTGTAAAACTGCATGAGGCATCACCTTTGCGCACACAGCCGGTTTGTTCTCATTATGGCGTTTGTGGAGGGTGCAAATGGCAGTGCTTGAAGTATGAAGAGCAGCTGAAAGCAAAGCAGCAGCAAGTTTATGACAACTTAAGCCGTATAGGAAAGATTGAACTTCCAGAGTTTCTTCCTATTTTAGGAAGCAAACAAATCTATGGCTATCGTAACAAACTGGAATTTGGCTTTTCCAATAAGAGATGGCTCACAGAAGATGAGGTACGTCAAGATGTGAAATACGACGTGATGGATGCTGTTGGCTTTCACATCACAGGAGCTTTCGATAAAATATTAGACATTGAAGAATGTCATCTGATGGATAATGTGAATAACCTCATACGCAACGAAATTCGCAGATACGCATTGGAACATGGACTTGAGTTTTATGACTTGCGTCAAAATCGAGGTTTGTTGCGTTCGTTGATGATTCGTACAAGTAATACGGGCGAATTAATGTTCCTTGTGCAGTTCCGTATTGAGACTCCTGAGGAACAATTGAAGGCCGATAATTTGATGCAGCATTTAGCTGAAACCTTTCCTCAAATAACTTCGCTCTTATACGTTGATAATCATAAGGCTAATGATACGTTTGCTGACCAAGAGATTCATGTGGTAAAAGGCAAGGATTACATCTATGAGCAGATGGAAGATTTGCGTTTCAAGGTAGGTCCAAAATCGTTCTATCAGACCAATACCGATCAGGCATATGAACTGTATAAAGTGGCTCGTTCTTTTGCTGACTTAAAGGGTGACGAATTGGTTTATGACTTATATACAGGAACGGGTACTATTGCAAATTTTGTAGCAAAACGGGCGAAGAAAGTAATAGGTATAGAATATGTGCCAGAAGCCATAGAGGACGCAAAAGTGAATTCAGAAATCAATGGCATTGATAATACTTTGTTTTATGCCGGCGACATGAAAGATATTCTTAATAGAGAATTTATCGAAGAGCATGGAAGGCCAGATGTTATCATCACAGACCCTCCTCGTGCCGGAATGCATCAAGACGTAATCGATGCAATACTTTTTGCCGCACCTCAAAAAATTGTCTATGTAAGCTGTAATCCTGCTACGCAAGCACGTGATTTGCAATTGCTTGATTCTGATTATAAGGTGGCGAAAGTTCAGCCTGTAGATATGTTCCCGCATACGCAGCATGTAGAAAATGTTGTGCTGCTGGAGAAGCGATAGTGATAGGGCATGGAGTTAAGAATTTTTTAATATAATAATGGGATGTCGTCATTTTTTGATAGAAAAGTAGCCAATACTTATACCAATTATCCAGTAAAGGAAAGTGCTGAATTGATGCAGTTTCTGATGAATAGTATATCAGGTATTTCACGTACGCGGGCAAAGGAACTGCTAAGTCAGCGCATGGTTTATGTCAACAAAGAGATAATTACTCAGTACAACTATCCGTTGAAGCCTGGACAGCTTGTTCAGATAGCCAAAAATCGCCATAAGCGTGGCCTAAACAGCAAGTGGGTGAGAATAGTTTATGAAGATGCATTTCTTCTTGTCGTCGAGAAAAAAGAAGGAATATTGACCAATATACAGCCAGGCAAGCGGCAAGAAACGGTGAAGTCTATTCTTGATGAGTATGTTAAACGTCAGAATCGTTCATTTTCTGTTTGTACCGTTCATCGTCTTGATAGGGGTACTTCAGGATTGCTGGTTTTTGCAAAGCGTCGTGATATCCAGAAGAAATTTATGGATTATTGGCAAGAAATCGTAAAAGATCGTCGATATGTAGCGGTTGTACAAGGTGATATGGAGAAAGATTATGGAACAGTAAGTTCTTGGCTTTCAGAAAACAGAATGTTTGTCACTTATTCAAGTCCTGTTGATAATGGGGGAAAGCTTGCCATTACGAACTATCGTACATTGAAACGCAAGAATGGTTATTCTCTTGTGGAATTGACGCTTGATACAGGACGGAAAAATCAGATACGTGTACATATGCAGGATCTTCAACATCCAGTTGTTGGCGATTACAAATATGGTAGTACGCTTGAAGCTTATGGCGACCGGGCAGATGCGGTTGGACGCATATGCCTGCATGCCTATTGTCTTGCTTTTCATCATCCTGTGACGGGAGAATTCCTGAAATTTACCACTCCTTATCCATCTGCTTTTACAGAATTGATAAAGTGATGAGCTATGGCTTAAAATAAACACAAACTCAAAAAAAATATGATAAAAAGAATTTTATACACGCTGGCATTTGTTCTTGCAGGATTCCCTGTTTGTGCCCAGCAGAATGAAGAAGCAACATCCATACTTGCTTATCTTCAGCGAGCAATGCATTTTAACAAAGTCGTTCCTCAGGAGAAAGTGTATCTTCATTTCGATAATACAGGTTATTTTGAGAATGAGACAATGTGGTTTAAGGCGTATGTGACTCGTACCGACAATGGTAAGCCCAGCAATCTGAGTAAGGTTCTTTATGTTGAATTGTTGAATCCTAGCGGTGACATCATCCGTACCAATAAGTATCCCATTGATTCTCTTGGCTTGGCTTATGGTGACATGAAGATGGACTCTCTTCTTGGTTCTGGCTTCTATGAAGTTCGTGCCTATACTCGATACATGACCAATTGGGGAGTTAATGCTGTCTTTTCCCGTGTCTTTCCTGTGTTTAAAAAGCCTGCAGAAGAAGGTGATTATACGGATTTGGCCATTCAGACGCGTCTCTATAAGCAGCGTGACCCTAATAATCGTGACCGTGAAGATTCTCTTTACCAAAAAGCGATTGATGAAGGAATCTATGGTAACTCTCTTGCAACGGATATCAGTGTGCAGTTCTATCCAGAAGGCGGTAGATTGGTCAAAGGTAAAAAAAGCCGTATTGCTATGCTTGCTGTTGATGACAATGGCAGACCTTTTTCATCCGAAGGGGTTATTGTCAATGCACAAAATGATGTGCTTGCTACTGTGAAGACAGACACGCTTGGCAGGGGAGTATTTGAGCTTACACCTGATGGAAATCCCCTCACTCTTCAGATGAAGAATTTGAAAGAAAAAACTCAGACCTTCCCTCTTCCAGAGATTTCTGCAGAAGGATGTGTCCTCACTCTTGATGCTGTCAGTGACAATATGCTTGCCACCCTTCAGTTCAGTAACTCGTTGTGTGGTAAATTGATAGGCTATGCTGTCATGCACAATGGCAATATTACCTATTGTGATACGACCGTTGCTGTACCTCTTGTTGAGATTGAGCTTGATCGTGCCCAGCAAAAGGAAGGCGTTAGCCAATTTACGGTCTTTGATAGCAATGGACGTATTCTTGCAGAACGCCTGTTTTTTATCATACCAGAATCTTCACAGGCAGATAGCATTCGTCTGACTGCTCTCACAAATAGCCTAAAGCCTTGTGGTAAAGTTGAGATTCAACTTCAGGCACAGCCCAATTCTTCACTTTCGTTTTCAGCCATTGATGCTGGTACTATGACAAATGGAAAGCAGGGTAACATGAAGACATGGATGCTTCTTAGTTCTGAAGTGCGTGGTTATATCCATCATGTTGATTACTATTTTGAATCAGATGATGAAGAACATCGCCGTGCGGCCGACCTGTTGCTTATGACTCAAGGCTGGAGACGTTATGATTGGAATATTATGGCAGGACGAGATGGTTTCCAGAAAGTACAGCCAATCGAAGATCAGTTTTATGTGTTTGGAAAACTCAATGCCTATCGTAAGCGTAATCCTGTTAACGACGTACAAATGGATGTTTATTTGTATAATCAGAATGGTGAAAGCCTGAAAGGTGAAACTATTACAGACTCGCTTGGCAATTACGCCTTTGCCCTCCCGTTTGTTGATGGCGAGTGGAATATGCAGATATTTACTCGTATAGAAGATAAACGAAAGACTTTCCGCGTGGGTATTGACCGCCAGTTCTCCCCAACACCACGCTATATCACACCTCTTGAGTCGGATATTCTTCCTCCAATGTCTTCCAACCTGTTTGTCCATTCTGCTGCGGATAATTCAGTGGAAGAAGAATTTGTTCCCATCACGAAGAAAAACCATGTTTTGCAAAACGTGACTGTAAGTGCCAAGAAGAAGTATTTCACAAACGATGACTGGAAATACAAGAACGAATCGTGGGGACGTGAGCATGCCGCAATCTTTTATGACATAGACCGCGAATTGGATAATATTCGTGACCTGGGCGAAGAAGACCCGTCTATATTTGAATTTCTGTGTAAGAAAAATGCAATGTTCGATAACCCAGAATGTAAAGATTTGCCTTCTCCTCCCAATGATGAAACAGGCATGTGGTCAGGACGCCTTGCTTATGGAGGCCGGCCTATTAAATGGATTGTTGATAATGGCGAAACCTCTGTAAAAGGTAGTGTTTCAAATATTAAGATACTTCTTGGTACAGAATTAGACACAGTAGCATTGGAAAGTGATGAAATGTTCGCTGCGATTACAGGTGCTGGTGGTGCTTCAGGACATGAAAGCTTCCCTTACTGGATGGATGAAATCAAAAGTGCTTATATTGTACCTAATAGTCCTAAAGAACTCGAGGGAGCAGTGCGTATCTATCTTTACACTCATAAGAAATTTACCACAGAGAGTCAGAAAGGACTGAGACGTACTTATTTCCAGGGATTCAATGCCCCTTCCACTTTCCAGATGGAAGATTATAGCATTCTGCCACCTATGGCCGACTTCCGTCGTACTATTTATTGGAATCCAAACGTAACAACAGATGCTAGTGGAAAGGCAAAAGTGGAATTTTACAATAATTCTACTTGCCAGGAAATGTATATCAGTACTGAAGGCATCACTCCACAAGGAGATGTACAAGTAAATGATTGATTTTTCTTTTTTGTGCTCCAGTAAAATGATTAGTCAATAAAATTTATTGGTATCCAATAAAACTTGTTTTGAAATAATAAAAATTAGGGTTGATTCTCTCAATTGGAATCAGCCCTTTATGGTTATTTCTTTTGTCTGTTGCCAATTATCAATTCTATCATGCAGGTGCACTGGACTTTGAGAATGAAATCAACAAACTGTTGTGGTAAAACCTTTCCAAACATCCACGACACTTGTCAGACATAGACACTTCAGCATAAAGGAACAGAGCAGAAATGCACTGCGCTTTTTTTTCTGTTTCGTGCAGTTTCCCATATAGATGCTTACTGTATTCATGGCATTTTAAAAACCGTGTCTGCAAGTTTTCGCACATGGTGTCTTAAATGTTATGAACAACGTGAGTCCGATAGATGAAGTTGCGTAATCTTTAATGTCTGGCTAAAGGCTGAAGAAACCCATACTCACAATAATCCCTATCTCTTTCAACTATCCTCAAAATTCATCCCATTTTCAGCTCCGCTTACAACCTCAAAAGGGTGAGAGTCTTACCCCTTTTGAGGCAAATGTGTCATGAAGATGAAAGAGCGCTAAACCCCATAAGAATTAAAGACAGAATCTGATTGAGGCCTCTTTTTATGCACATTTCTGTCTGTATAGGACTCAATAAAACATATTTAACGAAAGAGACGGGGCAGCACCAATTGGCACTGCCCCGTCTCTTTCGTTAAATATGTTTTAGCTATTTTATTTGGTAGCTTTGTAGTATTTCTTGTAATTAGCAGCGAGTTTTGGCTGCTGTGTGTTGTTGTAAAGCACATAAAGAGATTCTCCCCATAGTTCAGGATCGTTAGGATTAGCTGCTTCTATTTGTTTGAAGAGTTTGATGGCTTCTTCCATGTCTGGCTTTTTAGATCCGTTAGCTTGTGCTTTCATCCATGCAGAACGTGCTGCCATGAGGAGGCATTTGGGTTCATCTGGATATTTTTCGTTTCCTGTGAGAAATATATTCTTTGCTGTATCATAATCCTTTGCTTCGAATGCGATCTGTCCTTCCATTAGATAGGCATTGACAGTATTGTCATTATCTGCATATTCAGTTTTCATGATTTCTGCAGTCTTCTTAAATCCTTCAACGTCACCTCCTTCGAATTGGTTCTGCATGAGGATGGTTACGAAATTCGCACGTAAATCTTTCTGCTCAGCATCATCTTTGAGAGCTTCGATACCTGCTTGCAGATATTTATTTTGCTTAGCCTTATCTGTTTCGCGGTAGTAGTTGGAAAGAGATTGGTATGCAATACCTTTGAAATTAGAATCAAAAAGTTCCTCGTATGAACTAACGATTTTTTCTTCAGGAGTTCCTTTAATGTCAAGGTAAGCCTGTGCGCGGAATGCTTTTGCATAAGTTTTCCAACCTGCAAGTTCTTGATGTGTAAAGTCTTTCATCAAGCCAGACTTGTCCATAGCAGCGATGAACTGCTCAGCATACAGAACACCAAGTTTTAGTTCGTCCTGCTTGTCGCTGTTGGAATAGTTCTGTGCTGCTTGGAGGAGAGGCACAGCTGCATTGACACCTCTTGTCTGGTATGTCTTATGCTCTTTTACTTTTTCTTCTGGCTTTACTTTTGTATCGAGTGCAAGCAGGGAGTCATATTTGATGCAGTAGTTGAGGAGTTTAGAAGAGCAATCGATGTATTTTTTCTTAATCTCTTCATTGTCTGGGTCTGCTTTGGACTCATTTTCTATTTTTGTAAAGTACTGAATCTGAATGTCTGTAGCGAGTTTCCATGCTTGTGGGTTGTCTTTGGTGTACTCGCTTTCCGTAATTGTCTGAACGAGAGGAAGGGCTGTCTCGAGTTTGTCGAAGTTGGTCTCCTTACGGCCGTACTGTGGATTAGGGATAGACATCTCGTAGATGTTTCTTACTTCTTTCAATGTTTTTTCAGCTGCTTTCTTTGCTGCTTTTTGTGCCTTTAAGGCTGCCTTGTCCTGTGCGTTAGCTGTTGTGAGTAGGAAAAGGCCTACCATAATCAAAACTAATTTCTTCATTGTTGAAACGGTTTTAATAGGTTTGTAAATAGGGTTTGTTTATTCTTGTGTATTGATTGTTTCTGGAGTTTCTGACACGTCATTATCAGACAGTTCGGAATCATCTGTATGTTCAACTACGCAGACTGAACTGATGACATCGTTGCGTTTCTGAATGTCAATGAGCTTGACTCCCTGTGTATTGCGTGAAGACTTTTTGATGTCTTCGACAGCAAGACGAATGGTTACGCCACTTTTATTGATAATCATAATGTCTTCATCTTCCATCACTTTCTTGATGGCAACAAGCTTACCGGTCTTTTCGGTGATGTTGATAGTCTTGACTCCCTTGCCATTGCGGTTTGTAATACGATATTCACCGATAGTAGAACGTTTGCCGACTCCTTTTTCGGAAAGTACAAGGATTGTTGGCATGTCGGGATAAAGTGACTCGTCTGTTTGGTTTTCTTCGTTTTCTTCGTCGTATCCTTCTGGTTTAGTCAAGGCTATCATGCCTACAATCAGATCTTCAGGGTCGTCGTCCAGGCGCATAGCTTTTACACCAGTTGCTCCACGACCCATGTTGCGAACTGTGCTTTCGTTGAAACGGATGGCACGTCCGTTGCGGTTTGCAATCAGGATTTCGTCGTTTCCGCTAGTGAGGAGTACTTCTACGACTTCGTCGCCTTCATTCAGGCTGATGGCAATAATACCATTTGAACGGGGGCGTGAGTAGTTGACAAAAGCGGTCTTTTTGACGATGCCTTGACGTGTACAGAAAATGAGGTTATGTGAATCCACCCATTCTTGGTCGTTGATGTTCTCTATACAGATAAACGCTGTTACCTTGTCGTCTGAGTCTATGTTGAGAAGGTTTTGGATGGCACGTCCTTTGTCTGTGCGTGAACCTTCGGGAATGTTATATACTTTCATCCAGAAACAGCGTCCTTTCTGGGTGAAGAACATCATGGTGTTGTGAGTGTTGGCTGGGTAGATGAACTCGATGAAATCTTTGTCTCGTGCGCTTCCGCCTTTCACTCCAATGCCACCACGTGCCTGTGTGTGGAACTCTGTGAGTGTGGTACGCTTGATGTAGCCGAGATGGCTTACTGTAACAACAACTTCTTCCTTGGCGTAGAACTGTTCAGGATCAAAGTTTTCGCTTGCAGTGAGGTCGATTTCTGTCTTTCGCTTGTCTCCCCATTTGTCTTTCACTTCTTGCAATTCGTCTTTCATGACTTTCTTGCAAAGTTCTGGATCTGTGAGGATTTGATTCAAGTAATTTATCAATTGTTGCAATTCGTCAAATTCTGCATGCAGTTTGTCTTGTTCAAGTCCAGTGAGAGCACGCAGACGCATATTCACAATTTCGCGTGCCTGAATTTCATCAAGGCCGAATCGTACCATAAGGTTATCCATTGCCTCTTGAGGATTCTTTGCTGCGCGGATGATACGTACTACTTCGTCAATGTTATCGCTGGCAATGATAAGACCTTCAAGAATGTGTGAACGTTCCTCTGCTTTGCGCTTGTCAAACTTGGTGCGTCGAATTACTACATCATGTCGGTGGTTTACAAAGTATCTGATACAATCCTTGAGTGAGAGCTGCTTGGGACGTCTATCTGCAATGGCGATACAATTTACAGCAAAAGTGCTCTGCAAATCTGTCATCTTAAACAGTTTGTTGCGAACAACGTTTGCGTTAGCTTCTCGTTTGATATCTATCACGATGCGCATTCCTTCGCGGTCTGATTCATCGTTCACATTGCTGATTCCATCGATTTTCTTTTCACTCACAAGTTGTGCTATCTTCTTGATAAGCTCAGACTTGTTAACGTTATATGGAATCTCGCTTACGATAATCTTGTCATGGGTTCCCTCTGTTTCAATTTCTGTTTTTGAACGGATAACGATACGCCCTCGTCCTGTTTCGTATGCGTCTCGTATTCCATCTATACCGCAGATAATACCTCCTGTAGGGAAGTCTGGACCTTTGATATATTGCATCAATTCGACGCTTGTCAATTCTGGATTGTCAATGTATGCAATACATCCGTCAATCACTTCTGACATATTGTGTGTGGGGATGTTGGTAGCCATACCAACCGCAATACCTGTTGCTCCGTTGACCAGAAGATTGGGAATGCGTGTTGGAAGTACCGTTGGCTCTTTCTCAGAATTGTCGAAGTTATCCATCATGTCAACAGTCTCTTTCTCAATATCTTGCAACATTGCTTCTCCAATCTTGCTAAGGCGGGCTTCTGTATAACGCATAGCTGCTGCACCGTCACCATCTACAGAGCCGAAGTTTCCTTGTCCGTCAACAAGTGTGTAGCGCATAGCCCATGGCTGGGCCAGACGAACGAGCGAACCATATACTGATGAGTCGCCGTGTGGGTGCAAGTGGCCGAGTACATCACCGACAATACGCGCACATTTTACAGTGGGCTTGTCAGAAGTGTTGCCATGCTTGTCCATTGAGTAGAGGATGCGTCTGTGTACGGGTTTGAATCCGTCACGTACTTCTGGAAGGGCACGAGCTACAATTACCGACATGGAATAGTCGATGTAGCTCTTCTTCATCGTTTCGTTAATTTCAACTTTAATAATTCTGTCTAAATCTTCCATTATTTTATATGAGTAACATTTTTTGTGAATATACAATATATATTATAGTGTACAAAGTTAACAATTAAAGTTGGATGTAGAAAGTTTTAAGAACGAATTTAACCCTTCTTAAACTAAAAAACTTTAATTTCTGCGTTAAAATGGCTCAAAATCGATTTTGGGTTGTTTTTCGAGGGGTGGCCGATAGGATACAAAGATTTGATTACAGCGTGTCTTAGGGGTTGTTTCCGTGCGCTGCAACAATAAGCATATCTTCAGGATTGAAGTGTTTTTGAGCACATCTCATGATATCTTCAGGGGTGAGTTCTTGCGCTTTTTCTTGTTCCTGTTGTATGTTTTCTAATGTACGTTGATGAACTCGCAGGCTCATCATCAGATGGTGCAGTGCCAAAGATGTTTCTGTTGCTCTGCAAAATTGTCCCAAATTGTAATTACGTGCATTCTCCAGTTCATCTATGCTTATTGGTCTTTCTTGAAGATCCATCATGTCTTTTTTGATTTCATCGATACATCGTGTCACGTATTTTTGTGTTGTCTCGGTCGTGATGAAAAATATGTTATTGTATGGAATATTAAAGAATGTGGAATGAATGCCATAAGTAAATCCGAGCTTTTCTCTGATGTTTTTCATTAATCGACTACCAAAATACCCTCCCAATATCGTAGAGGTAAGCATGATGGCTGGATAATCTTCTGAATGGCAGTCGGGCATCACTTTCCCTATACGCAATCCTGATTGCACAGAAGGTACAGCTATTTTTGTTTCGTGCATCAGTTGTTGTGACGTAATAATGTTTGTATGCTGGAATTCAAAACTTTTCCTGTTTACTGTTGGAATGTTTCCTATGTATGTGTCTATTAATGTAATGGTATCAGAATCAATTTTGCCAGTTGCATAGACGATGGCATTATCAAGTTGAATGTGTTTTTTGTGGTAGGAGAGCAAATCTTCGCGACAGATGGAGTGGTAATCTGATTCGTTGGCATATGCAGCAGCGGGATGATTTGTGCCCAATAGCTGCTGATAGAAAATTCTGCGACTTGCCTGTGCTACCTTTTGTTCGTTCATTTGGTAGGCAAGCACTCCTTCTTCGATAGCGTTGTCAAGCTGTGCTTGTTCGTAGATAGGTGAAGTGATGATATTACATAATAAGGGAAGTGTATGCGTCAGTGTCCGTCTAAGACATGTTAGCTGGATGTAACTGTGTGTCAGGCATGTTCCTGTTGAAACCGTTGCTCCATAGCTGTCAAGTTTGTCTATTAGGATATCTGAAGTGAAATTTGCTGTTCCTGATTTGATTTGCTGCATGGCATAATCGCTTTGCAGTTTTTTCTCCTGCACCCATTGTCCTCCTTTGAACATGAAGCAGATGACAACAAGTTCTGTTGTAGTTATGGGAATAACGTTCATTTCCACTCCGTTGTTGAGTGTGATGGGAGTGGGCAGTGGGGGAATTTGGGGTGTGATATTTTTCAGTAGTGGCTGCTTCACTGTTTTTCCGTGTTGGCTTATGGGACTCCTTTTGTTCTTTAACTGTTCTTTAGCAGGAATTCTTCAGCGCGTTGAAGGTCTTCTGGTGTGTCAATTCCGATTGTTTCTATTTCGCTGATGCCAACTTTGATTTTGTAACCATTCTCCAGCCATCTTAGCTGTTCGAGCGATTCTGCAATTTCAAGGCTTGATTGTGGCAATGAGGTAATCTCTTTCAGCACGTTTGCACGATAGGCGTAAAGTCCAATGTGTTTGTAGTAAGTATGTCCTTTCAGCCATTCCTCTTTCTCTTTTCCTCGCGTGAATGGAATGATGCTTCTTGAGAAATAGAGTGCTTCCATCTTGTTGTTTACTACAACTTTAGGTGAATTTACATTTTCTAATGCTTCAAATCCGTCATTGGGGGTAAATGGCTTGACTAAGGTCGCAATATCGATGGTGCTGTCGGCAAAACATTGGCGAATAGATTCGAGCTGTTGTGCATGAATGAAAGGTTCGTCTCCTTGTATGTTGACCACGACATCGTAGCCTTTTCCTGCTTTTGCAAACGCTTCGTGTACTCGATCTGTTCCGCTTTTATGGTCTACGCTGGTCATGACGGCTTCTCCACCAAACGCTTTCACTGCTTTCAAAATGCGTTCGTCGTCAGTCGCTACAACTACATGGTCGAGTACGCCTTCTACTTGGCGGTACACTCTTTCTATTACGGTTTTTCCTCCCAGCATGGCCAAAGGTTTGGCAGGGAAACGTGTTGATGCATATCTTGCAGGTATGATACCTATAAATTTCATATTAAATGCTTCTTAATTTTATGTAGGTGTATTTTGTTTTTTTTAGAAGAATGCGTCGTCTGCTTCAAGCAGATTTTCGTCTTCTGGGTAAAGGATGTCTTCAGCGTCAGGCAGGGCTTGGAGGCCGTCGTCGCATGGCGAATAGTTGGCAGGAATATCGAATGTGTCTTTTTCTGCGATGCCTAATTTGCCATTGTCGTATATTTTTCTCATCAGTTTGCCATAGATAGGAAGAGCGGCTCTTGCTCCCTGTCCGAATGCCATGCTGCCAAAGTGAATGTCTCTGTCTTCTCCGCCAACCCAGCAGGCTACTACCAGTTTTGGGCTGAAGCCGATAAACCATCCGTCTGCATGGCTGTTTGTGGTTCCTGTCTTTCCGCCCATGTCGGCTCTGATGTTGTAGTTGCTTCCTCTCAGGGCGCGTCCTGTTCCTTCGTTGATGACGGCTCTGAGTACATCTATCATCTGATATGCCTTTTCTTTCGATAGCACTTCGTTCATGCGTGGGGTGAAGCTTGCTACAATGTCGCCTTCAGAGTTTTCGATGTGGGTGACGAGCAGAGGTTGATAATGTACTCCGTAGCTTGGGAAAATGGTATATGCACTTGCCATTTCGCCTACGCTGACATCGCACGAACCAAGTGCGAGCGTGAGGTTGGGCTCCATGGTGTATGTTGACATCTTCAGTTTGTTGCCAAGGAAGTCAATGAATGTTTCCGGCTTGATGAGGCTTAGCAAATATGCGGAAGCATGGTTGTTTGATTGTGCCAGAGCCAGTTTGAGTGGAACCATGCCAAGAGAATCCCCCTTGGGCGTCCAGCCGCCATAGTCTTGTGGATTGGCATTGACTTCGTCGCATGGTGTTAGATTTTGACTCGACATGGCAAGCGCATAGAGTAGGGGCTTGATGGTTGAACCGACTTGTCGATGTCCTCCTCCTAACACGTTGTCGTACATGAAGTATTCAAAGTTCAGTCCTGGGACGTAGGCTTTTACTTGCCCGTTTTCAGGGTCAATGGCACATACGGCTGCTCGCAGGAATTTTTTGTAGTATATGATGGAATCTCTAGGACTCATGCGTACGTCTACTTCTTGAGGTGTATCGTATGTGCTGCCATACTGAAACACTTTCATGTCAACAGGAATGTCGAAGGCCGCCATGATTTCCTCGTGGCTGTGTCCGCCCGCTTTCATAGCACGATAACGTTCGCTTTGACGGATGTATCGGTTGATGATGTTTTCCATCTTGCTTACAGTCATGTCACGATAAGGGCCTGTAGGCGAATTTTTTATCTCTCTCTCGAATGCTGGCTGCAAGTATTTTGCCACATGCTCGAACATGGCGTCTTCGGCCATTTTTTGCATTCTTGAGTCGATGCTGGTGTGTATTTTGAGTCCGTCTGTATAGATGTTGTAGTGCGCCCCGTTTTTCTTCTTGTTCTTGTTGCACCATCCATACAGAGGGTCGGTTTCCCATGCTATAGAGTCGTCGTGATACTGCTGTCCTTGCCATGATGCGTAGTTGCTTCGTTCTGGCTTCTTTGCCATCATGATGCGTCGCAGATATTCACGGAAATAGGGAGCTACTCCTTCTTTATGTGTCGTGATTCTGGGTCTTGGCAATATGGCGAGCGGTTCTTGCTGCACGGAGTCTTTTGTCTGTGCTGTGATGAATCCAGCTTTTTCCATTTGAGAAAGCACTACGTTGCGTCTCTGGCGGCAGGTCTCGTTTGGAGTATATTGCCCGTCTTGTCTCTTGTAGGGATTGTAGAGTGAAGGGTTTTTGCACATGCCTACCAATGTGGCACATTCGTTTAAGTCCAGTTCGAAGGTGTTTTTCCCGAAATAGGTGCGTGCAGCGTTCTTGATGCCTACTCCTGTATAGAGGAAGTCGAAGTAGTTGAGATACATGGTGAGAATTTCCTCTTTCGTGTAGTATCGCTCCAGTTGTACAGCAATGAACCATTCGATTGGCTTCTGCATCATGCGCTTGCTTTCGCTTCTTTCAACCTTAGTGTACAGTTGCTTTGCCAGCTGCTGTGTGATGGTTGAACCTCCTCCCGCATTCTTCTGTCCCAGGATCTGTCTTTTGACAATGGCACGGACAATGGCTTTTGCGTCAATGCCCGAGTGGTCATGAAAACGCACGTCTTCAGTGGCTACCAGTGCTTTAATCAGATTGTCTGGCAGTGAGTCGTAGGGCACCATCACGCGATTGTCCTTTGTATAGCTCCATGTTCCAATCACCTTGTTGTCGGCAGAGTAGATTCTTGAAGCGTACTTGTTGATAGGGTTTTGAAGGTCGCTGACAGGCGGTAGCTCTCCCAGCCATCCCTGTGATATGGCGAATACGCCAAAGAACATGAGGAAGATGATGATGCCGGTGAATATCCAGCAGAAACCTATTAATTTATTCACTAATCCAGTGATGCTTTTTTTCTTAATGGTAGTCATGCTTTTTCTTGCATTGGAGTAAGACATAATATGATGCAAAATTACAAAAAAATGTGGAAAGAAATACGAAAGTGTGTAGAAAACAATGCTTTTTTGCAGACAAATGGCATTTTATGCCAATACCTTTATTGTACTACGCAGAATAAATAGGAATAGATGCTGTAAGAAACGTGTGAAATATGTAAATTGCAATTGCTTTTCGTTGACAGGTGTGACGTAATTACGATACAAGGTGTAACGTAATGATGGTGCAAGGTGTAACGTAATGATGGTGCAAGGTCTATCGTAATAGTTGTTTGGTGAATAGAACTTGAAAGAAAAAAGGTTTTTCATTCAAACAAAAATGGCATTCATATGTGAAAACAAAGTCATGATCGGTGTGGGCACATATGGGGCAGAGTGTTTCATCGGCGTGGAACACACCGTTTTTCTGTTCGCTTCAAGTCAGATGACAGCATCTGTCAATCATCATGGAACAGATGCTGATTGGTGTGGATTTGTATAAAATTATTTTGGAACGATGGAAAAAAAGTGAAAAAAAAGTAAAAATGTTTCTTCTGTTAGAAAAAAGTATTATATTTGCAATAAATAATTGTAAAAGCTAAGTGAGAAGAATGATGCTTGTGTAAAGAAGCACAACTTTCACGTTAATTATAAATCTAAATAAAAATCTAACAATACATACTCATGAAGGATTTTAAGATTACCGATTATGCGCGTCAGCAGATTCGCAAGCTGTTTTCCCAGCGCAATTCTGTCAACACGTTGAAAAGAGACCCTGAGCTGACGCAGATTTTCGACAACTTCGCATTCGACGAGGCATTGAAGCTGACCGAAGAGCCCGTGTTAGAAAAGACACGTGCCATGTGTATTTTGGCCAGCACCATTGGATGCAACGCAATGCGTGAGTTTAAAGTGTATGTGGATGTATGTCTCAATGTTGGTGTCAAGCCACGCGAGATTCGTGAGGTCATCTACCAGACTGTTCCTTATGTGGGATTCTCAAAGATGATAGACTTCTTGCTGGAGATGAATGAAGTATTTGAAGACAACGACATTAAGTTGCCACTTGACAATCAGGGAACTACAACTCCAGAGAATCGTCGCGAAAAGGGTAGAGAGTATATAGACAGCATTTATGGTGCCGGTACAGCTGAACGAATGGAGAAAGAGGCTCCTAAAGGACAAGAGCATATTGTTGAGTTCATGGAAAGCTATTGTTTTGGAGATTTCTACACTCGTCATGGTATTGACAAGGAACATCGTGTGCTGGTTACCTTCTGCCTGCTCGCATCCATGGGAGTTGCGCAGCCGCAGCTTGAAAATCTGGGTGTCGCTTGCAAGAATCTGAATATTACAAAGACAGAGATGGTTGCTGTGCTTACGGGGATGCTTCCTTATATAGGATTCCCAAAGACACTCAATGCGCTCACGGCAGTAAATAGGGCTTATCCAGAAAACGAATAAGAAATACCTTAATATAATATAGATAAAAAAATAGTGGCTGGTAAAAACCACTATTTTTTTGTGTCTATGAATTAAGGATAAGTTTTTCTATTTCAATTGCTAGTCCATCGTCATCATTGCTTAATGTAATTCTGTCGGCGGCATTTTTGATTTCCTCATGTGCATTGCCCATTGCAACGCCTGTTCCTGCAAAATGCAGCATTGGAATGTCGTTGTATCCATCACCAAAAGACAGCAGTTCTTCACGTCGCGCTCCAATATGCTTTAGTAGAAACTCTAGCCCTTTGGCTTTGTCTATACCAGAAGGGACAATTTCCAGAAAGAATGGCTCGCTGCGAAACACCCCTGCTTTTCCTTCGAGGTCTTTCCTCATTATAAATTCTAAATTCTGTAAAGGCGTAGGATCGCCTACGATAATGCATTTTACCACATTGGCTTTTTGTGCAGCATCTACAAAGTTGTTGGTGGGGCGAATCGGCATTCTGTTACGCATTGATGAGTATTGAACGTATTGATTGTTAGGGTCTTCGCTTAATACCTCTTTGCCTGCATACGTCATGATAGCCATACCATGCTCTTTCGCGCATTTGGAAAGGTAGGGTATGATTTCACAATTAAGTGTTTGGGCGTATAATCGTTCTTTTGTTTGCCAATCGTAGATTTCTCCACCATTGTAGCTCATTACATAACCACCTAATTCTTCTAGACATAGTATATCGGCAGCATAAGTTGTTCCAAAAGTAGGACGTCCTGAAGCCACAACCACTTTAACGCCTGCTTGTTGAGCACGTATCAATGTGTCAATTGTACGTGGAGAGATGCTTTGGTCGCTTCTCACTAATGTTCCGTCCAAATCAACTGCAATAAGCTTGTAGTTCATGCTGGTAAAAGAAAAGGTATTCTTTTTAGAAGTTTGGGAAATCGTTGCTGGCTTTCTTAACGGCGATACATTCCATTTCTATGAGCCATGTCGGACGGCATACGGGAGCCAGCGTAATAACAGTAGGAATGTTGTGGAATTTTGCTTCAAACATCTTTTTAACTGTTTGGTAGTCGGAACTGTCGCGCAAATAGACGATAATCTGCATGACATCCTCGTAGCTCATATCTCCTTCTTCAAGTAGCTTTTCCACATTTTCCCACATTCGAGTGGTTTGCAAGTTTATATTGCCTATGTGGACAACTTCGCCTTTGTTGTTGATGGATGCTGTTCCTGATATGTAGATGTGGTTACGATCTCCATACTGCATGAGTGTGCCGCGTTCGAATGTAACACCATATTCGTAAGTCTT
>JAEIGA010004907.1_pt1 | contig 20568 bp, 14 predicted proteins | sample 9270691 | NCBI WGS metagenome assembly JAEIGA01 (sample SAMN17057246, study PRJNA624740) | gut metagenome | biome: biome; isolation source: fecal sample | host: Bos grunniens | place: China: Xizang | collected 2019 | reverse complement strand
CGTTTACCCTCAGAGTTGGTGATAACTACAGGCTCATTGCCTTCCATAACTGCGACACAGGAGTTAGTTGTTCCTAAGTCAATTCCAATAATTTTTCCCATTTTATTTAAGTTTTTTTAGTTTATACTTGTTGATTTGTGCTAGTTAAGTTAGTAGTACTAGTAGCACTAGTTAGACTAGTTGGACTAGTAAGCACTAGCAGCACTAGATGCTTTGCCTTAATATAAACAAATGCCGTGCCAAAGTGATTTTGACACGGCATTTCTGTCAGATACTGACAAAATGGCAGTATTTTATTTTATTCCTAATTTCTTGCGGATGTCTTTTGGAATGGCATTCTTGTGCACAAGCACGTCGTTGGTCTTGTATTGCATATATGCTTCAGATACGTACCAAATGCCCTTGTATTCGCTTTTCTTGGTACCCCATGAGTTCTTGACCATGTAGTAACGTTTGCCGTTTTGGTCTTTGGCAGTACCGAAGATCTGCATGCCATGGTCGTCTGTATTTTCCCAACTATCATATGCTGCTTGGCGCATCTCTTGGGTGATAACTTTCTCAGGGAGAGGTTTTTTTGTTAGCTCATCGCGCTTGTCCGTTGCAGACAATCCGAGCCAACGTGCGGCATCGCTTCCTGTGAGGTCTACAGCTTTTTCCTCCTCGGGTACAACACCCAATCCCTTGCGTGTAAAGCACATCTCGCTTACATCTGCGCCCCATGCTAATGTATAACCATTTTCCAAAGCATTGTCAATAATGGCCATCATCTCATCCATAGGCACATTGTACATTTGGTCCATACGCCAGTTGTCTGGTACCTCGAGAGCAAATGTTGTGTAGAATGGATGGTGGGTATAGCTAGTGATGCTGACATAGTCATCTGCATTCAATCCTAATTCTTCGGCGAAAGATTTTGGTGTGTATTCCTTGCCATTATAAGTGAAGGTCTTTGGACATACGCCAAGGTAGGTGTCATACACAGCGGTAAGGGCTTGCTTCCATACTGGGGTAAGTTTCTTGAGTCCGCTGTTGGCTACTGCATCTACAACGCCACCTGCTACGGCATCAAGTTCGGTATGAACAGGTAATGTATCTGCAGGAGTGCTCCCATATTGGATACCTGGCATAATTTCTTGTGGAACAAGGCCATAGTTCTTGAGACAATAGATTACATCATATGCAGAACCGCCAGGTGCGAATTGTGCGGTTCCGTACATGCGTACGACATACTCTGCGCGATCGAGCATAGTGTGGTGAACAACGAACATTTCGCTGAGGTCATATTCACCCTTTCCCATACGAATAAGTTCGCTCTCTAGGAAGCCTATGGTAGAATAACTCCAGCATGTGCCGCTGCGGTTTTGATCTTTTACTGGAGTGATTGCTATACTATCCAATGTGGTAAACTGAAAGCCCTCTATGCTATCATTGGCCACCTGGGTGGTGTCGTTTTGTGCTATTGCGTTCAAACTCAATGCACTGATTGCAAAAATAATTAGACTCTTTTTCATATTGTTAGTTATTTGATTATTAATCAGGGAATTCCATTAAGTATGCTTTGATAAATTCATCAATGTCGCCATCCATTACCGCATTGACATTGCTAGTTTGATAGTTGGTACGATGGTCTTTAACACGTCGATCGTCGAAAACGTATGAACGGATTTGGCTTCCCCATTCGATTTTCTTCTTTCCAGCTTCTACTTTGGCTGCTGCTTGACGGCGTTTTTCAAGTTCTAATTCATAGAGTTGGCTACGTAGGTGACGGAGAGCATTTTCGCGGTTCTTAGGTTGGTCTCGTGTCTCAGTATTCTCAATCACAATCTCATCAGGTTGGTTGGTGAGTGGGTTGATGAACTTATAGTGCAAACGCACACCAGACTCCACTTTATTAACATTTTGTCCACCTGCACCAGAAGATCGGAATGTATCCCACGAAATGCCAGCCGGATCTACGTGGATATCAATTGTATCGTCGATGAGTGGCACTACAAAGACCGATGCGAAGGATGTCATACGCTTGCCTTGCGCATTGTATGGACTCACGCGTACGAGGCGGTGCACACCATTTTCTGATTTGAGGTAACCATATGCCATGTCGCCCTCAATGTTGAAGGTTACCGTTTTGATACCCGCTTCATCTCCTTCTTGTAGGTTGGCAATAGTCACTTTGTAGTCATGTTTTTCGCAGTAGCGTTGGTAGAGACGCATGAGTTGCTCTGCCCAATCTTGTGCCTCCGTGCCACCAGCACCAGAAACGATCTTCAGTACGGCAGGCATTTGATCTTCTTCATGCGAGAGCATGTTCTTCATTTCAAGGTCTTCCACTTCTTTTAGTGCATGAGCATATGCAGCATCTACTTCATCTTCGGTTACAAGTTCCTCTTTACAATAGTCGAAGGCGAGTTGCAATTCTTCTGTGGCAGCACGCACACCGTCATAACCTTCGATCCATGCTTTGATACCTTTCACTTTGCGCATTTGCGCTTCTGCTGCTTTAGCATCTTCCCAAAAACCAGGATCTTGTGTGCGGAGTTCTTCCTCCTCCAATTGTACGCGCTTCTCATCGATAGCTAAATATTGCTTGAGTTTCTCAGCGCGTTGCTGAATCTCTCTTAAGTGTTCGATTGTAATCATATAATCGTATTATTTATTGCTTTATTGTAGTTCTCTACAGGATAGTTATACATTTCGTATAGACGTTCTCGGAGGTAATCTGTATCTTTGTTGGATAAATTGATTAACTTGATACGGCTTTCAATATATTCGTCAAACGTTTTTCCGCGTTCATACATTTCATATCCTTGATGAATATGTCGGTCGATAAGTTGACAAACATATTGAATTTGCTCATTACGACTCTTCTCACGCAATTCAGGGTGTTCATTGAGCATGCGATCGATCTCATGATTGATGGAGGGAGTGAGGCGATATACAATGCGGCCTTTTTGTCCATTGATTCCCACTTGCATCGAAATGAGGTCATCTTTGCGAGATTTTTTCCATTGGGGATTATCACGTTTGAGTTGCATTTCGCGTGCTTTGAGATAGTCACAAGGATCATACTCATAAGAGATAGATACTGGGCATATATTCAATTCTTTTATGCCTTCAAAAAAGTCTTTAGAATCAATAGTAAGCATTTTTAATACGCCTGGTTGGGTAACGTCATTTCCGTCCTTCGCGCGACCTTCACGTTGTGCTAACCAAATGGATTTATGACGTTTGCGCAGGGTTCGAATATATTCAGATAGTATTGTTGCATTCATCAATTGTTCCCTAAAACTACCATTACGAATAACAACAAAAGCTCGTAACGTCCGTACTACATGTTGTATCCACCATTTGCCGAAGAGATTATTTCCTATTCCAGAATAGGGATGGATAAAGTAATGATTGCGTAGTAAAAATGTGAGCCATGTTGCATCCATGCATATATCTCGATGATTCGTCATAAAGAAAGCACCATGACGGATATCTTTTTCAATTTCAGCTTTATTACCGAGAAATTGCAATTGCAAAGCAGTGGCTGTTCTTCGTTTTAGAATCACTAAGACTGGCCAAATAATCAAATAATCTATTAGTGGTAATATGAATCCTAATCTATAGGCTCGTATTTTCTTAAATTTATCCATATTTCGCAATCATTAAGTTTAAAATTATATCATATTATTGCTTGTTGGTCATAATGTCTAGAATAAGATCATCGGTAACTTGCATACCATCATGACCAATACGTGTAAGATTACGGATTGTACGATCAATATCGTCTTCTACGATACCTTCGGTAGAATCTGCAAATGAGTGCTGCATAGCTAAATACGCACTAAATATAGCCGTTGCTACACCGCTTGTGACCTTCAAGGCACAACCTGGTTTTGCTCCATCGCAAATCATACCCGATATGTTTGCAATCATATTTTTGATAGCGTATGTGATTTCCTCATATTTACCTCCCATTAAGTATGTGATACCTGCTGCAGATCCTGTAGCAGCTACTACGCAACCACACAAGGCCGATAGTCGACCAAGAGACTGTTTAATGTAAATCACAGTGAGGTTGCTAAGTGCTAATGCGCGAAGCATTTGTTGTGTGCTGCAATTATTTTCTTTTGCATACAAATATACAGGAATTGAGCAAGAAATACCTTGATTACCAGAACCAGAATTGCTCATAACTTGTACCATCGCACCAGACATGCGGGCATCGCATGCACCACAAGTGTAACTAATAATCTTGGTAAACAAGGTATCACCAAATAATCGTTTCATCTCTGGTGTAGCCGAGAGTGTGGTGGAACGTAGTAAGCGACCTAAACCATGACCATATTGATCTGCAAAGGAGGTTTCTGCTGCGGAGATATTCATTTCAGCCCCCTCCTTTAAGAACGCAATATCGTGTGTATCTACCTCCATGGCGAAGTCATAAACACGACGGAGTGAAAGTTCTGATTGTGATACTTGGGGGATTGATTTCGTACTAGATGATGTGGTCTGGTCATTCTCTACGAAGTTAGTATGCTCATCTATGATAGTGGCTTGAGCAGTTTGGTCACCTTTGTGCACTACTACATGAATGTAGAGAATACTAGGTGCTTCATAGTTGATGTGTATTTGTGTGGGGACTCGCAACATATACTCTTTTGCATACGCTACTGCTGCAGGCGTTGCGTCACGTAAAACCTCCAACATATATTTGGATTTGCCCACTGTAGCGCCTAAAGCAATGGCAATTGGAAGGCCTGTCATACCCGTATTGGGTATACCAACTGCCAATGCATTTTTATAGACATTTTTTGAGAGGTATACCATTATTCTATCTGGCTCGGTACCTAATTTCTCTTTGGCACGAGCAACACATAATGCTACCGCAATTGGTTCTGTACAACCGATTGCTGGTACAACCTCGCAGTGGAGTAGATGTAGTAGGTCTTGATTAGTCATAGCGTTTAAAGTGGAACTTTAATCGTAATGTAGTATATGTAATAAGTAGTTTATGAATATAACTCTTGCTCTGTTGTTTTTTCTCTTGTAATGTTGCGAATAGTAATTCTTTTGCCACTAAATTGCGCATCGCGGTGGTCGAGTTAGTATTTGCTAGGTAGTTGTATCCTGTATATGGAAGCATTTTATGGCTAGGTTTAGTTGCCCAAAAGTCTAAAGAGAATATTACATCTTCATAGATCATTCCAGCAGGGAAATACAATCCATGTTTCAAAAAAATGTCACGACGATACAAACGCATACATGGTGACGTGAATTGATGAAAGTGTTTGGGTAGTTTTTTGATCAATATTTTTCCCTGGTTGGTTACACGCTTGTAACCGATTTGAACGCAATCTAAATTGCCGATTTGATGGTGCATGTATGCGTAAAAGTCTTCATCTACATAATCATCTGCATCTACAAATGAGATGAATTCGCCTGTAACGTATTGTAAACCAGTGTTGCGTGCAGCAGATTGCCCTTGGTTACTAGAGTGAGAATACACTTCAATGCGTGTGTCTTTCTCAGCATATCGTTCTGCAATAGCTAAACTATTATCTGTGGAACCATCATTCACCAAAATAATCTGTAGAGCAGTATATGTTTGATGTATCAATGATTCGATGCACTTAACCAAGTACAATTCGGCGTTGTATATGGGCACTATGACGGAGATTGTATTCAATGTTTTAATGTCTCTATGGTTTCGATGAATAATTGTTCGAATTGCTTAGCTTCATGTTGACGAGTAAATAGTCCTTTATTAGAAACTATTTGATGAGTAAAACCATTCTTTTTCCATTCGTGGTATTTATCCAAAATGAATGATTTTACCTCATGTATATTGTTTGCAGCTAAACCCGCATTTGTCTTTTTGATGGTTTCTGCCAAACATTCTTCATCGGAATTTAAGCACAAACAGGGTTTTTCTACTCCCAATATCTCATAGAATTTAGTTCCCATAATGCCATGTGTTCCATTCTTCTTAGCTGGAGTTGTCAATACCAGCATGATGGATGATTTGTGCATATAAGATACAATTTTATGACGAGGTATGTAATCATGTACTTGTATTATTGAATTCAATCCATATTGTTGTGCTAATTGAGTAAATGCATTTTGGCCTAACGTGTTGGTGTGAAAATGTATTTGAATCTCATTGGATTGTATTTGTTTTTCATTAATCAATTCTTGCAACGCAGCAAACAATAGTGTGGGGCAGTCGTGATAATGTGTATAGTATTTGCCAATAAAAGTGATTTCAAAACAAGTGGATAGCACTGCTTCTTGATAGAACATATTTGCATCGAATCCATTGTAAATCAAATGTGTATTATGATTGTATTGTGAAAGCACTTTTTGATGCCATGGTGATACCGTAGTCACCGCAGTTGCATTTTGTAACACATGGTTGCGTTGCTTAGTGTTGATATAAGTATATATTTTTTTTGCAATGTTATCAATAGTCGCAACTCCGGTAAATGATCGTGTATAGTAATCTAATCCTCCCCATTGCTCTGTAATATCACGTAAATCTACTATAAGAGGTAAATGGTATTTCTGAGCCAATTTGGCTGCAGCTTGCAATGGAAAATAATAGTAACTTCCACAAAATATCAAGTCAAAAGAAGCAACATCTACTTGTTTGCAAGTATATTGAAATAACGTTTTCTCTTTTGCACCGAATAACTTATCGGCTATTAAATTGTGGTATGTAGGCATTTGATGAATGGTGCATACATCAGATTTAAAGAGAGTGTCATTGTCCATCTCTGTGACGATCTCGCAATGCCAACCATGTTGTTGCAGGTATTCTACTAATGTAATAATACGTGGCGAATATGCGGGTGGCGCGATTGCTTCACAAAGTATTAGAATTCGTTTATTCATCAGTTTGGATTCGTTAATAAGGTCAATAATTTTGGATATAATGCGCGGTGATACCCATGGTCTGATATCGATGTGTTATGCCACAAAAGCACTATTTCACCGCTATTTTGGTGTACCTTTTCAAACAAGCGTTGGCACTCGAAATATGCTTCGTCTTCGTTAAGATTCATATAGTTGCAATTGCTCAGTGTGCAGTCCATTGCAGTTAATGGATGGAGCAGCAAGTTGGTAAGACGCATCGTCTTAGGATTAATCCAACGTACAGCACGTGTGGTTTGTAAACGAAATCCAACTTGATCAGGGAACATCATTGTGAAGTCATCAGTTACGCCCATGTCTGATAACTCTTGCATACGATTAATGGAACAGCGCAAGTAATGGCTACGATGTATCTTTCTTGTCTTATCGTCTATCTGCCTCGTTTTCTCATCTCCCATAGCTCCATAGTAACTGCTATGCCAACCAATTTTGGCATCACTGTTTTTTAGCAAGTGTTTTACAATGGAATAGTCTTTACCTACCAGATTGTATTGTGGATAGTCAAACCCTTTGCCTAGGGTTTCTTTGACAAAGTAAATACATTTGGCATCATCAACCTTTTTATCGTGAGAAATTAGCCATGAAAATGTAAAGGCAGGGTCGTTGTGGATCTCGCGTAGAGATGCCGCAACTTTTTGCCACTGACCACGCAATATGCCTCCTATTGTGCCACGAAGATGGCGGTAATGAGCAATGGTATCTATATCATGTGTTAAATAAATATGACTAAAAGATGGGATGGGGAGAGGTAAATCCAATATCTTCATCAGCATGCGTGCATATTCATCTACAATGGGAATCATCAAGCGGTTTTGCTCGCCCAATATAGAATACTTTGCCAAGAATCGATCATGTTCGTCTCGCTGATGGTTAATCAGTTCCTCTGCTCGCGAGATAAAGAAGAATGTGTTGTAAATAATATCCGTGCTAATGATCCATGTTTTTTTTTCGTTACCGTCAACCTCTATACACTCCATTTTTATCTCTCCCAAATCGGGCATAACGATTTGAGAACCAAAATGACCATTAGGTATAATCACTATACGATAGTTACTCCACTGATCCTTATCAGCAGTATAACCTATCTGTTTTACAGCGGCTTTGTTTCCATAGAGCAGGAATGTAATGATGTATTCGATAATTTCCTTCATACAAGCGCACTAATAACGCCGCAAAGGTACGAAAAATTTTGCAGATACGCAAATAAAATCAAAGATTTTAATAAAAAGACAATTTTTACTCCTCTTCGCTGAGTATTTCCCACTCATAGAGGCGTTGCTCAATCTCGTGCTTGATATGATCGTAACGTTGGAAATTTTCTATTGTTTGGTGTGTTACATCAGTAAGAAGTTGCTCCATGTCTTGTTGTTCTTGTTCCAATTTGGCTATGGCTGTCTCGATGTCAGCAATCTGTTTTTCCTTTTTACGGCGTGCAGCAGCTGCAGCTTTTTGGGCTGCATAATCCAACTTCGCAGAAGAACTCTCGTTTTTCGCCTCTTTTCCTTCACCTTTAAACGCTTGAGTTTTCTTCTCTAATTCCTGCAAGGTGTCTATTCGTTTACTACGCAAGAAATCGTATATTCCACCAAGGTGTTCTTGTACTTTGCCACCACCAAACTCATACACTTTATCCACCAGTCCGTCTAGGAAATCACGGTCGTGGCTTACGCAGATAACTGTGCCATTAAACTCTTTTAACGCTGCCTTCAATACATCTTTTGACTGCATATCTAGGTGGTTGGTGGGCTCATCAAGAATCAATAAATTGCATGGCTCTAAGAGCAAACGAATCATTGCCAGACGACTGCGTTCGCCACCAGATAATACCTTCACTTTTTTCTCTGAAGCCTCACCACCGAACATAAACGCTCCCAATATATTGCGAATTTGTGTGCGTATTTCGCCGACTGCTACATTGTCAATCGTCTGAAATACAGTGAGTTCTCCATCTAATAGTGCGGCTTGATTTTGGGCAAAATATCCGATTTTGACATTATGCCCAATCTTCAGAGTCCCCATATGGTCTAATTGTCCCATGATACAACGTACTAAGGTGGTCTTGCCTTCGCCATTCTTGCCTACAAACGCTACTTTTTCTCCACGGCGGATTGTGAAAGTAGCATTTTGAAATACCATATGTTCGCCAAAATCTTTTCGTACTCCCTCTGCTAATACGGGAAAATCGCCACTACGTGGAGCTGGTGGAAAACGTAAACTCAATCTTGAGTTGTCCTCTATATCTACCTCTAAGCGCTCCAGTTTCTCTAATTGCTTGATACGCGATTGTACCTGTACCGCTTTGGTGGCCTTGTAGCGAAAACGTTCGATAAACTCTTCGGTTTCTTGAATCATTTTTTGTTGATTCAGATAGGCACGCACTTGTTGCTCATGACGCTCTTGGCGTAGAACCTTAAATTGGGTGTAAGGAACGTTATAATCGTATATGTGCCCGAGTGTAATCTCAATGGTACGTGTGGTGACATTATCAAGAAATGCACGATCGTGGCTCACTAATACGAGTGCACTTCCATTAGTTTTGAGAAAATCTTCTAACCACTGGATAGATTCTATGTCAAGGTGGTTGGTTGGCTCGTCTAATAGTAGTAAATCAGGATGCTGTAAAAGAATTTTTGCCAACTCAATACGCATACGCCAGCCACCTGAAAACTCCGAGCAAGGGCGGTCAAAATCTTTGCGCTCAAATCCCAAACCGATGATTGTGCGGTCCATCTCGGCGATGAATCGTGCCTCCTCTCCTCTCGCATCTTCATCTGTTACGTTATTGCCTAATATTGACATCACATCTTCTCGCAGTGTTTTTCCATCCACATGCATCATCACTTGTGGCAAGTAACCAATGGTAATGTCTCCCATCTTGGAGATGCGTCCAGATGTGGGTGTCTCTACGCCCGCTAAGAGACGGAGTAGGGTCGTCTTACCTGCACCATTCTTACCCACGAGGGCAACGCGATCGCGGGGATTAATCAAAAAGGTAATATCATCCAATATTGGACGCGACGAAAATTCTATGCTAAGATGTTCAACGGAGACCATGTTGTATCTTATAAAGTGTTAGGTATAAAACTATCTTTCAACTCGTTCAGTGCTTTGCCAGTGTAGCTTTCGGTGCATTGCATTATTTCCTCTGGAGTGCCTTCAACTACGATATATCCACCTAAATCGCCCCCCTCTTTTCCTAGGTCGATGATATGGTCTGCCGACAAGATTACCGATGGGTTATGCTCAATAATAAGTATCGTATGTCCTCTGCTAATCAATGCGTTAAGTGCTTTTAGAAGAACGGCTACATCATGGTGGTGCAAGCCCGTGGTAGGCTCATCGAAGATGAAGAGTGTAGGGCTTGTATTCTCCTGTGCCAAGAACGAGGCTAACTTCACGCGCTGACTCTCGCCACCCGAAAGGGTACTGCCTGATTGCCCTAATTTTACATAGCCAATACCCACGTCTTGCAATGGGCGCAAGCGATTAACAATCTTTTTGCATGTTGGATCTTCTGAAAAGAACTCTATAGCTTGATTGACAGTCATTTCTAGAATATCGTAAATGCTTTTTTGGCGGTATAACACATCCAACACGTCTTGCTTGAACCGTTTGCCATGGCAATGTTCGCACTCTAATATGATATTTGCCATGAACTGCATCTCAATGGTCACTTTACCTTCACCTTGGCACGCTTCGCAACGGCCGCCTATGGTATTAAACGAGAAGTGTGCAGGAGTGAATCCCATCTGCTTACTGAGTTGTTGTTCAGCATATAATTTACGAATTTCATCATATGCCTTGAGGTAAGTTACAGGATTTGAACGGGAAGACTTGGTTAGTGGGTTTTGGTCTACAAATTCTACATTGTGAATCAAATGTAAACTACCATGCAAACTGCCGAAATCGCCAGTTCGTTCCGCAATGCCACCGTAATGTTTTTTTAGAGCAGGGTAAAGTACCTTTGTGATAAGCGAAGATTTACCACTACCACTGACACCCGTCACTACTGTCATTACATTCAACGGGAAGCGTACATTGATATTCTTAAGATTGTTCTCAGAGGCCCCCATGACTTCAATATAGTTATTCCAAGTTCGGCGAAAAGATGGGATGGAGTAGGTGAATTTCTCTATCTTTGGCGCACCTGCATACACCACTTCGCCGCCATGGCGACCCGCTTTCGGTCCAATCTCAATGGTGTAATCCGCTGCTTTCTGTATCTCATCATCGTGCTCTACGACCACAATCGTATTGCCGAGGTCACGTAGTTGCTTTAGCACATGAATCAAGCGTTGTGTATCGCGTGGGTGCAGACCGATACTAGGCTCATCTAGCACATAAAGTGAACCTACTAAACTGCTTCCCAATGATTTAGCTAAATTGATACGCTGACCTTCACCACCTGATAATGTGTTTGACATTCGGCTTAGTGTTAGGTATCCCAAACCCACATCTTGCATAAACTGAAGGCGAGAGCGTATCTCGGTCAAGAGGGGAGTGAAAGATGAAAGATTCATGCTTATAGTGTCGGAATTGAACCACTCCGAGAGGTCTGTAATAGGTATTTGGCACAGTTCTGTTATGGATTTACCTTCTATCAATACATACTCAGCTTCTTTGCGTAGGCGTTTTCCCAGACAACTAGGGCATATTGCTTTACCTCGGTAGCGACTAAGCATTACTCTGTATTGAATCTTGGCATATTGTTTACTTTCTAATTCGTGGAAAAAGTCATTTAGTCCGTGAAAATATTCATTTCCGATCCATAGCAACTGCTTTTGCTCGTTTGTGAGTGCATAGAAAGGAGTGTGGATAGGGAAATTGAATTTGTCTGCGGCATATATTAATGCATCATTCCATAGACTCATCTTCTCGCCTCGCCAACAAGCAATAGCTCCTTCATATATAGTTTTTGTTTTATCCGGAACTACCAAATCCGGATCAATACCAATTACATTGCCATAACCACCACAAGTAGGACATGCCCCAAGTGGGTTGTTGAAATCAAATAAATGCTCTGTGGGTTCTATAAATGTAATACCATCTGCTTCGAAGCGTTGTGAGAAAGTGACCAAGACAATTTCGCTGTTAGATGGTAATTGTACTGCTAACTTACATTCGCCTTTGCCCTCGTAGAAAGCCGTTTGTACAGAGTCCGCAAAGCGGTTGAGAGTAGTTTGTTCACCGTCTGCTACAATACGATCGACAAGTAGATAGGTAGATGCTTGATTATAAAGTGATGAAATGCTAGATGAAAGACGTAATATTTCGTTTGTTCCGTCTTCGTTGAGACGATAGAGGCGCGAAAAGCCCTGTTGTTGCCAAATCACCAATTGCTCTTGGATGTTATCAGTTATAATAGGAGAGAGGAGCATTACCTTTGCTCCTATGGGCAGTTGGCGCAGATATTCTACCACATCGTGAATACTGTGGCGCTTTACTTCCTGTCCGCTGATAGGCGAAATAGTTTTACCTGCGCGCGCGAAAAGCAATTTGAGATATTCATATATCTCCGTTACCGTGCCCACGGTACTGCGTGGGTTGCGGTTTGTTACTTTTTGCTCAATGGCAATAGCAGGCGGAATACCGTCAATAAAATCTACGTCAGGCTTTTGCATACGCCCTAAAAACTGACGAGCATATGAGCTGAGACTTTCCACATAACGCCTTTGACCTTCGGCAAATAGTGTGTCGAAGGCCAAAGATGATTTTCCGCTACCGCTGACACCCGAGATGACCACTAACTTATTACGTGGAATATCTACGGAAATGTCTTTAAGGTTATGTGTGCGAGCTCTGTGAATATGGATTACATCTTCATTCAATTCTTCAGATCTTTATATTCTGAACTACTTACGGAGATATTCAATAGACAGACTATCAACAAGTTGTCTTAATTCAGGATTGTATAGATTGCGATATTTTTCATTCAACTCTGGAATGCGAATGTATTGTCCAGATTGTACATGATTAGGGTCTTTAATAATATCACGATTAGCTTCGTAAATAAATACCCACAAGTCTTTCTGTGCATAATATTTGAATGCAATCCATGCCAAACGACTATTTTTACCAATACGCTCAATACCGATAAAATTCACATATTCACGTGGTTGATCTGCTAATGGTAAAACCTTTTGATCGGAATTAACTTTGGCTATTGTGCCATTTTCGCTTGTTTCTTCGCTTTCGTTAACGTTGGAATCTGCTTTATCTATACCATTCAAATTGGTTTCTGATGGGATAATAGTTGATTGGGTAATCTTTTCTTCTTCGTTGTTGAGTGCTACTTCTGTGCATTGTTTCACGCAATGCCACCATGTTTTTACAGTATGTTGGAAATAAACTCCAGCACCAATAGCGCCCAATAATAATATCAGTAGAATCGCCCAACAAATCCATTTGCGACAATGGCACTTTGGTTTTTTTGCAGATGTTTTCCCCGCTTGATTATCTATTGTTTCTGATACTATCGTTTTTTCTTCGTTTTCTATTACATCTTCTACTTCATTGGAATCTTCTATTATTTCTGTAGTAAGTGGTTCTTCTGCTACTATTGGCTCGGGTGTAGATTCTACAGCTTCTACCTCTTCTACCTCCTTCTGTTTATCAACTTTGTTTTCCTTTGTGTTTTTACTAGCATTAGTATTCACAGTTTGTCCTAATTCCGCTAGGATATCCACAATTTCATTGGCTTGTTCTCCTAATTTTCGGAGAGGATCAGGATTAATATCTTCCATTAACCCATCTGTCTTAGGTTGTTCAATGCGTTTCTCCACACTCTCTTTAAGCATACTTTCTGCACTGAAGGCCAATTTGTTATATCCATCAATGGTAAATGATTCACCTGTAGCAATATTCACACTTTTTCGGGGCGCTACTGCTTTAAGGGAGAAGCTTCCTAATCCTTTCACTTTGACTTGTCGATCTGCTTTAAGACCTTCCACAATGCCGTCTAATAAGGCACTAAGAAACTGTCCAGCCTCTTGTTCGGAAGTGTTGGCGTATTCAGCAACTGCCTTGCGTAATTCGAGCCATGTGAGTTTTTCGTTTGCCATATCTTATGTGTTTTTCAGTTGTTCTTTAATTGTATTACTAGCCTTAAAGGTCAATTGCATTTTTTCGGGGATTGTGGTTATTTCTTTGGTTTTGGGATGTACTACTGTTCGTGCATTTTTTCGTTGCATCTCCAATGTGCCGAAGTTTTGTAATTGTACACTTTTTCCTGATAGCAATTCTTTCTGTAGTATTGCAACGGTTGCATTCAGCATCTCCTCTGTATGTGTTTTTGTCATAGAGGTCGATGTGGCAATGTGCTGAATAAGTTCTTTTGTCTTCATAATTGTGCATAGAGGTCAAAATCCTCTGATTTTATGATAGTTACTGTATAAAATTCTCCTATTTTCAATTCGCTAATCCCAGATTCTCTAGTCTCAATATCCGATTTTGCTATGAGAACCTCACAATCCACTTCGGGTGAGTCATATTGTGTACGACCAATATAGTAGTTTTGTTCCTCACGATCAATCACAATGAGTTGCTGGCTACCTACCATATGGCTTAAGATCTCTGATGATATCTCTTGTTGTATGGCCATCAATGTCTCCACACGACGCTCTTTTTCTTCTTGTGGAATATCATCAACATAATGTCGAGCGGCATAAGTTCCATCTTCTTCACTATATGCAAATGCGCCCATACGCTCGAACTTCATCTTTTTCACCCATTCGCATAACTCATTGAAATCGGCTTCTGTCTCACCAGGATGACCAACCAATAATGTTGTGCGAATGCAAATCCCGGGCACTTCTTTTCGAATGCGTGCAATCACAGCATCTTGCTCCTCTTTTGTGATATGCCGGTGCATTTGGCGTAGCATAGTATTCGAACAATGCTGCAACGCAATGTCCATATACTTGCATACATTCGGATGTTTTGCCATTACAGGTAATAAATCATATGGAAAATCCGTTGGGTAGGTATAATGTAATCGAATCCATTTTACACCCTTAATCTGGGCCATCTCATCCACTAGTTGAGCTAAACGATGTTCTCCGTAAATGTCTAATCCATAGCTAGATAAATCTTGCGCAATTACATTAAATTCCTTCACGCCTTCGCTCACCAACCAACGCACTTCTGCCAATATATCTTCCATCTTGCGAGAGGTAAATTTACCTGTAATCAATGGAATTGCACAATAAGAGCAATAACGATTACAACCCTCTGCAATTTTCAAAAATGCGTAGTGTTTCGGTGTGGTTAGTGTGCGCTCAAAATCTCGGCCGAACCGCTCTATAGACTGATTTTTGATTTGCCCAATCTCCTCAACTATTCCCAAATAATCAAATTTACCAAACCATTTATCTACTTCCGGAATCTCAATGGGCAATTCTTCTCTATAACGCTGTGATAAACAACCCATTACATATAGATTCCGTAATTTTCCTTTTGTTTTTCGCTCTGCGAACTGCAAGATTATATCAATGCTTTCCTCTTTCGCATCTCCTATAAAGCCACATGTATTAATGATAGCAATTTCACCCATAGGTGTTGATGAGTCATGCACACAGCGATAACCGGCCAACTCCAATTGACGCATCAAACGCTCTGTATCTACTAAATTTTTTGAGCAACCTAGTGTGATGATATCTATCTCGTTCTTTCTCATTACTAATTGAACTACAGAAAAGTGCCTTGTCGCCGTTTGAGGATCCTCTCAACTAATTACCCAATTCGCTATGAAATTTAATACGAACCAATCGTACATTAATTTCATCATAGTCATCTTCACCCAACTCCTCCATTGCCAATTTAATACTATCGTTTTCAGCATGACGGAAATAATAATAGATATCAGCTTCCTCGTCAGGATCCACAACTTCTTCTATAAAATACTTGATATTCAACTTCGTACCAGAATATACGATTGCTTCAATCTCCTCGAGCATCTCTTCCATTGACATACCCAAACGTTCTGCCAAATCGTCCAACGCAACACGGCGGTCTATGGCTTGAATAATCGCAATTTTACGTGCAGAGTTCTTTGCGACTGTACGCACACGCAAATCCTCAGGACGAATGACATCGTTCTCCTCTACATATTCTTTAATGATGCGGATAAACTCATCGCCGTAACGCTTTGCCTTACCAACACCCACACCTGGAATATTTTGCAACTCCTCTATCGTGATTGGATATGTGGTCGCCATAGCCTCCAAACTGCCATCTTGGAAAATGACAAATGGTGGTACATTCATTCGCTTGCTGAGTTTCTTACGCAAATCCTTCAAAATCGAGAATAAGACATCATCGGCTGCGGCACACGTAGCAACACCTGCACTCAAATCGCTATCTTCATCTTCGCTATGTACCTCAATTGGTACCTCGAATGCTGTTGGACGTTTCAGGAATTTTTTACCAGATGAAGTCAACTTCAAATCACCATATGACTCAATATCCTTTTTTATATAACCACACACCATCGCCTGACGAATGATAGCATGTAGGTTGGATTCGCTTTCATCTTCGCCACAACCGAAGTTCTCTAATTCATTGTGCTTGTAAGCTAATACTCCGGCTGATTCTTTTCCTCGTATGATATCTACAATATGTTCCGCACGGAACTTCTCGTTTAATTGGAGGATCGTTTCTAGTATCAATCCTAACAATTCAGTAGCTTCTACCATCTTGTAGGTCTTGCGGCAATTATCGCAACTTCCGCAGTCATCTTTTTTGTATTCTTCACCAAAATAGTGCAATAGTAACTTACGACGGCATATTGAACTTTCTGCATACGATTGCGTTTCAAAAAGCAACTGATTACTGATCTCCTGCTCCGAAACTGGCTTACCTTGCTGGAATTTGCGCAGACGTTCAATATCTTTGGGCGAATAAAAACATATACATTGTCCCTCTCCGCCATCACGACCTGCACGACCTGTTTCTTGATAGTAACCTTCCAATGATTTTGGAATGTCATAGTGCACAACAAAGCGTACATCGGGCTTGTCAATACCCATACCAAACGCGATAGTGGCCACAATCACTTGTACCTTTTCCATCAAGAACGCATCTTGGTTTGCGCTACGCGTAGCAGCATCCATGCCTGCATGATATGGCAAAGATGGAATGTTATTAATGCGCAATGTCTCTGCCAAATCTTCTACAGTCTTTCTGCTTAGACAATATACGATACCCGATTTCCCTTCCATACTTTTGATATAGCGTACCAAATCTTTGTCAACGTCATCGGTTTTGGTGCGTACTTCATAATATAGGTTAGGACGATTGAAGGAGGATTTGAATACTGTCGCATCCATCATGTCTAAGTTCTTCTGAATATCGCTTTGCACCTTAGGGGTAGCTGTTGCGGTCAATGCTATGATTGGAGCCTTGCCAATTCGTTCTACAATAGGGTGAATTCGCCTGTATTCTGGACGGAAATCGTGTCCCCATTCGGAAATACAATGCGCCTCGTCCACCGCATAGAAGGAAATCTTAACGCCTTTGAGAAAATCAACATTCTCATCTTTGTTTAGCGACTCAGGCGCTACATACAATAACTTGGTTTTGCCTGCCAAGATATCCGCCTTAACTGCGTGAATCTCTGGACGAGATAACGATGAGTTTATAAAATGAGCTACACCATCTTCTTCCGAGTAATTGCGCATGGCATCTACTTGGTTTTTCATTAATGCGATCAACGGGGAAATGACGATTGCTACACCATCCATTAATAAGGATGGCAATTGATAACAGAGACTCTTACCGCCGCCTGTAGGCATTAAGACGAAAGTGTCTTTCCCGTCCATTAGATTGTTGATAATCGCCTCTTGATTTCCTTTGAATGAGTCAAAACCAAAATGGTGTTGTAGTGCTTCGATCAGTTGTTCATGTCGTGTCATACGAACTATAGATAATATAGTAATTGATTGGTTGGTTTTTTATGTTTCAGAGTGCAAAGATACAACCTTTTTTTGATATGTGCAAATCTTTTGTTAAAAAAATTCTATTTTTTTTATTGCGGATCACTAAGTACTTGTATTATAGTTAATTGGGTTGCTTTTTGCACTTGGAAAAAATCATTATAAAGCGGTCCTTTTCAGTTACTAAAATAGGTTGTTAAATAATTAGTGATTACTTAGTGGTTAGTTAGTTATTAGTTAGTGATTACTTAGTTATTTATTTAAGTTTAGAGATGCTTAAGTGAGGGATTGTGCAGGTTTTTGAAAACGTTTGCGGAGCTTTTTTTAAGGATTTTCTTACGCGTACTTGCGTACATTAAAAAAAAATCGTAACTTTGCAGCCGAATTCGAAAATTTCTTAAAAATAAGTCATGACAGGAAAACGTAATTTATCTTTTGGACAGCTGTTTAATCTCAGTTTTGGATTTTTTGGCGTTCAAATTGCTTATGCACTTCAAAGTGCGAACATTTCTCGTATTTTTGCTACACTTGGCGCAGATCCTCACGATCTCTCATTGTTTTGGGTCTTGCCTCCTTTGATGGGTATGATCGTACAGCCATTGGTAGGTAAGTATTCTGATCGCACTTGGTGTAAATTAGGTCGCCGTAAACCTTATCTTTTGATAGGTGCTATCATTGCGGTCTTAGTAATGATATTGCTTCCTAATGCTGGAATGTTTTTCCCAGGTGAGGTTGGGCAAAAAATTGTAGGATGGGGATTGCTCTCTTTCTATGCGGTGATTTGGTTTGGTATCTTTGCACTTATTTTCTTGGATACCTCTATTAATATTGCCATGCAGCCATTCAAGATGATGGTTGGTGATATGGTGAATGAAGAACAAAAAGGTCTCGCTTATTCTATCCAATCTTTTCTTTGTAATGCTGGTAGTTTGGTGGGATACTTATTGCCAATATTCTTAACTGAAATTCTTGGAATTCCTGCTTCTGGACAGGTGGGCGAAGTGGCACCTTCTGTACAATGGGCGTTTTATCTTGGGGCAGCGATTTTGATGCTATGTGTTTTGTATACATTCTTCGCGGTAAAAGAGATGGATCCTAAAGAATATGCGGAATTTCATGATATTGATCCGAATGCAAAGAAGGAGAAGGCTCCAGGGTTGATAAGTTTGCTCGTCAAAGCACCTGCTACTTTCTGGACAGTAGGCCTTGTACAGTTTTTCTGCTGGGCAGCTTTCTTGTATATGTGGACGTATACTACAGGTGCTACTACTCAATTAGCATTTCGTGATTCAAGTACTAATGCTGCTCCTACTGCGCAAATTATTAAGTCGTATACGGACTCTGTTGGTAATGATGCTTGCAATTATAACTATATAAAGTATGACACCCTTCTTGTTGTTAAGAAGAAAGTGTTGATGTCGGATTCTGCAACGATTGCTGCGTTGAAATCTATAAGAATGAAGTCTGATTCTACATTGAGTCTTAAAACTCCTACATCTAAAGCTCAAGCAGACTCTATGGTTATTGATTTGTTGAAGACACCAGGAGTAAAATTACAAACTGCAACAATGATGGATGGAAATGAATTGTCTCATCCAAAAGAGTATGTAGTGGGTAACAATGTGGCGTTGACTACTAAATTAGATGTTGATGTGACTTCTGATGAATATGGAAAGGCTGGTAACTGGTGTGGTGTTCTATTTGCTATTCAAGCGGTGGGGTCTATTATTTGGGCATTGGTAATACCTCGTTTCCGTCGTCGTAAATTTTGTTATAGTTTAAGTTTGTTGATTGGAGCAGTAGGTTTCTTATCTACTATACTATTTACTAATCAATGGCTTTTGGGAATTAGTTTCTTCTTGGTTGGATTCGCTTGGGCAGCCATGTTAGCTATTCCATTTACGATCTTTACTAATTCTCTAAAGAATCATATTGGCTCTTATCTAGGTTTGTTCAATTGTGCAATTTGTTTGCCCCAAATTGTTGCGGCATTGATTGGTCCTAAGATTCTTGGATGGTTTGATTTGCAAGGTGGGGTTGTGTATCAACCATACATGTTAGTAGTCGCTGGTGTCTTGCTGGTATTGGGTGCCATTAGCGTCGTGTTTATTAAAGAAGGAAAACAAAATAAACAATAATAACTAAATTCTAAAATTAAAATGATGAAAAACAAGACATTTTTACTTGGTTTGATCATGTTGATGGCATCAACGGCTATCAATGCTCAGATTACAGGTACAGTTTTGGAAGATGCTACCGATTTCCCTGTTATTGGTGCTAGTGTTATTGAAGTTGGCACTACCAATGGCGTGATTACGGATTTCGATGGTATTTTTGAATTGAATGTAGCAGAGGGTACTCAAATTCAAATCAGCTACATGGGTTTTCAAACACAAACTGTCGCTGCTAAAGACGGCATGATCATCAAATTGGTTGAGGACAATTTTGCTCTCCAAGAGGTCGTTGCTATTGGTTATGGATCACAAACCAAAAAAGAAATCACCGGTTCTGTTTCTAGCGTAAAAGCGGACGATTTTAACAAAGGTGCTTTCAATAGTGCTGAAGGTTTGTTGCAAGGTAAAGTTGCAGGTTTGACAATGTCTAAGGATGGTGGTGGTGACCCTACTAACCGTGGCTTTAGCGTACAAATTCGTGGTACAGGATCTTTGACTGGTTCTACAACTCCTCTCTACATTATTGATGGTGTGCCTGGCGCTAGTAT
>JAEIGA010004906.1_pt1 | contig 20568 bp, 16 predicted proteins | sample 9270691 | NCBI WGS metagenome assembly JAEIGA01 (sample SAMN17057246, study PRJNA624740) | gut metagenome | biome: biome; isolation source: fecal sample | host: Bos grunniens | place: China: Xizang | collected 2019 | reverse complement strand
CGGTAGTTGTTTACCGCACCCTTGAAGATACCATAGGAGATACCGAAGAAGTCATCTTCGCGGCTGGGGATGAGCTTGAGATGGGCACCTACGCTCAATTCACCGCTGTTGTAATCAATATGGTCATGGCGGGCAAGACCGGCGCGGGAGTATACGGTGCAGAAATCATTAAGGGTGTACTCAATGCTGGCGGCAAGCCCCCAGTTGCTGCGCTTGTGCTCGCCGCGCTCATCGCCGAAATCCACATCGAGGCGCTGGTAGAAGGGATTGAGGCGGAAGGTGGCATCGCCTTCGGCAAAGATGTGGCCCCATTCACCCACGACGACATAACCGTTGGAGTTGCTGCTTCTGAAGGGATTGTCGCCGTATTCACACCCGGTACGGGAAATGCCCAGCATCAGGTAGTTTGCATCATTCAGTTCGTACTGGAACACTGTGCCCAGGTTGGCATCGTACAGCGGAAGGACGCTGGAGTTGATGAAAGCGTCGTTGGTGAAGCTGGAGTAGGAATCATTGGCAATGCTCACACAGTCAAAATAGTTGGTGAGGTTCACCATGCCGGCGATGACGCAGGCGCGCTTATTGTTGAAATACTGCATAAGGGCCAGCTCCGGGATGACTCCCTCATGCGGGCCAAGGGCATCGACATGCAGGCCGGAGGCGGTGGCAAAGCCATCTGCAAACCAGGTGGAGGATTTGGCAGAGCGGTGGTCAAGCCCCCAGGAGCCTGAGAACTCGGCGCGCAGCCAGGTGCCGCCATGAACAGAGTTCTCAATGAGCTGCTGATTCAGCGCGGCGTGGATAAGGAAGAGGTTGGTGTGGCGGTTGGTGCCGGAGATGGCCTTGTTGCTGTTCCAGTAGCCATAGGCTGCGTCCACGTACCACTGGGTGCCGTACTGTTCATTGGCTCTGATCTTGTAGGCGGGGTCTCCATCCTCGGGGGTGAACATGTTGATACCCTGGAGAATGTCTCCTGCCGTCGGCTCTGAGGCTTCGCCTGCGAACACGGGCAGAGTCATGAGGCCTGCCAGTGCCATTGCGATTATGTTCGTTTTTTTCATTTTTCTGGTGTGTGTGGTGTTACTCTTTGTTTTTCTTATCGTGGCAGGAGCAACGGCTGCCACACCCACTGCAGCCACCAGGGCAGCCACCTTCTTTCTTTTTCTTCAGGCAGGACTTTATGGCGAGCCCTGCCAGCGCTGCGAGAATCAGAACGATGATGATATCGGCCATAGTGTTGCGGATGGGGATAAGGGGTTAGTTCTTTGCCTTGTGCGGGTTGGGGCGCAGGGCCTGGATGACGATGCCTGCTGCCAGGAGGGCTGCTACCAGCTGGGCGCTGCCCATGGTGCCGGTGGTGAAGTAGAGCCCGGCCTGGTAGGTGATGAAAGCCACCACATAGGCCCAGAGGCACATGTAGCCAATGGCAAACCAGGTCCAGCGCGAGCTGTTCATTTCACGGCGGATGGCACCGCAGGCGGCAAAGCAGGGGGCGCACAGGATGTTGAAGAGCATGAAGGAAAGCGCGCTGAGCGTGGTGAAGGCTCCGGCTGCTTTCACATTGCCCGCCACACCGGTGGTTTCGTCATCTTCCTCCACTTCGGGGAAGAGTACGGCCACCGCGTAGTTAATGTGGTCGAGCAGAGTCTTTTCGCCTTCGTCCGCAGAGGCTTCAGCGGGTTCTTCCCCGGCTTCCTCAGCAGCGGTCTCTGCGGGCTTGGCCTCGCGGGTGGCGGAGTCTGCCTGCCACAGGGCCATGGTCAGGGCGCTGAGCGTGTTGGCCTTGTTCAGATCGCAGCTGCGGGGCAGTTCGTCTTCGGCAGCGGTATCCCCGGCGGGGGATTCCTCCGCAGCGGCATAGAGCACACCGAAGGTACCCACCACGTTTTCCTTGGCAATAAGGCCGGTCACAGTGGCTACGGCGGGTTTCCAGTCGCCCCATCCCAGGGGGGTGAAGAGCGGGGCAAAGAGGTTGCCGGTTTCGGCCAGCATGCTCTGCTCTACGGCGGCTTCGTTTTCAGCTGTGTCCAGGTAATCAAACTTCCAGTTGTAGTTGGAGAGCGTCCAGATGAGCGCCGAGGCCAGGAAGATAACGGTACCGGCTTTCTGCACGAAGGCTTTGCAGCGCTCCATGGCCCGCAGGTTGATATTGGCACCCTGGGGCATGTGGTAATCCGGCATTTCCATGACAAAGGGATTGTAGCCCCCGGCAAACATGTGCATTTTCCGCAGCATCATGCCGCCCAGAATCACCGAGCCGAAGCCCACAAAGTAGGCAATGGTGGCCACGGTGGCGGTCTGGCCAATCATGGCACCGATGAGAGCCAGAATGGGCAGTTTGGCACCACAGGGTACAAAGGTGGTGAGCATGATGGTCATGCGGCGGTCTTTTTCATTTTCAATGGTTCGGGTAGCCATGACACCCGGCACACCGCAGCCCATGCTGACCATGAGCGGAATAACGGATTTGCCACTCAGACCGATGGCGCGGAAGATGCGGTCGAGCATGAACGCCACGCGAGCCATGTAGCCGCAATCTTCCAGAAACGACATGAGGAAGAAGAGCACGGCCATCTGCGGCAGGAAGCCCAGCACGGCACCCACACCTGCCACGATGCCATCTGCAATGATGGCCTGCAGCTGCGGGCTGCATTCCAGCGTGCAGCGGCCCAGCATGCCCACGCCGAAGGCTACCAGGCTCAGGATGACAAACCATGCCGAGAATTCGCAGCGGCCGGCACGGCCAGTGAGTTTCATGGGCTTGAAGCTGAAGCGGTGCGTGCGGCTGCCGTAGGCATTGGCGCCGCGGGTGCCCGGTTTGAAGAGCCCCATGAGCAGCAGCACGGCGTTGGCGGCCAGCAGTACCCACATGAGGAGTCTGTGCAGTATGCCCGGCAGGTGCGGGCACACGTATTCCAGCGCAAAGGGTGCAACCATGAGGTACAGCCAGGCTCCGTTCATATTCAGGTCATGCAGTCGGCGCAGCATGGCGGGGAAGATGAGAATCATGGCCAGCACGGCGCTGAACATGGTGAGGGCTTCCACACCGGCTGACTCGCCGCCGATAAAGCCGGCCAGCCAGCCGCCCACCACCGGCCCGAAGAGCACATCATTGGCCCAGCCGGTGCCCCAGTCGCCTACGGTGTTGATGGAAAGGTAATAGATGGCGTACATGACCGCCACAAAGATGATGGGGCCTGCCACCCGGTGGGTCAGCACCGCATCCAGACGCCGGGAGATTTTTTCCTTGGTGCCGCGCTGCACCAGCACCTGCGGGATAAAGGAGCAGATGGCATCGTAGCGGCTGCCGGCAATGATGGAGGAAACATCGTCATCCATGGCGGCTTCCAGTTCCATGCGGATATCTTCCAGTGCGTGGGCCTTTACCTTGTCCACGCCTTTCTGGAGCAGTTCCTCTCCCTCCAGCATCTTGATGGCTTCAAAGCGGTTCGCTCCGTATTCTGCCATGACCTGCTGTACTGCTTTCTCTACCGGTTCCGGGTACCCCAGGGGCCTGGGGGCTGCCGGTGCAGGGGCCAGCATGAGCTGAATCAGTTCGGCAATGCCTGTCTGTTTCAGGGCGCTCACAGAGACTACCGGGCAGCCCAGCTGCTCGCTGAGGGCCAGGGTGTCAATCTTGATTCCCTGTTGCTCCAGCAGGTCGCACATGTTGAGTGCCACGACCATGGGCAGCCCGGTTTCCATGAGCTGAGAGGTGAGGTACAGGTTGCGCTCCAGGTTGGTGGCGTCTACCACGTTGACTACCAGATCCGGCTTTTCTTCCAGCAGATAGCGGCGGGAGACTACTTCCTCCGGCGAATAGGGGGAGAGCGAGTAAATGCCGGGCAAATCCTGGAGCTCGATTTCCTCGTGCTCCGTCAGCTGGCCGCCCTTGCGGTCCACGGTCACGCCGGGCCAGTTGCCTACGTACTGGTTGGCTCCGGTCAGCTCATTGAACAGCGTGGTCTTGCCGCTGTTCGGGTTGCCGGCCAAGGCGATATGTTTCTTCATGTGTGTGTGTGTGAAAAAATGTTGTTCGCGTCTCAGGCTACTTCGATGCAGGCGGCTTCTGCCTTGCGGAGTGACAACTGGAAGCCGCGCACGGTTATTTCTATCGGGTCGCCAAAGGGGGCCATCTTCAGCACCCTGACCTCGGCATTCTTGGTCAGCCCCATGTCCAGAATGCGCTGGCGCAGTGCACCTTCGCCCAGTACTCGTACCACGCGCACGCTCCTGCCTATCCGGACCTGGTTCAATTTGAGAGAATCACTGTTCATGAAGGGGTGTGTTAGTTCAGGCTAATAAAACGCGGCGATAGTTTAGCCCTGACTAACTTTTTTGTCAACCTTTTTCTGCTTCTTAATACACAAAAAGGCAGAACCAGGTGTTTCCGGGAGGAATTATTCAGCCGCATTGATGAGCTTCTGGAGCTCATTCATTTCCTGCATGAGGGGGGAGGCATCCTGCCAGGAAATACCGGGAGTATTGACCTGGGAGCGGAGTTGGTCGACATGGGCGCGCAGGGCAGCCAGGGCCGCATTGGAGCAGGTAGATTCCACAATGCTGCTGATATCAGGCATATCAATGGGGTTGTGCTGCATATCCCGCAGAGCAGCAGCCTGTTCGGGGGGGAGCTTGGAAATGAAGGCCTGCCACGCCTCCTCGTTGCCGGGGGCTGGCAGGGATTCCATGAAACTCTGCAGCACCACTCCACCGGAAAGCCAGCGGATGGGTTCCTGGAGTTCCTCGATGCGCTCCAGCAGCATAACCTGGGCTTCTGCATTGACCGCTGCGAGGAAGAGGGTATCGCGGATGGCGTGGTGGAGGGTGATGGGAATGACGCGGTGCGGGGCTTCTGCCGCCGCATCTGCCGCAAAGTCATCATCGGGGGATTCCCAGGTAGGCTCGGGTGCCGACACCTGCGGAGAATCCTTGCGGGCGCGGATGATGGCCTCTACGGATTCGCGCAAGGCTTCGAGCCCGGTGTTGAGGCGCGTGGCAAGGTCAGCCACGGCCACATCCCGGCGGTTGCGGTCCGTTATTTCTGCGGCAAGGTCGGCCATGCGGGGAATGAGGGCGGCGCGGGCATTGGCATCACCCTGAATGATAGAGAGCTCCTGCCCGACGCGGATTTCCAGGTAGGGTCGGGCTGAGTCAATGGCATCGCGCAGGGCTTGCGGGCCGCTGTGCCCGATGAGGGAATCGGGGTCTTCTCCGGGGGGCAGGCTTGCGTGATAGACCTCGAGCCCGGCTGCTGCCAGCTTACGGAAAGTCTTCTCGCTTGCCTTGATGCCGGCATTATCACCATCGTAGCAGAGAATGGCCTTCTTGGCGTATTTGCGGAGAATGCGGGCATGCTCATCGGTAAAGGCAGTGCCAAGACCGGCCACCGCGTTGCGGATATCGGCCTTTTCGTGGCAGGCAATGACATCGAGCTGCCCTTCGCAGACAACAACACACATACCGGCCTTACCGATGGGGCCTGTGGCCTTGTAGAGCCCGAAGAGGAGTTCGCCCTTGTGGAAGGCTGCGGTATCGGCCGTGTTCACGTATTTGCGCGGATCCTGGCCCTCCTGGATAATGCGGCCGGAAAAACCGACAACCTCACCCCGTACATTGTGGATGGGGAACATGAGGCGGTCACGGAATACCGGGTAAAGGCCTCGCTGTCCACGTCCCAGCAGGTAGGCTTCTGCCAGCAGGCGGTCATCCATGTTTCTGGAGCCTGCCAGCTGGGCCAATTCGTGAAAATCGGGTGGGGCCCATCCCAGTTGCCAGGCCCGGGCTATTTCGATGCCGAACCCGCGTTTCCGGAGGTATTCGCGCACATGGTCAGCGGCTTTGTCGCGGCAGAGTTTGCGGTGGTAGTACTCGGTGGCAAGGGTGTTGGCCTCGACCACGCGGGCCCGCATGCGTCGCAGCCGGGCCATTTCCGGGTTTTCTTCTTCCTCGATGACCGGAATGCCGTTCATATCAGCCAGACGGCGCAGAGCCGTCGGGTAATCGAGGTTCTCGAACATCATGATAAATTTCAGCGCATCTCCGCCCACACCACAGCCGAAGCAATGGAAGGACTGACGCGCCGGATTCACATGGAAGGAAGGTGTTTTTTCGTTGTGAAACGGGCAGCATGCTTTCCAGGAATTGCCTGCACGACGCAGCTGCAGATATTTGCCAAGAAGCTCCACGATGTCTGCGGAGTCCTTGATGCGCGCAACGCATTCCTGGGTGATACGAGCCATGTTTCTGTAGAATCAGCAGCCGGTGAGGGTTTGCAGGTGAGCCTCAAATCCGGGGTAGGAGGTGTTGATGCTGTGGCAGTTGAGCAGCGTTGTCTCGCCCCCGGCATTCAGGCCGGCCATCAGGAAGCTCATGGCAATGCGGTGGTCTCCGTAGCAATCCATGGTGGCACCATGCAGCGGTGCGCCGCCGGTGATTTCCATACCATCCGGGTATTCCTGCACCATGGCACCCATTGCCTGCAGGTTGCCCACCACGGTGGCAATGCGGTCGCTTTCCTTCACGCGCAGTTCTGCGGCATTGCGGATACTGGTTGTACCCCGGGCAAAGGCGGCCGCCACGGCCAGAACAGGAATTTCATCGATGAGGTTCGGGATTTCATGCGGCAGAACCTCTGTTGCAACAAGCTGCTGCGGTGAGCGCACAGTGATATCGCCGTAGGGTTCGCCACATTCAGTCCGGTTGGTAATGCAGATATCTGCCCCCATGCGGCGCAGCACAGTGATGACAGCATCACGCGTGGGGTTCAGGCCCACATTCAGCAGCGTGACTTCGCTTCCCGGTACGATGGAGGCGGCCACCAGCCAGAAAGCGGCGCTGGAGATATCCCCCGGCACGGTGATGTCCTTGTTGGTGGGGATGACCGGGCCTTCTACGGCAATGTCGAGTCCATCTGCCGAAACGGAGCAGGGTATGCCGAAGTGTTCAAACAGGCGCTCGGTGTGGTCGCGGGTAATGGCCGGCTGGTGCACCGAGGTGCGCCCTTCTGCCAGCATACCTGCCAGCAGCACCGCGCTTTTCACCTGGGCGCTGGCCATGGGAAGGTCGTAATGAATGGGGCGCAGGGTGCTGCCCTTGATTTCGAGCGGGGCGCAACCGGGCTTTTCACCGCAGGCGGTGATGCAGGCTCCCATGGCGGATAAGGGGTCTGTGATGCGCTTCATGGGGCGGCTGCTCAGCGAGGCATCGCCATACATACGGCTGTGGAAGGGCAGAGCTGCCAGTACACCGGCCATGAGCCGCATGCCAGTGCCGCTGTTGCCGCAGTCAATGTCGTGCGCCGGTGCCCCGGGCTGCATGCCGGTGCCGGTGAGGGTGAAATTCTGCAGGCAATCGCCCGGTTCGACGAGAGCTCCCAGTTGCTGCATGGCCCGCAGGGTATTCATGCAGTCTTCACTGCACAGGTAATTACTCACCTTCATGGAGCCGGAGCCCAGCGCCCCGAGAATGGCTACGCGGTGGGAAATACTCTTATCTCCCGGTATGGTGATGGTTCCGTGCAGTCCGCCTGTGGCGCGGGAAACGGTGATGCGGTCACTTGACATGGATTTTAATGCGTTTCTGTTGGAATCCCTCCTTAATGAGCGTATCGAAGAAAGCGTTCACTCCCAGTTCCCGCTGGGCGCTGATGATGGCGGTGCGGATGCTTTCGCGGCATTCTTCCAGGGAGGGAGTGTAGGCGGGGGTTACAGGCCCGGCAAGGATGATGTGCCAGCCCCACTTGCTGCGGGCCAGCGTGGGTGTGCCGGCGGGCAGGGCTGCATCGCCGAAGAGCGGCAGTTCCGGCAGGGGCAGCAGGGCATCATCATACACAATGCCCAGATTCCCCCCGCGGCCGGCTGTGTGGCTGTCATCACTCACTTCTGCGGCAAGCTCGGCAAAGCCCTCTCCCGCATCCAGTCTGGCCATGACCAGTTCTGCTGTGCGGCGGGCATCCTCTTCTGTGCGGTTCAGCGTGGCAATGAAAATGTGTTTAACCGGGCGGCTGGCGGGAATGGTCAGTTCATCCTTGATGAGGCGGTAATGCGCCATGATGGCGGCATTATCCACCTGGGTATGGGGAGCCAGGTTGCGGTTGAGCAGGGCCAGTTCCATCTGGCGGGCTTCCACTTTGTCTGTAAACTGGCGGCGGGTGTAGCCCTGCGAGGCCAGCAGCTGCTCAAATACAGCATCGCTTCCGGCACGGGTGGCCAGGGCGGCAACTTCGCGTTCGGCGGCTGCGCGGTCGTGCGGCAGCTGGTTGTCATTGTAGCGTGCCCGCATGCGGAGCAGGGAGCTGCGTACGAGGTCCATCATCATGGTCAGCACCGGTTTTTCCTTGCCGGAAACGGCTTCCTGCTCGGCCTTGTGGCGGGCCAGCTGGCCGTGTGAAATGCGTTCGCCATAGACAATGGCTGCGGCTTCTGCCGCCTGCTTATCCTTGTGCAGGAATCCGTACATAGGCCCATGCAGCAGCCACAGATCCAGCATCATGTAGCCCAGAGCCGTGCCGATGATGGCGGCTTTGATGACGTATATTCTGGCAGATGTCCACTTCACGCGCTCATTCTACTCCTGCGGCCGTGGCTTGGCAATCCAAAAGCTTGTCACTCCGGATTTAGCTTTATGCAGGCTCCCCGGCAGACATACATGATTTTGCATTGCACCCCGGCTTGCAAAGGAGTATATTCATGGGCAGGAAGATATGAACCACACCCTCCGCTACGTACCCATTCCGGCCTCGTTTTACCAGGCAAATCGTGACAAGCTGGCCTCCAGACTGCCCGCCGGGGCTCTGGTGATAGTGCATGCCAATGATATTTACCCCACGAATGCAGATGGAACCCTGGCTCACCACCAGAATGCCAATTTGTTCTACCTTACCGGCATCGACCAGGAGGAAACCATCCTCATCATGCACATTGGCGAGAATGGGACGCATGAGGATATTCTGCTGCTGCGTGAGACCAATGAGAAGATTGTCATCTGGGAAGGGGCGCGTCTGACGGAGGATGCCGCCACTGCTCTGAGCGGCATTGCAGATGTGCGCTGGACGGATGAGTACAACGCCCTGCTGGCCGAGCTGGTGCCTGCGGCTGATTCTGTATGGCTTGAGACGGATAACCATCCCCGCCGGTTCACCTATGTGCAGACCCGCAACGAACGCATGGCCGCAGCCTTGCGTGCCTCGTACCCGGATGTGCGGGTAGAGAGCATTTACCCGTTGCTGGCCGGGATGCGCCTGGTCAAGACTCCTGAGGAGTTGGTGCAGTTGCGCCGTGCCTGCGAAATCACCGGTGCCGGGTTTGCAGAGATTCTGCCCCGCGTGAAACCCGGTATGGGGGAATGGGAGATTGAGGCTGAACTGAGTGCCGCTTACATTCGCCGCCGTGCCCGCAAGTTCTCATTCCTGCCCATCATTGCCAGCGGGGCTGATACTTGCGTGCTGCATTATATTTCCAACCATAAGGAAGTGGAAGATGGTGAGCTGATTCTGCTGGATATCGGCGCTGAATATGGCGGCTATGCCGGGGATATGACCCGAACCATTCCCGCCAATGGCAAGTTCACCCCCCGCCAGAAAGAGGTGTACGAGGCTGTGCTCAGGGTGCAGCGCTATGCCATGAGCATCATGCGCCCCGGGTTGGAGAAGGCTGAGTACGAGCGCCTGGTGCGCGTGCGTATGGCCGAGGAGATGGTGCAGCTGGGGCTGCTTACCCGGGAAGAGGTAGACCAGGCTCCGGAGAATCCGCTTTGTGTCCGCAAGTATTACATGCACGGTACGTCTCATTCGCTCGGGCTGGATGTACACGATGTGGGCTCTGACACCAAGTGCTTTGCTGAAGGACAGGTATGGACGGTGGAACCGGGTATCTATATCCCGGCAGAGAAAATCGGTATCCGCCTGGAAACAGATGTGCTGATTACGGCCGATGGCGTGGAGGACCTCATTCCGAATGCTCCCATAGAACCGGCCGATATTGAGACGGCCATGGCTGGCCGATGATGAAAAAGCGATAGGGGGCGCAAGTGCGCCCCCTTCCTTTTTTTGTAAATTGCCCGGCCTTTTTATCTGTTTCTGCTCAGGCAGATTTGCGGCGCCTGCGGGCGCACAGCGCTGCCAGTCCCAGCAGCGAGAGTGTTGCGCTTGCCGGTTCGGGAACAGAGGCAAAATAGATGCAGCCAGGAGCCTGCTCACTATAGTAGCCCTGTAAGACGGAGCCATCGGCCATCAGAGCCTGAATCTTCAGGGTGTCCAGAGCCGCGAAAGTCGGAACGGAATCCTCTGCAAGCTCCATTGCTGCCACAGCAGCTGCATTGCCGAAGCTGAATTGCAGGGCATCGTAGGCGCTCATGTCTCCCAGTTCCCGCATATCCAGCACCAGGCTGTTGCCCGTCAGTGTCATAGTACCTTCCAGACTGTCGGAAATCATGCTGTACACCACGGAGCCATCTCGCAGAACAAGCGTGTCTGCGCTGCCGCAGCCCTGCAGGGTGATGCTGGCATCCACCCCGGTCTCGACGGCGGCAGTATTGGAGGAAGTGAGGGAAAGCGTCACATGATTCAGGGATACAAAGCCTGTCCCGGTCAGTTTTACATTGTCTGCAAGTGTTAAGTTGTTCAGCACCAGCGTTGTGCCGGTTTGAACTTCCACGCGGGCGGATTCCACGCGAGCCTCTGCGCCGGTGGCCTCCATCTTCGCTTCTGTGCTGGTGCTGCTCAGCTGTACCTGGTAGAGAGTGGCACTTGTGCCGGAAGCAGAAATCTGCACCTGGTCCTTGCCATCCTCCTTATCCTGTATCACCAGGCTGGCCCCCTGATCAATAGTGGTAGTGGTGGCTTCTGCCACTCCTCGGAGATTCAGCTGGCTCTTGTTCTTCAGCGTGATGGATTCCAGCCCGGTCAGCTGGCCACTCATGTTGAAGGCAGCCTTATCTGTTCCCAGGTCAATGACCAGGCTGCCGGGGCCGCTTACATTGCCGTCATAGGTTGTGGCGGTATCCGTACCGGCAGTGTAGGCCACCTTCATGGTTGCGCCGTTTTGCAGCTTCACATGCCCTTTGTGTCCGTAATACTTTGCTACATCGCCATCGGTTCGTTCCTTTGTCAGGCCTCCTTCGATGTATTCTTCGGCGTGGTTCACGCCCTCCCGCATGAGGTAGGTACCACCGGTCTGCACCATGACATTGCCGCTCAGGCGGGCATGGCTGCCCAGCTCAAATGTGGCATTTTTCTCTACGGTTACATTCATGGTGGCATCGGCATAGTGCCAGTCGTCCTCAATGACCTTGAAATCAACCACGCCATTGACGCCGCTTACGCTGCTGCCCATACCATGTACAGTCAGCGTACCTGCCAGCCGTACCATACCGGAATTGACCAGCAGACCGCTGTCCTTGTTCGTCAGGGAGGTGCGGATGCTGTTCAGTTCCCATACATTTTCCTTGCCTTCCTCCTGAACTGCGTCGTAGACAATCTTCAGGGCGGCAGAGTCTGAATCCCGGAATGAACCGGCAAAGACCTGCTTGCCGCTCTCCCTGAAGCTGAGAACGGCGGTCTTTTCTCCGTTGCTGTTAGTAATGACGGCTTCCTCTGTCAGCGCCCGGATGGTAAAGCCATCCCGCGTCTCCCCACCGGTGGTATACCAGTCCATGTCCACGCCATTCATATCCAGCGTGCCGCCTCCATTCCCAAAGGTGAGGTCCCGGTAAATCTGGGATTTATCCTTGATTTTCACGATAGAGCCAGTGTTGACCAGCACGTTGTAGGCCGCATATCCCATTTCTTGCTCCAGCAGGGTTCTACCGCTGCCGCCTACATTCAGGAAAATCTCGTTATTGCCCTTACCGCACAGCCTTATATCACCTTCACCCACCTTGCGCCATTCGCGCATGTAATCGCTCTCTGAGTTCACGAGGCTTACGTTGAGCGTGACTCCCTTATCTACCACATAACCTGCGGAATTCAGCAGCTTCTTGTCAGCCGAAGACAGATTAAAGACCACATCCTTGTATAAGGGCTTGCCATCCTGGCCAACGGGGTTTGCCAGGTGTACATAGCCAATGCCTAAATCGGTGTTTGCGGTGACATTGAGGTTGTAGTTTGCATCATTCTTGGCTGCTTTGAAGACAAGGTTCTGCGTCAGGTAGAGTTCGGCATAGGTCAGACCTTCTGTTACTTTTGACTCTTTGACACCAGTTTCTGGATTTTCCTGGAATATAACACTATCCTGGGCATTCAGAAAGGCTTTGCCGAGATCATTGCTGTTTGTCTGTTCGGAGGAGCCGTAGGCATACCAGTTGTCCTGGTCCTTCAGGGAGGAAAGAGATTTCCATGTATTCGTGCCTGTCTCGACGGTCTCGCCTGTCTCGACGGTCTTGACGGTCTCGACGGCCCTGTAGAATGTATCCCCGTTTTCTGCATACAGATTACCATTGCCATCGGCAAGGAATCCACGAGCGGCCGTAGCAGTGAATGGGACACCCTGCAGGGTGTCCGTGATACCGTCATCCTTCTCATCAATGCTCGCGCCCTGGATTTTCAGCGTTCCCTCTTTCACTTTCCCCATATCAATGACAAAGTTGTCTGCATCCATCACGCTCTGCGTCCATTCTGCTGCAGAACCGGCGCGTTTGTAGGTGTCTCCATTTGTTCCTATGTGTGCCATGAGGAATTGGAAGTTCTCGCCGTTCCATACAAAATACGGGCTGCCGGAATCGCCCCCCTGCGTACCGAAGGGAAGGGGGGTCTTGTCTGTCGCGCCGCCGGAACTTGTCTTGTCTGCTGTCGTCAGATACGTGAGATGGAAATCATCAGAACCGGAGGATAAATCCTTTGTGGAACTGAGATACCCGATTCCGCCGACGCTATATTTACCGCCAGCATATACATCTTGTACTGTTCCATTGGTTGTCCATTGCTGCTGGGTGCCGCCGCCGACCCGGTATACCAGTTCGTTGTTTTTGCACAGTGAGTCCACATCCCCCGTATAGACAGATGCCGGGGTCACATCGGTGATGAGCTTCCATGTGCGTGTGACTTTGTAGTCCTTTTCTCCCCCGAACAGTTGGTGGACGAACTGGGTGCCTTCCTCTATTCCATAATACTTGATGCTGTTGGCTGTACCAATGCCCCAGTCATTAGAGGTGAAAACCGGGTTGGGTGCTGATTCCTGGTGTGCCACGGTGACAACGTAGTTGTACCCGATGGCGGTGTTGCTGCCTATGTCAGACACCGCTTCAAAGCTCAGCATTCCATGAGGCAGGATATAGCCCTTCTCCCGGCCGATGGCTGTATCGCTGTATTCTATCCGCACACCGCCATCGCGGGTGCGTATGTACTCCAGCATGGCGTTGGTTGTGCCTGTGGCATAGCGGCCGCTGTTGCTGGCAAAATCTGTATAGGTGATGGGCGATACATCTGAATGCATGATGGCGGCATCTGCCATGCTGCAGCAGCAGGTGACAAGCATCAGAAGAACGTGCGGCAGTCGTAATTTCATCTCAATCCCGGGCTGATTATCCTGTAGTCTAGCATATTCTGTAAGGAAATCAACTTCGAAAAGATGATAAAAGGGGGTAGACAGGCAATTTTTATGGCCGGTAGCAGAAACGGCAACCCCCGCGTCCTGTCAGCAGGGCGCGGGGGTAGGGCAAAATACTGCATAACTACAGAATTCCTGTAGCCATGCAGTATGCTTCATCCATCAGATGGAGGAGAGTTGCTCGAGTTGATCTTCCAGTGTACTGATGCGCTGGCGCAGCTGCTCAGCTTCTGCAATGTTGGTTGTGTTCTGATAACTGGCCTTCAGTTCAGCAATCTGGCTACGGAGCTTGTTGCGTTGCTGAATGAGGCTGGCCTTCTTGCTTTCCAGAGCATCAACCTGAGCCTGGGATTCATTTACCTGCTGTATGAGGGCATTCTGACGCTCCTTGGCTTTGGCTGCTGACCAGAAAATGCCACCCTGGGTGGGATCTCCTGTTGTCGTGCAGGAAACCAGCATGGTGCCAAGAATGAGGCAACTCAGCGCAGCGATATTCTTGCTCATGAGCATTTGAGTCTCTGGTATGATCAGATGGATGCGAGAGAATCCAGCTCTTCCAGGTTCGACTGCATGCTTGCCTTTTCGCTGGAAAGAGTGTCAATCTTGGCGCTAAGCTCTGCCAGCTCAGCACCGGAGGCTTCCTTGGCGGCATCCTTGGCAGTGGCGAGGTCAGCATCAATCAAGGCGATGTTCTTAGCCAGTTCGGCGTTCTGTTTCTGAACGTTTTCCTTGGCAATGGCCTTCTTGTCCTTCTTGAGCTGGGCAATCTGGTTGCTGAGGTCAGAGTTGGCTTTCTTCACATCACCGATGCGGTTGTCGAGCTGCTTCTTGTTGTCGGAAACATATTCCTCCATGGAGGCATAGGCTTCCTTTTCCTTTACGATGGAGTTACCCCAGGCGTAACCTGCCACGCCACCCAGAACAGCGCCTGCTGCGGCGCCGATGAGGACGGCTTTCGTGTCACCGCCGGTGGCAAGACCGATGCCTGCACCAAGCAGGGCTCCACCGAGGGCGCCAAGTGCAGTACCCTGGGTCTTGGTCTTTGTGCTGTCTGACATGGAGGAGCAGGAGGTCATCGTAGAGGTGAGCATGCCTGCAGAGATGGCGACGAGAGTAGCTTTCTTGAAGCTAAGGCTGATAGTATTGTTCATAATGGTGTGTAATGTATTGGTTTTTATTTTTTTGAGAGAAGAATTTTATTGAGCGACAATGAAGAGGGGCTCGCCGGCAGTGTAGGAGACCTGCTTGAAGCCACTGGAGAGAGCAGGGGCGCTGCCTGCCGTGATGGCTTCAGACATGCCGCTGATCTTGCCCTTGTCATCCAGGAGCAGGGTGACCTTGTTATAGCCGTTGATTTCCTTCTTCTTGTCTGCCTTCTTGTAGACAAAGGCAACGTTCACCTCAATCTTGCGCCCGGATACACCGACAGAGAGAATCTTGATGGCTCTGCCAGGCCAGTTGCGGGAAAGATCCTGCTGCTTTTTGTAAAGAAGTGCTGCAGTGACTGGTTTCGAGGTGCGGAGTTCCAGAATGGTTTCAGCGAAGATAGCGCTGAAATCAGCAAGAGTTGCATCCTTATTAACCAGCAGAGAGAAACGACTGCGTACCAGCTTGTTTACCGTCTCATCGGTCGGGCTGCCGTCTGCATTGAACAGGGGCACACTGGGTGCAGCCTCATTTGAGGCCTGCTCCGGCGCGGGTTGCGGCTCCGGCTCCGGTTCGGGCGGGGCCAGTTCCTGAAGCCGCCTTGTCAGCTGGGCAAGATAATTGCGGGTTCTGTATGTGTCTCCCTGTGTCTTGTAGAAATCGCGCAGGGATTTGAGTATATCCACATTGTTGGATTCACAGACCCGCTGTAACCAGAATTGCTCCAGTTGCATGCAATTACGGGATTCCATCGGGGAGCCATCCGGCGTGGAGGGAATGGCCCAGCCGTCAGCCATGCACTTAACCAGTTCTGCCTGGGCAGGGAGATAACCAACGCCTGCTGCTACCATCAGACTCCGGATGGCGGCATCCATCGGCCAGACTGTGTCCGGTTTTCTGTAATTATCAATTACTTCCTGGAATGCTTTCGTATCCAGTTTCTCTACCTGTTTCATGACGGAAAGCACGCTTTCATCAGCTTTCCAGTTATTGGCAAGGTCGATGACAGGCGGCGTTATCCCGGCTTCACTTGCCGGAGCCGGGGACAGTACCATGGTACTTGCAGCCAGAAGGATAATCGTTTTTTTCATGTCTTATTATAGGTTGTAGGTTGCGATGTTCTTAGTATTAGTTCTCCTTCTTGTCCATGAGGGCCTGTATGTCTTGTGCGCGCAGTGCGGTAACCAGAGTGGCTGCCATGAAGTCCATGCAAATCAGCAGCACAGCCCATATGAACCAGGAAACGGCAAGAATTCCAGCGCCGGAACCTGCACCAATACCTGTTGACATGCTGCAGTCAGCGCAATCTGATTTCCACAGTGCGTCCTTCTGGAGCAGCGTAGAGGAAATTTTTGCATCCCACATTGCGGTCTTGCTGGTGATGAGGGCTGGATACGATGCGTATTCGTTCTTGAGCGTTTCGTATGTGTTCTGAGCCTGGCTCAAGGCGTTGTCCACTACCCAGTTGGAAGCAACCTGATCCTTGGTCTGAATGACAGCAGCGCGAGTTGCTTCAATAACCTCCTTCTTCTTAGCATAGGGGGCCATTTCCTTCTCGAAGGCCCTGATCATGCCCCAGGCTCCTTCTATACGCTTCTCCAGGTCTTCAATCTTTGCCTTTTCAGAAGGTGTAAGAGAAGGGTCATTTTTATTCAGCTTAACCATAACCTCACTTTTGGTGATGCCATTGATGAGGGTGGGAAGCCAGGCTGCCAGTCGCCCGATGCTGTTGTGCAGTTCATTGACGTCTTCATTTTTCAGAAGGTCAGATTTCGCTACCATGCCGATGAGGCTCAGCTGGTCACCAGTCCCATCCAGCGCGGAGGCTGCTTCGGAGCCTTCTCGAATCTCGTATACAGGATAGGACTTGAGGAAAGCCGCAGCCGGTTTTTCCTGTGTGCGGGGCTTCGTGAGAATGTCCTCAATTTCCTTCTCATAACGGGCAATTTCTGCTTTCTGTTTTGCAATCTCTGCCTGTCGCTTATCAATCTCTGCCTGCAGGGGAGCGGTGAGCTTGTCGTAATTTGCGTTGATGGCGGAGTAGAGACAGTTCTTTGCAGCAATCACCCATTGCTCGGCTTTGTCCATCTCTTCTGCATAGGAAACACAGGTGGCGGTATTCGTCAGACGGGGTTCTGGAAGAGAGAGCGGCTGGAGCTGCTTTGCCTCATTGTTGACTTTTGCAATTTCCTGCAGCACGACGGCTCCGGCAGCATTGAGGGCTTCTATATCGCCCAGAATCTGTTCGCTGAGTGCCTTGACGGTTTCTTCATGCTTCCTCTTCAATTCAAGCAGATCCTTGTCTCTATCTACAATTTCCTGTTCAGCCTGTAATTGAAGGTTGTTTCGGGCTTCTCTGTGGTTAAAGAGGTCAGTAATACCACTAATGAGGAAGTAGCCGCCTGCTCCGATAGCGGTCAGAACGCCGCCTGCCAGGGAGATGTAGGCCGCTGCCCGTGTGCTGGAAACAAAGTTGTACCCGGCTTTCATTTCTTCTCGGTTCATAATGGAGTAGTGGTGGGGTTAGTCGTTTGATTCGGCTGTGGCGGGAACATCTGAGGGAACAGTAACGGGAGGTGCAGGAATCTGGATGTCTGCAGTCTGTCTGAGTTCGCATGAGGAGAACAGCAGCATCACCAGATTAAGCAGCACGAGGATGCCGGCAGCCATGCTGCCGTAGCAGCCTGTCAGAAAAAGTGCTTTCCTGATTCTGGGCCAGATTTTACATTTGCAAGGAGAGATTTCCGTTGTCATTTGCGTAGTATTGGTCAGGGTTTGGTATAGAGGTCGACTAAGAAATTCGCCAGGCTTCTCTGCGTGGCTCATTTCGAATTCCTGAGTCTATGCTTCTACGTATACAGTATTGCTAATGCTGTAATAATATGTAATAAATTAAAAGTCAGCAATCTAAATTGTATTACAAGCAGAATAGCGCAAGCTGATTCCTCTATCCGACGAAAAGGAGAATCATTTATTTCCAGCTCTTTCCCACTTTAAGCTTGCTACAGCATTAGCAATACTGACAGCAGCATGCTGCTGACAAAGGGCGGGAAGGTGGATGCAGACAGCTCCTGGTTCTTAAAAATCCTCAAACTCGTATTTACGGAGTTTCATGAAGGTGGGAGCCGGGCGGCGCGAATCCCAGAAGAGCAGGAGCATGGCCCCCAGAAGCAGCAGGCGCATACCGGTATCGAAGGGGTAGTTGGTGATTTCGTGAGAGCTGCCCAGGCAGTTGCAGCTCAGTTCAAGCCCCCGCATCCAGGCCTGGAAATACAGTAGCAGGAAGGTGCCGCACATGACTACGCCCCATACTGTGGCACCGCGGTAGCTCCGCTTGCTCAGCAGGCAGACGGCCACGACCAGCTCCATGGCCAGCCCCAGGCAGGCCAGAGGAAAGGAGCAGATGGCAGGAAGAATGCGGCTGCGAGTCAGAAAATCTACCATTTCATTCATGTGGGTAACTTTCTGCAGCGACGTGAACAGGAAAAATACTCCCAGCCCCACGCGCAGCAGGGTTAAGAGCAGGTTGATGAATTTTCCGTATTTCACGCCGCCGAGTCTACACCACTATGGGCAGCGCTGCAAGTCTGAAATATTACCCCCTCAGAAATGGCATACTGCTAAATAAAAGCTGTGCAATGATACGCCTTTATGGTATAAGAACGCTATGAAGATGTGGAAGAATATATTATTTGCTGCGTTGCTGTGTGCGCTGGTTCCTGTTCAGGGACAGGAGGAGGCTGTTGCTCCCTCTGCCGATGAATTGCTTGCCTGCATGCGTGAAATGACGGTGAGCCAGGGAAATAAGGATGTGGCAGGCCGCATCCGCAAGGGTAAACTCAAGGTGCCGTTCAGCCTTAGCGTGCGTGGTGATACGATAGCCTTCCAGTACAGGGAAGCTGATGCCTGGAAGCGTTTTGATGTCCGTATCAAGGAGGAACAGGCCGACCTTATCCGCGTAGAGAATGGCAAGGCTGTTGTGATGGCTCCGTCCCAGTACACGCAGACTATTGCCGGAACGGATGTCTGCTATGAGGACCTTTCCCTCCGCTTCCTGTACTGGCAGGGCGGGCAGATGATTGATGCCGGGGCTGATGCCCGCATCAAGGGCCGCGATTGCTACGTGGTTCAGGTGCCTAATCCTACGCCAGGTGTGGGCCAGTTTGCCTGGGTGCGTATGTGGGTGGATAAGGAAAATGGTACGACCTGGCAGATTGATGGCTACGGGGCAGACGGAAAGCTTAAGAAGCGTTTCTCCATTACTTCCGTGCAGCGGCTGAGCGATGGCTCCTGGTTCTTTAAGCAGATGAAGCTGGAGGTGCGTAACCCGCAGAATCCGGACCGGACCATTGCGCTTGATTACCTGGAAATGGATGATTTGCCCGGCAAGAAGTAATGGTTCGTCGCTTCATCCAGCTCCTGGTTGTTCTACTGCCTCTGGGTATTTTTGCTGCTGCGCTCCAACCAGTGCAGCAGCGCCTGTATGGGGGGCATGCCTCACAGGGAATCCTGCTGTTGCTGGTGGCGTTACTGGTTCTGGCGGTGGTAGAGGGATTGCTGTTCCGCTACTGGATTCTGCCCGGGTGGTGTGAAAAGATGGCAGAGCGCCTTTATGCCGGTTCCTACCTGCCGCAGAATGATGCGCTGGCCCGGCTTGTTGAGCATATTGACCAGAGCCGGGATACTGCTGCCATGGAGAAACTGCAGCACATGGTCCGCCAGCAGCCTCAGCGTCTGCGTGGCTGGCTGGAGCTGGCCCGCTTGCAGCAGGAGCTGCTGGCTGATGCTGCCGCCGCCCGTAACACTCTGGAGGAGGCTGCTGAAATTATCCGCGCTCCGGAGGATGCCGCCCTGCTTTTGTACCGGGCGTCTCTGCTCTGCACCAGGGGCCTGAATGACCCCCAGGCTGCTTCCCGCCTCTTGCACCAGGCGGCTGAAAAATTCCCGGAAACGGTCTATGGCCGTCGGGCTGCTTCGATTATCAAGGCGGGCTAATCGGGGTTATTGTATTCATTTTCAGCATGTTAATGCTGAAAATTGTTCGTCATTCCACCTGAAGTGTACCTTTTGCGGAGGTGATATCATACCTTATTGATATTTAATGAGTCCTGTCTCTTGTTCGCTCCGCCTGTTGATTGGGAGCGGTATTGTTTGAGATTTTTATCGGCCTGGGTGTGAATCGGGGTTATCTCATTCGCATTAAGTAGGTTAAGGTAAAAAAATGCTATTTAATCAATTCTCGGTTGTCATTTGAAAATCCTGCTTTGTAAGATATTGGTGTTGAGTTTGTTGAGAAAAAAGTAAAATTTACATTGAAAAAGCAGATTTGATTTGTATTCTGTGAGCACTTTTTTCATTTACCGATAAAAAGGAGACAACAACCACCCAACAACCATGAATGAAAAGAAGAAAGGGGGAGCTGTATGGTAAACCCCAGGCTCCTGCCGCGCACCCTGCGAGGGGCAGGCGGCATCCGATTGATAGACATGCCGGGCGTTCATTACCCGGAGTCCGTATTGAGAGGCCCCAAGGGGGCAGATACTGTGAGCGGCAAGGCATTTGCCTCACCGCCGCGCTGGGGAGTCAGTTCCCGTCAGGCTGCAGAGATGCTGGGCGTTTCGCCGCGGTCTGCCCGTGCATTGCTGAACCGGAGCAAGGCAAAGTTCCAACTAGTCGCGCAGAAAGGCACCCCGGCCTGCATGTACTGGGACAGGCGCACCGTGGAAAGGCTGGTATCCAAGCGTCTGCCGCTGGTACGCAAAGTGCCGGACAAGCTGTGTTCTTCGCGGGAGGCCTGTTATATTCTGCTGGTGGCCCGCAGTACGCTGCTGCGTTATGTGAGAATGAAGCTGCTGCGGGAGTATCCGCTCCGCCATGT
>JAEIGA010004905.1_pt1 | contig 20570 bp, 22 predicted proteins | sample 9270691 | NCBI WGS metagenome assembly JAEIGA01 (sample SAMN17057246, study PRJNA624740) | gut metagenome | biome: biome; isolation source: fecal sample | host: Bos grunniens | place: China: Xizang | collected 2019 | reverse complement strand
TCGTAACCCAACTCGCTTGAAATAACCGTACCACCAGTTAAAACTGCGATATCTTCAAGCATAGCCTTTCTTCTGTCGCCAAAACCAGGCGCTTTAACAGCAACGCAGTTGAACACGCCTTTAAGTTTGTTAACTACGAGTGCTGCAAGCGCGTCACCCTCAACGTCTTCAGCAATAATAAGAAGTCGCATCCCTTGGCTTGCTATCGGCTCGATAACGGGTAAAATTTCTTGTATCGAAGAAATCTTTTTGTCGGTAATCAAAATAACGGGTGATTCTAATACCGCTTCCATTTTATCGGTGTTGGTAACCATATAAGCCGAAGCGTACCCACGGTCGAACTGCATACCTTCAACGGTAGAGAGTTCGGTTTTCATAGTTTTGCTTTCTTCTATGGTAATAACTCCGTCTTTGCCAACCTTTTCCATAGCGTCGGCAATAAGTTCACCAATTTTTTCATCCCCAGCGGAGATAGAAGCAACTTGGCAAATTCCGTTTTTATCTTCTATGGGCTTGCTTATCTTTTTTAATTGTTCAACGGCAACTGCAACCGCACCCGAAATACCTTTTTTCAAGATAACGGGGTTGGCGCCCGCCGCAACGTTTTTAAGCCCTTCATCTATCATGGCTTGAGCCAAGATGACAGCCGTGGTCGTTCCGTCGCCTGCAACGTCGTTAGTTTTGGTTGAAACTTCTTTAACGAGTTGCGCGCCCATGTTTTCAAAAGCGTCTTCAAGTTCTATTTCTTTAGCAATCGAAACACCGTCGTTAGTAATAAGCGGTGCTCCGTACTTTTTGTCTAACACAACGTTTCTACCTTTCGGTCCTAACGTGATTTTTACGGTGTTTGCAAGGATATCAACGCCTTTTTGAAGGGCTTTTCTTGCTTCTTCACCGTGCTTTAATTGTTTAGCCATAACATAATCTCCTTAAAAATTAGTCTTCTACTATTGCCAAAATATCGCTTTGGCGAATAATAGTAAAATCTTTTCCGTCTACTTTAAATTCACTGCCGGCGTATTTAGAATAAAGAATTTTATCGCCTGCTTTAACTTGCATTTGTATTTCTTTTCCGTCTATAACACCACCGGGACCTACCGCCACGATTTTAGCCATTTGTTGTTTTTCTTGGCTTGCGCTTGGCAAAATAAATCCACTCTTGGTTCTTTCTTCCGTTTCTAAGCTTTCAACCACTACTTTATCAAATAACGGTTTAACCTTCATATATACAGTCCTCCTACAAATTTGGCACTCTCGATTAATAAGTGCTAACTTTTATTATATACAACAAAACGATTTTGTCAATTAAAAAACCTACAAAACTCAAAAACTTTTTAAAATAATAAAAATGGGGTAGGGAATGAAGACGCAAATAACAATATTAATTGACAACGGCTTTCTATTTAATGTATAATGTGAAATAAGAATATATGCCTATAAATATTTGGCATTAGGAAAAAATTTAAGGAAAAAGCGAAAAGGGAGTAAATTATGGCAGAGAAAAAGCGCTTTAACATGAATAGGCCTATAAACAAACCGAAGTGGTATTTAAAGATAGTGGAGTTTGTTGCAAGTCCTTTCTATCTATTATTTTCGAAAGGTCACGTTAAAACGGCGCCCGAAGTAAAAAAACTAAAAGGTCCTTATTTAATTTTATCAACGCACGCGTCTTTTATGGATTTTCCCATGATAGTAAAGGGCATAATGCCTAAAACAACGGGTTGGGTAATGTCGGTTGAAGAATTCCGTAGGGGCGATTGGTTAATGTATGGTATCGGCGGTATTCCAAAGAGAAAATTTACGCACGATATAGTAACGGTTAAACATATGCTTAATATGTTAAAGAAAAAGAAACACATATGCACGCTTTATCCAGAAGCACGCTTTTCGTTTGCCGGTATAAAAGAAAGGTTAGACGGGGCGCTTGGTAAATTCTGTAAGGTAGCAAAAGTCCCCGTGGTAATGTGCACGGCTATGGGTAACTTTATAAACTCACCACAGTGGAGCAAACACCCTTATAGGGGTATACGCCAAGAAGCAACCTTGTCGCTTTTAATTACTCAAGAAGAAACTGAAACGCTTTCCGCCGAAGAATTGCAAGAGCGTATAGAAAAGGCGTTTGAAAGAGACGAATATAAATGGCAAGTAGAAAAAGGCTACCATACAAAATGTAAAGATCGTGCAAACGGGCTATATAAATTGCTTTACAAATGCCCCGTTTGTGGCAGAGAATTCAAGATGGAAAGCGGTGGAATTCACCTTTGGTGTAATGAATGCGGTTCTAAATGGGAAATGGACACCTTGTCACGCTTACACGGTATAAACACCGACAAAGGCTTTTCACATATTCCCGACTGGTACGTTTGGGAGCGTGAACAGGTTAGGAAAGAAGTTCAAGCAGGAACGTACCGTTTTGAAGACGACGTAAGGGTAGAAGACTATTATTCTACGCAAGTCGGTTTCGTTACCGTGGGGGATGCGCACGTTGTTCACGACGAAAACGGGTTTACCTTTAACGGCACTGTAAACGGTCAACCGTTTAGCCTAAACAAACCTTTGTCTTCTATGTATTCGGTGCACGTTGAATACGACTTCTTAAATAGGGGCGACGCGTTTGATATAGCAACGGAAGAAACTTCGTATTTTATGTTCTTAAAAACGGCTAAAAATTATTTGACCAAAATGCATTTAGCGCAAGAAGAGTTATACGACTTTCACGTTAAAGGTGTGAAAGGTTAAAATAAAAAGCTTAAAAAGGGGTTTTTATGAAAAAGTTAGTTTCCTTTATACTAGGCGTACTTTTCGTTATTACCGCAATATCTATTACGGGTTGTGGTTGTAAACACGTCTTTGGTGAGTGGGTAGAAACGACGCCTGCAACTACTACTGCAGACGGTGTTAAAGAAAGAATTTGTACTTCGTGCGGAACAAAAGAACAAGCGGTATCTAACAAAAAATACGTGCTTAGTTTATCTGTTAACAACACGGAATACGGCAGTGTATCTCAAACACCTAGCGAAATTTCGTGGGGAGAGAGCGTGACCGTTACGGCGGAAGCTAGCGACGTAGCCGTTTTCGATGCTTGGTACAAAGGGGAAGATAAGGTTTGCGAACTTACTTCGTACACCTTCACTATGCCACAAGAAAATCTTTCGCTTACCGCTAAGTTTATATATACGGCATGGCTTGGCGACACGGCGTCTTCTTTTGCCGGCGGAACGGGTACGACAACCGACCCCTATCTAATTTCAAACGGTGCGGAATTGTCATACCTTTCAAGCGTGTTGTCAGACTCTACAACCGCGTCTAATTATAAAGACAAAAACTTTGCGCTTACCGCAAATATCAACCTTGGCGGAAAAGAGTGGAAGCCGATAGGCTATTATCAAACGAGCGCAAACGCGGGTAACGAAAATTTTGTGTTCGACGGCAATTTTTACGGGCAAGGCTACACGGTAAGCAACTATAAAATTACTCAAACACAAAGGAGTTCCGACGCGTTTTTCGGTCTTTTCGGTAGGGTTGAAGGGAATATCTATAACCTTCACGTAGAGAAAGGGGTAATCAACCTTAACTTCTCACCCGTAACCACCGTTCGCGCAGGGCTTATAGTTGGTCAAATTAGAAACGGTGAAATGGTGGGCTGTTCGGCAAAAGGCTCGGCAGACGTTAAACTTAAAAACGACCACTCCGCTTTTGTTGGCGGTATGGTCGGCGCAACCCATCAATCAAATTTATACAAATGCTTCTTTGAAGGTAAAGTTTCAGGCGTTAGTGGTGTAAACGACGTTACGTCTTATAGTAACGCAGGCGTAGGTGGTCTTTTAGGCTACGGCGGAGCGTCTGACGGTCATCCATCACCCGCGTACGAAATAAAAGATTGTTACGCAGTAACTCAATCTTTACACGGCAATAGCGTTAACGGCGACACCTACGTTGGTGGTATTATGGGCTACGGATACGAGTATACAACCAACGTTATCAACTGTTACCATCTTGGTAACTCTAGTGGTAGCGCACGAAGATATCTTTACGTTGGCGGTATAGCAGGTCAAGCGTATTTAACTAAAAACTGCTACCAAAAAGGTAACGTCAACGTAAGTAGTGGCTCTAGTTCGTATGACTATGAGTTAGGCGTTGGCTCTATAAGAGGTTCTTATACGGAAAAAATTTACGTACAAGGAAGTAAATATTACGGTGGGATGGCTAAATCGGGTATAAACGAACCTTACGAAATCGCTACGTCGCTTAACGAAACTAACTTTAACGACTTCTTTATAACGACCATGGCACTTGATAGCAACGTTTGGGATTTAACAAAACTAGATTACGAAAACAAAGTGTATCCAACGCTAAAACCTATCGCACCACTTTCGTTTAGTTAAAAAAACGAATATACAACAAAAACGAATATACAACAAAAACAAAAGAACGCAATTACTTGCGTTCTTTTTTAGTTCGTTTGAAAATTTGAATTAAAATCACCGTTAAGCAGGTCACGGCTATCGCGCATGCGATTAAGACTGCGCAGTTTAGAAAGAATTCCGCCGGTAATATCTTAATAATCTCGTCTTTTTTAGGGTCGAAAATCCAGTTGTCTTTTCCGTAAAAGAAAATTTTATGAAATACAACGAATGCCCCGTTAAAATCAACTGCAACTATTATAGAAAGTGTTGCAAACAAAATTAAAACCGCTAACGCCGATATAAAAGAAACGTCTTTTTTAAACGGTTTGCAAAGGGTAATAACTCGTTTTTTGTTTAGAACTATTAAAGTAATAAACGTTGCAAAACTCACTATCAAAACTACGGAATTAAGAGTAAACAGCCATTTGCAGTCGATAAAATGCTGTTTTCCTGCTTCGGTATAAGCTAGACCACCCGTTTGAAAGGTTGTAAACGGCAAAGTTAAAAAATCAAGGACTTGATCGTAAGCCGTTTTAATAGTCTGGTAATTAAACCCGGAAGATTTTTCAATACCAAGCGTGCCTATTTGCAAGTAATAAAAGCCCCTAAAATATATAGGAAGACCTATTGCAAAAGTGATTATAAGAAAAAAAACGGCTAAACCGTAAACGGTAGATAAAATTTTATTTTTCATGAGCTAAAAGGTTTTTTTCTTATATTAACACGGCAGTGGGTAACTTGTCAAACGAAGTTTTAGCTAGTCGATTTGTCTAAACGGTCTGTACATAGCCCAGTAGAAAATCATCCATAAAGCAGAAATACCTACTAACGAATAGATAATTCTAGATACTAACGCACCAGGACCGAAGATAAACGCAACAAGGTTAAAGTCGAAAATACCAACTAATAACCAAACGAGCGCGCCGACTAAAACTAAAATAAAAGAGATAATAGTAGCAATCTTCATCGTCTCCCTCCTTGTATAAAGGATGTGAAGAACTTAAAAGAATATACGCAAAAAGCAAAAAAAGAAAAACGCTTTATAAAAAGGCGTTTTCCAAAACCAACTTATCAAAGTCGATACTCTCGATAAAATCTTCTTTTCTAAACCGCAAAACGTTGTACTTAGCGTAGTTAAAAAGATGAGTTTTAATAAGAACGGGGGTTGGGATATCAAGATTTTCACAAATCTCGCATAGATATTTAAAAAAGCAAGAATAATCCATGCTTTCAAATTTTTCTAGCATGAATTGTTTTACTATTTTATCTTTTTTCATAACTTTTGCCCAAATTCTAATCACTTACCGCACCTCTAAAATAATTGTAACACAGTGTATTGCGAAAAATCAAGCCGTTCTATTGACAAAAATAAAATAAAAGTTTACAATATAATAAGTATAGTTTATAATGGCGTAATATAATCAACCGCCAAAATAAAACGGAGAAAATAAAATGGATAAAATGAAAAATGAAATTATAAATTTACTTCAAGAAGACGCGCGTTATACCCCTATGCAAATGGCAAAAGTATTAGGTACTGATGAAAACGCGGTAAAGAGTGCAGTTAACGAACTAGAAAACGAAGGCGTTATAGTAAAGTACTCGGCAATCGTTAACAACGAAAAACTAAAGAGCGATAAAGTTCAAGCCTTTATCGAAGTTAAGGTTGCACCGCAAAAACTAAAAGGTTTTGATAGTTATGCGGAAGAAATTTATAATTTTAGTGAAGTTCAAAGTTTATACCTAATGAGCGGTGGCTTTGATTTGGCTGTTTTCGTAGAAGGTGAAAACTTAACGGCAGTCGCTCGTTTTATCGCTGAAAAGTTAAGCGTTATAGACGGGATAGTTGGCGTTCAAACGCATTTTATTTTGAAGAAATATAAAATCGAAGGGCAAGTTACAAGTATTAAAGAAGAGTCCAAAAGGCAGATTATTCAAGCATGAGAGATTTTTTAAGTGAAAGGGCGAAAAAGATTAGACCGTCCGGCATACGAAAGTTTTTCGACATGGCGTCAGAGCGAAAAGACGTCATATCTCTCGGCGTGGGCGAACCCGATTTTATAACCCCGTGGGAAATTCGAAACGCAGGAATTCAATCGGTTAAGAAAGGATACACGCAATATACTTCGAACAGTGGTTTAAAAGCGCTTAGGGAAGAAATTTCTACGTATTTAGACAATAGGTTTAACGCTAAGTTTAGTCCTGAAAATATAGTAATAACCGTTGGCGCAAGCGAGGCAATAGATATCACTTTACGTGCAATCGTAAACGAAGGGGACGAAATTTTAATTCCCGACCCTAGTTACGTTTCGTATAAACCGTGTGTGGAATTACTCGGTGGCGTTCCCGTTTGCGTTCCTTGTTCGTGGGAGAACGGGTTTAAGTTAACTAGCGAGAATTTAGAAAAGGTTATAACAGAAAAAACCAAGGCAATAATTTTCCCATATCCAAACAATCCAACGGGCGGGATAATGGAAAGAGAGTTTATTGACAAAATAGTACCCGTAATACTAAAACACGATTTACTCGTGATATCCGACGAGATTTATGCCGAACTGTCTTATGGGAAGACGCACTGTTCGGTAGCAAGCATACCCGCGCTTAAAGATAGGGTAGTGCTTATAAGCGGTTTTTCTAAGTCGTTTGCGATGACGGGTTGGAGAGTAGGGTACGTATGTGCACCCGTTGAAATTAAGCAAACGTTGCTTAAAATTCATCAATACACTACTATATGTGCGCCTATATTCGCACAATACGCTGCTCTTGCGGGCTTGCAACAGGGCGAAAAGGACGGGTTTAGTTCGGTTGTTGAAATGAAAAATCAATACGACAAGCGCCGTAAGTTTATGTATAACTCTTTTTTAGAAATGGGGCTTGATTGCTTTGAGCCGAAAGGTGCGTTTTACGTATTCCCGTCGGTAAAAAGCTTAGGCATGACGGGTGAAGAGTTTGCGTTAAAACTTTTAGAAGAAAAGAAAATTGCGGTAGTGCCCGGCAACGCGTTCGGCGAGTTTGGTGAATATCACGTCAGGGTATCTTACGCGTATTCTATGAAAAATTTAGTAGAGGCAATGGAACGTATTGCCGAATTTGTAAACGAAATAAAGAATAAGAAATAAGGCACGAGGATTAAGATGGAAAAGATTATAGTAGTTGGAGCAGGGCTTTCAGGGGCAACGATTGCCAGATTATTTGCCGAAAAGGGCGACTTCGTAACCGTTATTGATAAACGCAACACGATAGGTGGCAACGTTTATGACGAAAAGGATAAAAACGGTATATTAGTTCAACCTTACGGTCCTCATATTTTTCACACCAACGAAAAAGAAGTTTACGAGTTTTTGTCACAGTATACCGAATGGTTTAAATACGAACATAAAGTTCTTGCGTACATAAAGGGCAAATACGTGCCCGTTCCGTTCAATTTAACGTCGCTTAAAACGCTTTTTCCAGAAGACAAGGCGGAACGCATAAAAAAGGTGCTTAGCGATGAAATAGGGTACGGTAAAAAGACGCCTATACTTTCGCTTAAAAAACACGAAAAGGCGGAAATTAGGGCGTTTGCCGATTTTGTTTATAAAAACGTTTTCGAGTATTATACTAAAAAACAATGGAACTTAAAACCCGAAGAGTTAGGCGAAACGGTAATGAACAGAGTTCCCGTTTACGTTTCTAGGGAAGATAGATATTTTACAGACGAGTATCAATATCAACCGAGAGAAGGGTTTACGCATATGGTGGAAAATATTTTACGCCACCCCAACGTAACGTTAAAACTCGGGCAAGACGCTATGCAAGATATAACGCTTGCGGACGGCAAGATTTACTTAAACGGCGTGGAATTTGACGGCAAGGTTATTTACACCGGTTGCATTGACGAGCTGTTTGACTATAAATACGGCGTATTGCCCTACAGAAGTTTGAAGTTTAAGTTCAAAACTAAAAAGACTTCGTCTTATCAACCGTCTGCAGTAGTAAACTATACCACCAACAAACCGTTCACGCGTATTTCGGAGTTTACGAAGTTTACCTGCCAACCGCAAGAAAAGACGGTTATATGCAAAGAGTATTCTAAAAAGTTTAAGAAAGGCAAGAATATTCCTTATTATCCTATTCCTATTCAAAAGAATTACGACCATTACGATAAATATTTAAGCGAAGCCGTTAAATATCCAAATCTTTACTTGCTTGGTAGACTTGCAAATTATAAGTATATCAATATGGACGTGGCAGTTAAAAACGCGATAGAGTTGTTTAACAAAATTACGAACGAATAATTAAAAGTAAAACCGCCGTGGGAAAAATGCTCACGGCGGAATTTTTTGAGAGATTAAAACAACAAAACCGCTTAGCCGAATTCGGCTAAGCGGTAAATTTTTTATTCAAGAGGTTGTAGTTGCGCAAGTTTTTTGTCTTTTTTATGTTTATAAGTGTTGAATGCAAAACCTATTAGAATAAACGAATAAAAACTTAAAAACCGCCAAATCAACATCGCGGGGAAAGCAAGACCCCTAGCAATTCCAACTTGGAACAAGAAGAAGAACGAAAAGTCTGCCGCGCCCGAGTTCCCCGGTGTAGGAATAAACGATATGGCAACGTAGATAATAGAACAAAGTTGAATTATTTGTAGCCACTCCATTCCCGAAGAAACTTGCCAGTCAAAGCCGAACGCTTTAAGAGTGAAGTAGGCGATGGAGCACAACGAAAGGTGTTCTAACGCCGCGATTAAGAAGGTAGAAATAAGCGTTATCGGGCTAGATGAAATCTTTTTGATACAGTTAGAATTATGGATAACCGTTTTAAGTGTAGTATAAGTAGTTTTTTTAGGGTTACGAATAAGACGTAGTTTGCTAGCAAGGTTTATTACGAAATGCACCAAAATACTGCAAAATCTTGGCATAACAGAGAATATGATAACGGTAGCGGGTGTAACTATTGCGAGTGTTAGCCCAACGATTGCTATTGCGTTTATAAACGTCGGCATACCCGAAAGTATTTCCACTGGTAGCCCTAGAACGTTGTCTTTATATAAGATAATGCTTATAAGACTAATAATAACAAACGAAAGTTGGTTAAGGAAGTAAGCCGCAATAGGTAAGCTCGTTGCCGCGCCACTTTTAACACCGTGCTTGCTCAAATGGTAGATTTCAAAAGGTTGCCCGCCTACTGCAAGAGGGGTTACGTAGTTGTAATAATGCCCTAAAATACCCGTTTCCAAACACGTTTTGAAGTGCCATTTTCCCGTTGTGTTTTTACACATAATAGAAAGTTTTAGCCCCTTAAAAACGTAGCAAAGCACCAAACATAACAACGCTAAGGCAAGAAAATACCAGCTGTTTTTTAAGATGTGCGATAATTCTTCCCACGAGGGAAACGGCTCCGGATTATTAAAGAAATCTTGGTAAGCGGTAATAAGTAAAACGGCAACTACTAGAACTATAAACAAAACGGCACAAACGTTTTTAAAAGTTCTTTGCCTTTTCGAGATAGTTTTATCGTCGTTAAACCCTAATATTTTGCGCATTTTAAGTTGTTTACCGCGCGTTTTTTTCTTTTTTTCTTTTTTTACCTTGTCTTCCGTAGGTGGATTTTCAATAGCATCATTAGGCACTTCTACAATTACAGGCTCTTGAGTATCGCTATCTACTTCTATTCTATTGATGATAGGTAAGTCTTTTTCCTTGTTATCCATAGATTTAAACATTATACAAGAATAAATATAGTTTGTCAACTGAAATTGTAGTTTCGCCTTAAAAACGGCTTGACAACTCGGTAAGGAAAGTTTAGAATATAATAGTAAACTCGCCTTAATTTTAGGCAAAACTTATCGTTAATTATAATATGCGGTAATTAATTAAATGGTTTCTTTAAGGAGTGAATATGCAAATATACGAAGAATTAGTTGAAAGAGGTCTTATCAAACAGGTAACCGACGAACAACAAATTAAAGATCTTATAAATAACGGGGGCGCAAGATTTTACATAGGTTTTGACCCGACTGCCGATTCTTTGCACGTTGGTCACTTTATGGCACTTTGTTTAATGAAGCGTTTGCAAATGGCAGGCAACAAGCCGGTAGTATTAATCGGCGGTGGCACCGCTCACGTTGGCGACCCTTCGGGTAGAACGGATATGCGCTCTATGATGACGAAAGAAACCATAGACCACAACTCTGACTGTTTCCGTAAACAAATGGAAAAATTTATTGAATTTGGCGAAGATAAGGCGATAATGGTCAACAATGCAGACTGGTTGCTCTCTCTTAACTACGTTGAACTTTTGCGTGAAGTAGGCGCGTGCTTTTCGGTAAACAATATGCTTCGTGCAGAGTGCTATAAACAACGTATGGAAAAGGGGCTATCTTTCTTAGAATTCAACTATATGATAATGCAATCGTACGATTTTTACTATTTAAGCGAAAAATACGGTTGTAATATGCAGTTTGGTGGCGACGATCAGTGGAGTAATATGCTTGGCGGAACCGAACTTATAAGAAGAAAAACGGGTAAAGACGCGTATGCTATGACTATTACCTTGCTTTTAAACAGCGAAGGAAAAAAGATGGGGAAAACGGCGAAAGGCGCAGTTTGGCTAGACCCCAACAAAACCACTCCTTTCGAGTTTTATCAATACTGGCGTAACGTTGACGACGCCGACGTTATGAAATGCATTAAAATGCTTACCTTTATTCCGCTTGACGAGATTAAAGAAATGGAAGGCTGGGACGATAGCCGAATAAATGAAAAGAAACAAATTCTTGCATATCAATTAACCGAACTCGTTCACGGCAAAGAAGAAGCCGACCGTGCGGTAGAGCTTGCAAAGGCGCTTTTCTCTGGCGAAGGCGATTTTACCAACGCACCTACGACCACTTTTGTTGAAGCTGATTTTATTGACGGCAAAATTTTTGTAACCGAGCTTTTAACCAAGTGTAAACTAACCACGTCTAAGGGCGAAGCAAGAAGACTTATCCAACAAGGCGGTGTTACTATCGATGGAGAAAAGGTTACCGACTTTAACTTGCAAATAGAGAAAGAACGCTTTATAGACGGCGTTAAAATCAAAAAAGGCAAAAAAATCTTCCATAAAGCAATAATATAAAGACAAAAATAAAACGGCAAAAAAACAATAAAAAAGCGGTGCAAATAAGCACCGCTTTTCCTTTTAGTTATTAATCTCTACCTTAATTTTAGCCGTTTCTTCCGCCGATATTCTAATCGAAACGTCGTATATTCCCGTTGCCTTAATATTGCCGTCTAAAACAATCTTTTTCTTATCGATATTAAAGCCAAGTTCACTTAATTTATCGGCAATTTCTTTATTTGTAACCGAGCCGAAAAACTTACCGTTTTCGCCCGTTTTAACGGTGATTTTAACCGTTTTTCCATCTAATTTTTCGCGTAATTCTTTGTTTTGTTTAAGAAGTTCTTGTTTGTGGAACGCTTGCGCTTCTTTTTTATTTTTATTGTCGTTAAGCGCCCGAGCGTCAGCTTCTTTTGCAAGACCGTTTTTAATCAAAAAATTCCTTGCAAACCCGTCTTTTGCTTCAATAATATCACCGGCTTTTCCCGAGCCTTTAACGTCTTTAATCAAAACTACTTTCATAGTAAACTCCTAATCACTTTTTATTTATTGTACAATAGTAAATAAAAAAAGTCAAAGATAATCGAATATTTTTTCTCAATAACGGGCAAGATAAAAACAAAGGAGTGAGATATGAAAAAGAATTTATCTATATTTTGCGACGTTAGGGGCTGTACCTATAACGAAAACGGGCAAAACTGCAAGTTAGAGTGCATTAAGGTAACCTGTGGAAAGGGTGCTTCTTGTACGTGTTGCTCGGACTATTGCGAAAAACAATAAAAAATATTGAAAGGCTGTTCAAATCGAACAGCCTTTCAATATTTCATATATTATTCGGAAATTACACCTAAAAAAATTCAAAGAAGAAAATCTTTTTTACAATTAAATTATATCATTTTTTCTTCTTTTGTCAATAGGCAACTTAAAAATATTTAAAAAAAGGGCTAATTTATAGTAAAAAACTAACAAAAAACATCAAAAAACCGACTAAAAATCGATAGAAAATAAAAATTTTTTAGGGGTTTTATATAAAGTTGACAAAGCTGTTTATTTATATTATAATAAATAAATTGAAAAGATATAAGCGGGAGTATGCCCGAAAAAAACGGAGGACCTATTATGGCTGAAGAAGTAATACTTACTAAAGAAGGGAAAAAAGAACTTGAAAAAAGATTAGAATACTTAAAGGTAACCAAACGTGCCGAAATTACTGAAAGAATTAAAACGGCAAGAGAATTTGGCGACCTTTCTGAAAACGCCGAATACGACGCAGCGAAGAACGAGCAAGCGATGATTGAAGGCGAAATTTTAGAAATTGAAAACAAACTTAAATTTGCGGTTATAATTAAAGACACTGCAAAGAAAGGTACGGTTTCGCTAGGTAGCAAAGTAGATTTTGAAGATGCAGACGGCAATCAATACACCTACGAAATAGTTGGTACTACCGAAGCAGACGTAGATTTTGGCAGAATTTCAAACGAATCGCCCATCGGCAACGCACTTTTAGGCAAAAAGGCAAACGAAAAAGTTATGGTGGTTGCCCCCGCCGGTGCTTATGAAATTACCATAAAGAAAGTTTACTAAGGAAAAGGAAAAATGGATTTACAGCAAAACAACAACGTAACTGAAGAATTAGACTTAAACGAAATACTAAGGGTAAGGCGCGCAAAACTCGATACTCTTATTGCTTCGGGAAACAATCCTTTTGAAAAGGTGCGTTACGACCGTACGGCGTATAGTCAAGACATAAAAGACGAATACGAAAAGTATGAAAACGCCGAAGTTGGTGTTGCGGGTAGACTTATCTCTAAGCGTATAATGGGCAAGGCTTCTTTTGCCGTAATACTAGACGGAAAGGGGACTATCCAGTCGTACTTATCGATAAACGATTTAGGTGACGACTATTTGGCGTTTAAAGATTACGATATCGGCGATATAGTAGGCATAACGGGGTTCGTGTTCAAGACTCGTACGGGTGAAATTTCTATTCACGCAAAAAAGATAGAGTTGCTTTCTAAATCGCTTTTGCCGTTGCCTGAAAAATTCCACGGCTTAAAAGACGAAGATATGCGTTATCGTCAACGTGAAGTAGATTTGATTGCAAACCCTGAAGTTAAGCGCACGTTTATAATGCGTTCAAAAATACTTTCGGCAATAAGAAATTATTTAGACAACGTAGGCTACGTAGAAGTAGATACCCCCGTTTTGCAACCGCTTGAAATAGGCGCTTCGGCAAGACCTTTCAAAACGCACCACAACGCGCTTGGAATAGACATGTTTTTGCGTATAGAAACCGAACTTTACTTAAAACGATTAATTGTCGGTGGCTTTGATAAAGTTTACGAAGTGGGCAGAATTTTCCGTAACGAAGGTATGGATAGGTCGCACAATCCCGAATTTACTTCAGTTGAAATGTACCAAGCGTACAGCGACTATTTCGATATGATGGACCTTATAGAGAATATGTACCGCACTATAACCGAACAGGTTTGTGGTAGCACCAAAATAACCTACCAAGGCGTTGAAATAGACATGGGTAAAAAATGGGAAAGACTAACCATGGTAGAAGCGGTTAAAAAATACGCCGGCGTTGACTACGAACAATGGGAAACGGACGAAATTGCTCGTGCGGTTGCCAAAGAAAAGGGCGTTGTTGTCCCTGAAGGCGATCAAGCGACCAAAGGTCACGTTCTAATCGCGTTTTTCGACGCTTTTGTAGAAGAACAACTTATTCAACCGACCATTATTTACGATTATCCGGTAGAAAATTCTCCACTCGCAAAGCGTAAACCCACTAATAAAGCGTTTACCGAGCGTTTTGAATACTTTATTTATGCAAGGGAAATGGGCAACGCTTTTTCGGAACTTAACGACCCGATAGACCAAAAAGAAAGGTTTATTAAGCAAGTAGAAGAAAAACGTGCGAAAGGTGGAAACGACGCTAAGGTGGACGAAGACTTTATCACCGCGTTAGAATACGGCTTGCCCCCAACGGGCGGGTTAGGTTTCGGTGTGGATAGGCTAGTTATGTTGCTTACCGATAGCGCTTCAATAAGGGACGTAATATTGTTCCCGACCATGAAACCGATAAAGAAATAAAAAAGAAACGGTAAAAGGAAGAGATGGATAACAAGATTACCAAAAAAAGAATTTCAAACTTTTTTTCATATCATTGGATAACTATGATAGTAGTGGCGCTAGTTGCAGTGCTATTATGGGATTTTGTTTATGCGTTTTTTGCCGTAGATTTAACACCTGGTCAACAGTTCAAGTATTATTTTGATTACAACGTTGTTTCCGACAACCAACGTAATCTGTACGAAAAGGTAGTTTATAGAAAGACGTTTAGTTACGACGTAATCGAAATAGATTACGAAGGCGTTGTTGAGAGTTTAGACGTTTTACCCACACGGTTTGCTCTTCACGAAGGGGACGCGATTTTTACCGAACTTAGTAGGACGGAAGACGCAATGTACGATAAAGGGACGTGTAGGGCAAACGAACTTATCGACCGTTTTTCTATTTATTCTATGGACGAACTGTTAAAGGACGCTAAAACTTACCTATATTCTTTTGTTAAAGATGAACTTCAAACTGACGGTGGTGAGCAAACGGAAGTTATGTTCGACACTAACTCGCTTTCAAGTGAAAAGATAGAAAATACCTTTTTGTCACGTATGAGCAGAGATAACAGATATCGCACTGCTGAGCAAAAGGCGGAAGGTATAGTCTTAGAAACGGAAAGAATTTATAATCTTGCAAGAGAAGTAAAAAAATTTCAATACCTATTAGAATTAGACGACACTCGTGCCGACGATGACAAACTGTTTTATACCTATCGCAAATATGAGCAAACGTATTTAACGATGGAAAACGAAGTCTTAAAAGAAGATTATAGAAAGGCTTATGAAAAGCAAAGCGTTAAGCGTTACGGGTTAAGGATAGACAAACTTGAAAACGGGCAGGAAAGAACGAAAGACTATTTTGGGTTAGGGCTAGATGGTTATGAAAACAAAGGCGCTTTAGATATAGTGCTTCTTGCCGTTAACTTTTTATCCGTTCAACCGCATCTTCAATTTGAAACGATTAGTTTCATAAACTGTATCGTCGAATTGTTTTCCGATTTATATAGCGGAATATAACTTTTGCGGAGTTAAATAAAACTAATGAAAAACCTTAAAATATACGGTGCGTTAAAAAGATTTTCAAAATTCAAACAAATAACGTTTTCGATGCCGGGGCATAAGCGTGACAAGCGTTTTAGCCCCATTTTCAAAACGCGACGATTTGACGTAACCGAACTAACCGCGCTGGAGATAGAAAAGGCTTGCGCTATGGCCGAAGCGGACGTTAGCGCAATCTACGGTGCAAGATTAACCCGATTTTTATCGGGTGGGTCTACGCTTGGCGTTTTATCAATGCTTAACTCGGTTAGACATTTAGGCAATAAAATAATCATAAATCGTTCGGCACATAAAAGCGTGTATAATGCATGCAAAATTCTTAATATAGAGCCGATAACGATAAGTGGAGTGGTTCGTTCGGGCGTGCTATACGCACCAACCTTTTCCGCCGTACAAAAGGCGATTGATGAAAACGGAAACGTTATAGGCGTACTATTGACGTATCCGGACTATTACGGCAAAACTTTTGATTTAAAAAAGATTTCGGCTTTTCTTAAAGAAAAGGATAAGAAATTTTTGATTGACGGCGCTCACGGTGCGCATCTTAAATTTTTCGGTGGTGTAAACCCCTTAGACTATGCCGACTTATGCGTTTTCGGCGCACATAAAACCTTGCCCACGTTAACGGGTGGCGCGTTCGTTTTAGCAAAAGGAGTAGATTTAGCCGAAAAGTTAAACGAGAGCGTAAATCTTTTTGCAAGCACGAGCCCGTCTTATCCTATACTTTCTTCTATAGAATACGGTGTTAAAAAGTTTAACGGGCTTAGCGATAGGGTAAAAGAAAAATACACCGACCTTTTGTCGCAACTAAAGGTTAAAATTGCTAAAATAGGTTATACTTTTATTCATAAAACCGATCCGCTTAAACTCAGTATTGACTTTGGCGGTAACGGAATAAATAGCGATACTGCGGAAAAAGTTTTAATTTCCCGCGGGATACACGTAGAGATGAACGACGGTAGATATTTACTGTTTATGTTCTCGCCGTTTACGTCGAAAAGGCAGTTTAACAAACTTTACCGCGCTTGTTATTATTTATACAAAAAAAAGCGTGGCCAAGTTGAGAACAAAAACTATTCAACACAACTACACGGTGAAAAGGTAACTGAATATTTAACCGCTATAAACGGTGACGCCGAGGTGGTTTCGCTCTCAAATTCGATAGGTAGAGTATCGGCAGATAATATAGGCGTGTTTCCGCCGTGTTATCCCGTTGTGATTGCGGGCGAGAGAATAACCGAAGATAACGTAAAACTATTAAAAGGCAACGTGTTTGGGCTTTTAGACGGCAAAGTAAAAGTGTTAAAGGAAAAATTATGAAAGGGAAATTTATAACTTTCGAAGGTTGCGAGGGCGTAGGTAAATCTACCCAAATCCGTCTCTTGCAAGCGTATATGGACGAAAGGGGAATTGAATATTATATGACTAGAGAACCGGGCGGTTCTAGTATTTCGGAGCAAATTCGCGCCGTTATTTTAGACGGGAAGAACGCTGAGATGACCGACGAGTGCGAAGCACTTTTATACTCCGCGTCGAGAGTGCAACTTTTAAGCGAAGTAATAAAACCGCGTTTAGACGCCGGCGAACTAGTTTTTTGCGACAGGTACGTTGACTCTTCGCTTGCTTATCAAGGCTACGCGCGTGGTCTTGGGGTAGAGTTTGTTGAAAGAATAAACGATTACGCTTTGCGTGAGTTTACGCCCGATTTAACGGTGTTTTTAGACTTAGACCCTAGTAAAGCGTTTATGCGTAAAGGTGGGGCGGACAAGACGGATAGATTAGAACAGTCGGGCATGAGTTTTCATGAAAAGGTGTATAAAGGTTACAAAGAATTGTCTAAAAAATACGCAAACCGCTATCTAGTGATAGACGCAAGCGGAAGCAAAATGCAAACGCACCACAAAATTATTTCGGCGCTTAAAGAAAAGGGCGTATTTTAAGGTTATGGTAGATTATAAGGGGTTATTAGTAAATACGGGCGCGTATAAAATTTTTGAAAGCGACTTTATTAAAGGGAAACTTTCGCACGCCTATTTGCTTTTACATAGCGACGGGTTGGCGTTGCAAGAATTTTTAAAAATATTTTCGGCACTAATAGTTTGTGAAAATAAAACGGCGTGTTTAGGTTGCCGTAAATGTAATCTTGTGCTATCCGGCGTTCACGCAGACGTTTTGTCCTATCCAAAGGATAAAAAGGGGCTCGTCGTTGCGGACGTTAATTCGATTATAGAAGAAAGCGTCATAAAACCGATAGAGAGCAATAAAAAAATATTTTTAATATTCGGTGCGGAGAATATGAACGCAACTTCGCAAAACAAACTACTAAAAACGCTTGAAGAACCGCCGGAGAACGTTGTAATTTTAATGGGCGCAACTTCCGATTCGCCACTTCTTCCCACGATAAAATCAAGGGTTAAAAGATTAGAGATAGGCGCGTTTTCGCAAGAGAGTTTGTATAGCGCGATTCAGGACGGCAGTTTTGATGAAGAAAGTTTAAAAAACGCGATAAATTGTTCTAACGGTACTGTAAGCGACGCGATTTTTAATTACGAGTCTAGAGATATGTCAAGCGTTTATTCTTTCGCTGTTGAAACGATAAATAGCATGCAATCGAGTAGGGACGTTTTAACTTTCGTTAGCAGTTTTTTTGCAAAGAAAATGGACGTGGACATCTTTTTGTCAGCATTGGCGGTTATATTTAGGGACATGCTCGTTGCGTTAGAAGGCAAAGAAAATTTAGTAAAAAACAAAGACGTATACAACAAAGTGAAAGATGCGAAAGGGTATACGCGTGGAGCGTTAATTAACGCGATAGAAAAAATTAACCAAGCGGAAAACCGTAAAAAGTTTAACGCAAACGGGCAAATGCTCGTCGAGTGGTTGTTCTTTCAAATTTTGGAGGGAAAATATAAATGGCAAAAATAATAGGTGTAAAATTTAGAAACTCGGCAAAAGTTTATTATTTTGCGCCCGCAAACAATAAAGATAAATACGAAGAAAAAAGTGGCGTTATAGTAGAAACTTCTAAGGGAATGGAATACGGCACGGTGGTTTTCGGAGTAAAGGAAGTTGATGATAGCGAGATAGTTCATCCGTTAAAACCGATTGTTAGAAAAGCAAGCGAAAAAGACGAAAAGAATATTGCCGAAAACGAAAAGAAAGTTCCAAAAGCGATGGAAATTGCATCGGCAAAGGTTATAGAGCATAAACTCAATATGAAAATAGTGGGTTGTGAATATTCTTTCGACGGAAAAAAACTAGTATTTTACTTTACGGCTGACGGCAGAATAGATTTTAGAGAGTTGGTAAAAGATTTAGCAACTCAGTTCCACGTTCGCATAGAACTACGCCAAATAGGAATAAGGGACGAAGCGAAGTTGCTTGGCGGAATAGCGCCTTGCGGAAGAGCGTGTTGTTGTTCAAGTTGCATGCCAGAGTTTGGTAAGGTAAGCATAAAAATGGCAAAAAATCAGGGTTTACATTTAAATCCCAGTAAAATTAGCGGTTTATGTGGAAGACTTATGTGCTGTCTAGAATACGAAAACGATTATTATGCCGAAGTTTATAAAAAGATGCCGAAAGTTGGCGGGACGGTAAAGACGCCCGAGGGTGAAGGCACGGTTGTTTCTAACGACATGTTAAAACTTATAAGCAAGGTTAAAATCGTAAAAGGTGATAGCGAAACTTATAAAGATTTCCCCGTAGATAGATTAACTTTTAAGCGTGGCAAAATAGAAGCGGAAGAAAAAGACGAAGAAAAAGAAAACTTAACGGAAATTTTAGATTAGATGTTTACAAACTAAGATTTTTGTGATATTATAAATAAAAGAAATATTTTTAGGAGGATACTCTAATGGCATATAAAATAAGTGATGCGTGCATTTCATGCGGAGCATGTGCAGACACTTGTCCTTGTGGCGCAATCAGTCAAGGCGATACTCAATACATAATTGATGCAGACGCTTGTGTGAGCTGTGGCGCTTGTGCGGCAGGTTGCCCTGTAGAGGCTATTTCAGAAGAATAAGAATAGCAAAAACGTTTAAGGCACGAGTTATCGTGCCTTAATTTTTTTAACGGGTATGGAAAGATTAGAAGATTTATTAGTTAACAACTTAAAAATTTACCAAGACGACGCTCTTTATAAATTTACGTCAGACTCGGTGTTGCTTTCTAAATTCACTTCGGTAAAAAAAGGCGACGTAGTTGCCGACTTTTGCTCGGGTAGTGGAATAGTTGGGCTTCATTTGTACGGGCTAAATAGCGAAAAGATTAAAAGCGTGCATCTTTTTGAGATGCAAAAACCTATTTACGATTTATCGGTAAAGAGCATTAAATATAACGGTTTAGAAAACGTTTTTACCGCGGTCAACACGCGCGTTCAAGACGTGGACAAGTCTTTTAACGAAAAATTCTCGCTAATAACTTGTAATCCACCGTATATGTCGGTGGACAGGGGGTTTTCAAGCGATAGCAAAACGGTAGATTTAAGCAAAAACGAAAGCGCGCTTCCACTGAACGAACTAATTCGCGCGGTTTCAAGATGCTTAAAATTCGGCGGAAGGGTAAACCTAGTTCACCGTGCCGATAGGCTTGCCGAGATAATCGTTTTAATGAAAAACGAAAATATCGAGCCTAAAAAACTTCAATTTGTTTCAGGTGGCAAAAAACCGCCCTATCTTTTGTTGATAGAAGGCGTTAAAGGCGGAAAACCCGGTATAAAAGTATTAAACGCAACGGAGAACTAACAATGCTTTATTTTGTAGCAACACCGATAGGTAATCTTAAAGATATAAGTTTTCGCGCGATAGAAGTTTTAGGCGAAGTAGATGAAATTGCGTGTGAAGACACTCGTCACTCTCTCCAACTTCTTTCGCATTACGGTATAAAAAAGCCGTTA
>JAEIGA010004904.1_pt1 | contig 20574 bp, 33 predicted proteins | sample 9270691 | NCBI WGS metagenome assembly JAEIGA01 (sample SAMN17057246, study PRJNA624740) | gut metagenome | biome: biome; isolation source: fecal sample | host: Bos grunniens | place: China: Xizang | collected 2019 | reverse complement strand
GATAATTACGTTCATATCGATGTCGTTCGAGCAACTGATAAATACATAATATTAGACTTTAATGTTGATGGTTGCATATTGGATTGTTTAGACTAAAAGAAAAAGGACTTGTCAAATCGACAGGTCCTCTTCTTTTTACCCTTCAAAATGGCTATATCACGCTTTAGGTATCATGTAGGTCCCCATGAATGAGGGTCTAAAAGACCCCTAAATTAATTATATTTAAGCTTGAGCTTTATCTTGTAAGGAGGAGTATACCATTGCGTTCCTTTAGTAATAACGTCTATTCCATATTCCTCAGCGTTTTCTTTTGTTATCCTAATCGTCTCACCACGCTCATACTCAATCCGGTCGATTATATTTTTCAAATACTTATTCTTAATTTTGGCGTCGACGGTTGGATCTTTTAAAGCGTTCAAAGCATCCGTAAATTTCAGCAACTCATCTTTATAATCTATTTGTTTAGGCATAGAACCCTTGGCTTTAGCAAGTGCTTTATTAATTTCCTCTTTCTCAGCAAGAAGTTTCTCGTTCAATTTCTGGAATATATGAGTCGGCATTCGTTTAGCTGGATCGGGATCGTATTGCGCCTCCCATTGTTCTATTTCTTTCTTCTCTAATTCTTTCAGCTTGGACTCTAATCGTATAACTAAATCTCGGTGTAGTTTAACGGAATCGTCTTGATTATTCTCAATACGTAACTCAAAATCCTCTATACAATCTCGAAGTGCTTTACATACTTCTTCGTATATTTCATGAAATACTGCCGAACCAGACTTGCAATGTACTTGGTTATTACATACGAGTTTAGGAGGAGCGTATTCCACACCTTTCTTTCTATACGTGTTATATCCTATTTTGGCACCGCATTTACAATACATAATTCCGCTAAATGGATTTTGTAAAGATAGATTACCGGGCGTTCTATGACGTTTGCCTCTTATTTCTCTAGCCTTATTGAATAATTCCTCGTCGATTATTCCGTCGTGTTTACCCTCAAATATTAGATATTCATCGATTTTGGCTTTCGGACGCAACTTACGAATCTCCTGGTCTTCTATTATCTTAATTGTCTTTCTCCAATTCCAACGTACGCAACCGATATAATGCACGTTTTCTAACATTGCAAATATTTGATACGTATGCCAGTTTTTACCACCAGTCTTAGTTTTAACGCCAAGCTCTTCAAGTCGTCTGCATATTGCTGTCACACCTATATCATCGTTGCAGTACCAGTTAAACACCATACGTACGACATCCGCTTGATCTTTTCTTTCCGTCAACGTGTGGTATGTTTTCTTACCATCTGTTTTCTCGATTCTGTCAAATCCATAAGGCGCAACCGAACCAACGTAGTTTCCCTCTTTAACGCTAGCTAATTTACCACGAGCTTGTATTTTCTTAAAATATTCTAGGTATTCATTACCGCGCTTTAATTCTCGTTCGAACGCGTCCCTATCGTACTCATCACGCAAATCGTATATTTTCATAGGAGTGATTACGTACGTATTAGTGTAACGTAAGATCCTAATTAAACGTCCAGCGTCTTCTAAATCGCCACGACTTAAACGCTGAACTTCGACAACTGCTACGCCTTTTATTGCAGGGTTCTCAACGGCTTTTAACAACCGTAATATTTCTGGGCGACTATCGAGCGATTCGGCACTTCCTACTTCTCTATATTTGTTTTCTTCTGGTATAGGACCGCCTAAGTGCTTCTCAGCATATTCTTCGATTATCTTATCATGCTTATCTAGTACCTCCTCCACTGATAATAACGGGTCGTCCGTCCTAGACTTCCTTCCATAATCTAGTATTTCATGACTGTAAAACTTTGGATATTCTTTATACATTGGTTATATTCCTCCTTCTAATTGACTACTTTACAAGAAAATACCCGATATTGCAAATGATTAGATAATTTAATCTAGATTTAAAATTCCGCGAAAACCCGTACGCAGGTGACAATAATAATTATTATATTAAAATAGTAATCGGCACCTGCCCCGGTGCTTTAAACGAGGTGAGTATGGAGAAGATTTATAAAAGTCAAAATGGAATTATATTTGTAGAGTTGCCAGAGTCTAGCGATAGAGAAAAACTTCGAAAGGTGACAGAAGACTTTCTCAAAAAAGTTATAAACGGGGGTTCCACGAATGAGTACAGTAATACGTCCAGAAATTTCAGAGAAGAATAAATATTACATTGATAAACATAGATATTACGAATTAAAACACTTTTGCTTACAATACAAGGAGTGGAAAAAGAACTATGAATTATGCAACGAATCTATTATATTTGCTTCTACAATGGATAGGATTCCTGGCAGTGGTATCCCGTCTGATCTAACGGCTAAGTACGCAATAAAGAAAGCTTACTATGCAGAACGAATAACGATGCTTGAATCAGCCGCTAAAGAAGCAGACGAGTTTTTACATCCTTATCTATTAAAAGCAGTAACCGAAGGATTATCTTATACACATTTAAAAGCGAGATTAGACATCCCATGTGGTCGAGATATGTATTACGACCGCTACAGACGATTCTTTTGGTTATTGAACGAATCTCGCGGTTGATACAACTTATATTATGAGAAAAGACTAAGGAGGTTATTATCATGAGAATCAAAGTGAAAGATAATGAAGTAAATGTTCCTACTTGGTTGGCATTATTTGCGCTATTAGCAGTAGACAATATGTACGCCAATCATTGTAAGAATAAGGCATTCAAACATTACGCTAAGAACGTGAAAGACCTCGAAGTCAAGAAGGATTGAGTCCCTACGGGGGCTCTTTCTTTTCTCGCGTGGAAAACACTCTACTTTATGAGAAATTAAATTTAGAAAGGAGAATGAATATGACACTCATTCCTTACAACAAAAACGACATTGAACAGATTGGAAGTTACAAGAAAACAAAAAATCAGAAGATCGTTGAGGAGTTTATCAACAGTAATATGGACTGTGCTGAAGTGAAGGAATTCACTCATAAGACCGGTCATAGCTGTGCAAACGCCTTAAACACTGCGATTAAACGTTTCAGACTTTCAAGCGTTCATGCGATATGTAGGAACGGTAGAGTATTCCTCATCAAGAATACATAATTCTCAAACTAGGAGATCCTACGGGGTCTCTTAGTTTTTTCTCGCGTGCTATACACCTTATATTATGAAGAGAGATTAAAAGCGAACATTTGAAAGACAAATTTATAAGATGCGGACGTCGTAAACTTCGAGAGAAGGAAGATAACGCATACCGCACTCTCTTTTCGTTTTCGCGACATGGACAAGGCGTATTATGACAGAAAACATTTTTAATAAAGGAGTATTTGATATGATGACTAAATTAAATGATGAAACTGTAAAGAAGCTTACTGGATTGTCAGTAATCGCGGGTGTTGTGATGGCGGCGCAAGCGAGTGTACTTCGTAGAACGGTTAAGTTTGAAAAAGAGTTTGGAGTTGTGACAACAACACCCGAACAATTTATTAAGACATTAACAAAAAGCGAAGACTCTCGTGTACGCAAGCCAAAACCGGTTCGTAATTATAAGCAATATTCAGGAGGACCTTGTTGCAGTGATTGTGATTTAATTGAGAACACAATTGACCGATACGGTTTTATTAGAGGTTCAAAACTGTAAAGCTAGGAGTCCCTACGGGGGCTCTTGGTTTTTCTCGCGACATAAACACGCTGCTTTATGAAGGAGGTTGATTACATATGAAAAAATTTAACATCAACTCATTAAAGGATTTTGCACTTAATATGGTCGATATAATTGTCGATATATTGTTGTGGATTTGGATAGTTATTTGGCTTGGGATATTAATGCCGATGGCAATGGTATTGGAAATATTATTGATACCGTTGTTTCAGGTTGTATATCTTATACGCGATAAAAAACTATTAAGTCCTAACGAATATGTCAGATGCTTTTGGTCGAGTGTTAGTGTGACAAGTGAGTACGTGTTGGATACGATAGATGAATAATCAACATTAACAAAATGAGAGGTCTTACAAAGACTTCTCATTTTTCGTTTTCGCGTAAAATACAACTCTCTTTATGAGAGAAGAGAATATAAGAGAAACTATGAAAAGTCAAATTGTAAGATGTGACCGACAGTGGACCCACCATCAGATCACACTCTCTTTTCTTTTCTCGCGACATGAACACTCTATTTAATGAAAGGAGTGTTGAATATGATACACGTAGCATTAATATCAATCATAGTTGGTTGTCTTATAGGAAGTGTACTAATTTAACCAATATTAAAAAGATTTGAGCCTTCGGGCTCTTTTCTTTTCTCGCGTGGAAAACACTTCGTCTTATGACAGAAAACAAGAAAGGAGGGTTAGTATGGACGAAAAGATGATTGCTGAAAAGGAAGTCGAAGGAGCAGTTAAGTTTGCTAGCGAATTCATGAAACACACAGTTGACACATACAATCAGGGTTACAAAGACGCGTGTAAGCACTTTGTACTCGGTGGTGTGGCTACGCTGATAGTTGGTGGAGTAAGCGCACTGATTGCTAAGTCGAAGGCTAAAAAGCGCAGACGTGAAGTCTTTACAGAAGACCTTAACGACTAAACCGGTCAAACAATTAAAGCGAGAGAGCTCTAACAAGGGCTCTTTTCGTTTTATCTAGGTTAAAATCTAAAGCAAAAACCGCACATGGGTAACCACAAACGATGTTATTTTTATAGTGCATCGCGAGTAATACATTTTATATTATGAGAACTTAGGTTCAAGGAAAGGAGAAGAGGACAATGAACAAGAAAAAGAACCTCTTGAAGAACGCTTTTGAAAAGGAGTACGCTTACCTGCTGGATCAGACGATTGGTAGTGACGAGTACAATGCTTCACTTAGACGTTTGATGGATATCGAGAAACAACTTAACGATCCAGATAAAAAGGGAAAGTTATATCGTGATATTCTCGAAGGCATCAAGGTCGGATCAGGTATTGTAATTCCAATTATCGGTCTTGTCTGGATTACAGCAACCGAGAGAGACTGCACTTTCACAGGTACTTTAAGAGATTATACTAAGTACTTTTTACCCAAAAAGAACTAAGTTCCAAATGGAGAGATCCTTCGGGGTCTCTTCGTTTTCTTCGCGACATAAACATGTTCCTTTATGAAAAAGATAAAATTAAAAATTTCAAAAAGGAGAAATTATTATGTTTAGTGTTGAAGATTTATTAGTAAAGAAGGCGCGTTGTTTATGCATTAAGGAATCTGATATTTTAACGACGTTAATGACTCTTGATCACATCAGACGTGAGACTAAACTTCTATTCATGAGAAAAATGAATATGGAGATTGGTACATGCAGCGATGGATGCGGAGGTATATTATGGTTCGTCGAATTTCACATGACTAATCGTAAATGGCATACTTTCATTGCTGAATTGAAGGACTTTGGACGTGAAATTGTCGTTGGAGAAACTGGCAGATTTTATCTCAAATAAAGGAGGCCCGCAAGGGCTATTCCTTTTACTTTTATACATACGGAGTGTTCGCATGAGATATCATTATGAAAAACCCTCTATATTTTTATCTTTATACGGTTCTACATATGCATGTAATCATCCCGCTTATTCTAAATGCACGTTGTATACGATGGATGATAAAGGTTTGGCAATCATTCAACAGCGTTTTGATCCGGAAACTAAAACTACCTGGTGGACGGAAATAGATCCTTGGTTGACTGACATGTTATATTTACACCCAGGTTTTATTAAATTCTTTAACGATCGTGCCGGAACTTGTACGGACGGTTTATACCCCACTGTAACAATTAGACAGATCATGTGGGCTTTAAAAATTAAACCTATAAAACGTGAACGATGGGAAACTTGTTTTGATAGAAAGAACATATAAATCGCGCGGAAAACACATTCCTTTATGAAGAAAGGAGATGATGTTTTATGAAATCATTTGCGCAATTTATAGGCATCTTGTTATTAATTCCAATAGCACTTGTGCTGGTGATATTAGCGATAGTAACTATGATAGGAGGCTATCTCTCATTTGTCATAGCAGAGTGGGGTACGGAATTACTAATAACAGCTGCCATAATATTAGCGTTTATATTTGTTATAAAAGTTATCAAACGGTTTCTTTAACGAAGAATGAGTCCTACGGGGCTCTTTCTTTTTATTTTTCGCGTAAGATACAACTCCCTTTATGAAGAAACGACAAAAGGAGGAAATTAAAATGATGAACTTCGTTGTAATGACACTCAGTTTCACGGTAGCAATTTTATTAGCTAGCTTTATAGCATGCATGATCGTGCTAAATAAGCGAGTTGTGAAATGGTATTTGAAGAAGGTGAATGCTTTAACAATGGATGCATTCGAAGAGATTTCAGAACTTTATGCAGTTTCAGAGGTTAAGGAGTCCTAGTTACTAGGGCTTCTTATTTTTATCTCGCGAAATTTACAACGGGTATTATGAGAGATAGGTAGCTCAGTTGGTTAGAGCTTCAGGTCGCTGGTTCGAGTCCAGCCCTATCTCTCTTCAATTTTTACAACATAATCGAAAGGGGAAATTAAAATGAACAGATGGCTACATCAATCAACAAAGTTTGTAAAACGGAACGCGTCAACTATATTGACTTGCGTAGGAGGTGTAGGTGTTGTTGCGACTTCGGTTATGGCAGTTAAGGCTACTCCGAAAGCATTGATGCTTATCGAGGAAGCTAAGAATGAGAAAGGAGAAGATTTAACAAAGCTAGAAATTGTAAAGGTGGCAGGACCTGCTTATATTCCATCCGTGGTAATGGGAGCAGCTACTGTTGCTTGTATATTTGGCGCAAACGCATTGAATAAACGTCAACAAGCAGCTCTTATGAGTGCATATGCTTTACTCGATGGTTCTTATAAAGACTATAAGAAAAAAGTAAACGAATTGTATGGCGAGGATGCTGATCTAAAAGTACGTCAAGAGATCGCCAAAGACAACTACAACGCTGAAGAAGATAACGTAGAAGACGATGACGATGGTAAACACTTATTCTATGATCAGTATTCTGGACGATATTTCAGAGCGACTAACGAAACGGTTTTAAATGCTAAGTATGAGATCAACAAAATTTTAAACGACGATTGCTATGCTAATTTAAACGAATTGTACGATCTATTCGGTATTGAAAAATTAGACCATGGTGATTATGTCGGTTGGTCTTCTGCTCAAATGTTCGACATGTATTGGGATTCTTGGATTCACTTCTGGTTAGAAAAAACAGACTTAGAAGACGGTATGGAATGTTTTATTATACACTTTACCGATCCAACTTCTAATTTTGAGGATTATTAATATCAGTACGTAGGTTACAAGAAACCGTAATATATTTGTAAAGTAGTTCGCGTGAGAAACGAACCGTATTATGAAGAAAGGAGATGATAGACATGAAAACACCAAAATTTTTAGTAAAGCTTGATGGTAAAACTGTTGTGAAATGGCTACCTATTGTGGGTGCGGCTTTGATTGCTGCCGTATCAACAGGAATGGAGGCGGTTTCCGCAAGAGAAAAAGATGAGGCTTTGAAAAATATGGAACAGCGTTTATCAAACCTTGAGCAGAAATAAAAAGAGGGGAAGTCCTAATTACTAGGGCTTCTCTTCTTTCTGCCACACATATAAGAAAGGAGAGGAAAAACAATGGGCAAATTTACAACCAACTTTAAAAGCTCATTATCCAAGCACAGTCCCGAAATCTTAGTGGGTCTAGGTATTGCAAGTATGGCTAGCGCAACCGTATTGGCCGTAAGAGCAACGCCTAAAGCACTTAGACTTATCGAGGAAACCAAAAAAGCAGAGCAAAAAGACAAGTTGACGCCGATTGAAACAGTTAAAGCTACTTGGAAATGCTATATTCCAGCGGCAATAACTACCGTTTCTGGTGCTACATGTCTTATTTGCGCAAACAACATTCATCTTAAACGAGGTGCAGCATTGGCGGCCGCGTATAAGTTGTCTGAAACCGCGCTTCTCGATTATAAAGATAGCGTAGTTGAGACTATAGGCGAAAGAAAAGAAGAAACGGTTAGAGAAAAGGTGAATAAGAAACGCCTTGAAGAAAAGCCGGTTTCTAAGAGCGAAGTGATCGTAACTCAAAAGGGCAACACGCTTTGCTTCGATCCATTATCAGGACGATATTTCAAGTCTGATATCGACAAGATTAAAAACGCTGTAAATGAACTTAACAGCAGAGTTATAAGTTATGATTACGCGTCTTTAAATGACTTCTACGATGAACTGGAATTGTCTCACATTGAACTTGGTGACGATTTAGGTTGGAATGTCGATAAGAAGCTCAAAATGGATTATGGTTCACAGATTGCGGATGATGGTACGCCTTGTATAGTTCTAGATTATCTCGTAGCTCCTAAGTACGGATATTCTAGATTCTAAATCATCGCGTAAAAAACAACGCGTCTAATGAGTAGAATGCTATATTTGAATAAAATTCGAAAGGAGAATGTCTGTGATAGAGAAAAGAAACAAATCTAACAGAAAGGAGGAAACACACATGCTTAAGAAGATACTTACAGGCGTTGGTATTGCAGCAGGCGTTGTAAGCGCAGCTGTAGTAGGCTACGTAGTTGGTTCTAAGAAGAATGATGTTGAATGCGATTGTGTTGATGCTGAAAACGAACAGCTCGAACTCGCAGAAGGCTCAGACGAAGACTAATAAATAGTGTTCGACCGAAAGGAGAGAGAGTACCTGTAACAAGGTGCTCTTTCTTTTATGTTTTGACTGAAAGGAGTGTTTATTATGGAGAATCGTGTATATACACCTAATTCCCATAAATATAAAGAATCACAAAAGAATAAACAGGAACATGAAAAAAGAGTAGAAAAAGTTGTTCAGGGTCCTGTTAAAACCAAAAAGAAAAGCGGAGTAAGTAAGTTTGCAGAAGTATTTATTTCCGAAGATGTTACAAATGTAAAGTCTTATGTTGTGACCGATATTTTAATTCCGGCTATCAAAAACACTATCTTAGACATCATCACAGATAGTGCAAACATGATATTTGGCGGTTCTACTCGCAGAAAGAGCAACATGCCAGCATCTAGAGTGTCATACGGAAGTTTCTTTAACGACGCTAGAAACGCAACACGTCGTATAGACGATCGTATTAGCAAGCCTCGTTATACGTATGATCAGTATAGCTTTGATCATCGAAACGATGCTATGGAGGTGTTGTCAACACTTAGAGAAGCGCTTGATATGTACGGACAGGTGACTGTAGCCGATTTCTATGATGCTATCGGTGTAACAGGCGAATTCACGGACAATAACTACGGTTGGATTGACCTCTCTTCTGCCGATATTTTACGAACAAGAGAAGGTTATATTATCAAATTCCCAAGAGCATTACCCATCGAAAAATAATAACACGTAAAGGAGAATGATTAATCATGAAAAACAAATTGACTAGGGCTTTTCACACTACTGGTCTTAAGATTAAGAAGCACAGTCCTGAGATTCTCTTAGTCGCGGGTATTATAAGCGGCGTAACAAGTACAATCATGGCTTGTAAAGCTACTACTAAAGTAGGAGCGATTCTCGAACAGACTAAAGATCAGGTTGATCAGCTTCACGCATTCGCAGAAAGCGATGAGCTTAAGCAGAAGTATCTCGAAACATACGGCGAAGAGTTTACAGAACAGGACCACAAGAAGGAATTAGCAATCGTTTACGCAAAGTCCGGTGTTGAGCTTGTTAAGTTATACGGTCCTTCTGTTCTTCTTGGCGCTTTGTCTATCGGATGTATCTGTACATCTCATAACATCCTTAACAAGCGTTATTTAGCTAGTGTAGCAGCTTATACAGCGGTTGATAGCGCATTTAAAGATTACAGAAACAACGTAGTCGAACGCTTCGGCAAAGAGCTTGATAAAGAGCTTAAGTACAATATCAGAACTAAAGAAATAGACGAAGTTGTAAAAAACGAAGATGGAACTGAAACCGTGGTTAAGAAAGAAGTTCCAGTAGCTGATCCACGCGTTATCAGCGAATTCACAATTTGTTTCGACGAGACTTGTACTGGTTGGAACAGAGATTCGGAGTTAAACAAGTCATTCTTGGTACAGACACAGAACTGGGCGAATGATAAATTAAAAGCTCAGGGTCATCTGTTCTTGAACGAGGTATACGACATGCTCGGAGCACAGCGTACTCGTGCTGGTAACGAGGTTGGTTGGGTTTATGATCCAGAGGGTGAAATCTCCGACGGATATGTAGATTTCGGAATCTTTGAACTTCACGATAAGAACAAACGCAATTTCGTAAACGGATATGAAAAGAGCATCTGGCTTGATTTCAACGTAGACGGAAATGTGCTTAATCTCTTGAAATGAAGGGATGGATTCGATTATATCGGGTCCGGAAACGATTGGCGCGATATATTCGACTTCCCAGGTTTAATACCGGGATATTCTTTTTGAAAGGAGGCTTGCTATATGCACCCAATGACAGCCAAGGATTTAATAATTTATATTTTACAAAACGATCTTTTGAATGAACCGGTTTTCAAAGATGGTAATTTTATAGGTTTTGTGTCGCCTGATGACGCCGCGATAAAAAAGAACGTGGGACCGGCGACCATTGAAGTGTTGATCGGTCTTGGACATATAGATTGCCACACTTTAAAAGACACAAGACAAATACCAATTTGTCAATTATAAAAAAATAAATAGAAAGGAGTAACGGTAATGACAGACAGATTATCTATGGTTTCTTATAGTTTAGCGACAATCGCAGGTATCTGTTTTGTAAGTGGACTTGTTATACTATCTAAATAGAGGGGAGCAAGCGTTATGGAGCAATTAGAAAACCTATTATCCATGATCGATTACTCGTTAAACACAAGGAGAAAACGTCACATAGCAGGGGGTATATTAATGAGCATAGCGCTGCTGTTTGGCGGTTTGGCAGTTACCGTTATGTCGTTAAAGACGGAGGAAATATTATGCATAGAGGATTAGCTTACACACTTATATTTGCGGCTGGCGCAGCCATTGGCTCTGTTGTTACATGGAGAGTGCTTGACGCTAGATATAAGCATGTTATTAAGGAAGAAGAAGACGCAATCAGAGACTACTATAAGGATAAGTACGAGGCTGATGCGGTAAAACCCGAAGACGATGATTCCGAATACTTCGTTGACGAATTGAGAGACGAAGCGAGAAGCATCGCTAAGGAGTATGGCTATACAACAGATGAAAACATCAAAAGGGAGGATGAGCTTATGGAACCCTACGTTATCGAGCCCGATGAACTTGGCGAGCTCGAAGGTTATGAAACTGAAACATTGATTTATTACAGCGATGGAATTCTTACAGACGACCAGGATTGTCGTATCGATAATATCGACGACGTTGTTGGCGAAGAATCTCTGACGCATTTCGGAGAGTATGAAGAAGACACCGTTTGTGTCCGAAATGACAGACTCAAATGCGACTATGAAATTTGTCGAGATCTTAGAAAATATTCAGATGTTGTGCCGGTTCGTACTTTGGAGGAGGACGAATAAACCTTGCGCGACATTATAAAAAATCAGTATTATGAATGGTTATCCGGGATGGTATGCAAAGGTAGAACGACTAATGGTATATCTTATCAGAAGCTTCTAATGCATTTGCATACTATCAAATTTAAATATTTAATACCGAGAGATAAAAACAGAGCCGAAGACGGTATATCACTTAGATATCGGTTTGCAAAAACACAAGGCTATGAGAACGATTATGAGATTGTTTTATCAAGCTTGAACGGACGATGTAGTGTCCTTGAGATGATGGTTGCTCTAGCCGTTCGTTGTGAAATCGATATTATGGACGATCCCAGATATGGAGATCGCACAGGTCAATGGTTTTGGGGAATGGTTGTTAGCTTAGGATTAGGCGGTCTTACCGATGATAATTACGACAAAGGCTATGTGAATGACGTCATCACAAAGTTCTTAAATCGTGAGTATGATTCAAACGGTAAAGGCGGCTTATTTACGGTTAATAACGATTCTATCGATATGAGAGATTTAGAGATTTGGAATCAGCTTTGTCGGTATCTGGATAGCTTTCTATAGACCGAAAGGAGAACAAATGATGAGATGATCGACTTTTTGATGATTGCAACACGGAGTAAAAAATCGGGTGTTATAGAAATCTATCCGAAATTTATAATCAAAAAGAGTTCAGATCTGATGATTCGAGGTAATTGTTTTTACGCTGTTTGGATTGAAGAGCGTGGTTTATGGTCTACGAACGAGCAAGACGCTATTGACCTAATAGACCGCGAACTCGATAAATTCAAAGAAGAGAACGCTCATAAGTTTGAAGGCGTTGTTAAGGTATTACATCTATGGGACGCCGAAACCGGCATGATTGATAGATGGAATAAATACTGCAAGCAGCAAATGCCTAATAACTATAACATGCTTGATGAGAAACTTATATTCTCCAATAGCGAAACGAATAAAAAGGATTATGCGAGTAAGAGACTAAACTATCCACTAGAGACTGGCGAACCCAAAGCCTGGGATAAGCTAGTCTCTACTTTATATTCGGAAGAAGAGCGTCATAAGATCGAGTGGGCCATAGGTTCTATAGTTTCTGGCGAATCAAAATATCTACAGAAATTTATGGTTCTATACGGTTCTGCCGGTACTGGTAAATCTACAATTCTTAATGTCATTCAAGATTTGTTTGAGGGTTATTACTCTGTATTCGATGCAAAAGCATTGGGTTCGGCTAGTAATCAGTTTGCTTTGGAAGCCTTCAAAAAGAATCCACTCGTAGCAATTCAGCACGACGGAGATTTATCAAGGATTGAGGACAACACTCGACTTAACAGTTTGGTTTCGCACGAACTCATGACCGTTAATGAGAAATTCAAAGGTACATATGAAAACAGCTTTAAGTGTTTCTTATTCATGGGTACGAACAAACCAGTAAAAATTACGGATGCGAAATCAGGTCTTATACGAAGACTTATCGACGTGTCCCCATCTGGAAATAAGTTGAGTCCTAGGGATTATATTACGACCACAAAACAAATTAAGTTTGAACTTGGCAAGATAGCAAACTATTGTCAAGAGGTATATTTAGCAGATCCGGATTATTATAACGATTATATTCCAGTAACGATGCTTGGAGCATCAAATGATTTCTATAACTATATTCTCGATTGCTACCATGTCTTTAAGAAAGAAGACGGAACGACTCTTAAAGCAGCCTGGGAAATGTATAAGACTTATTGTGACGACGCTAAGGTTACTTATCCATTATCTCAGAGAAACTTTAAAGAGGAACTTAGAAACTATTTTCGAGATTATAAGGACCGTTTCAATTTTGACGACGGTTCAAGAGTACGTAGCTATTATATTGGCTTTAGGACTGAAAAGTTCGAACCTCAAGCGCTGGAGGATGAAGAACCAGCTCCTAAACCAAAGCTTATGGAGTTTAAAGAGCAAGAATCCATATTTGATAAAGAATGTGCTGATTGCTTTGCTCAATATGCTACAGACAAAGGAACGCCTATGAAAAAATGGGACAATGTAACTTCGAAGCTATCAGAGCTCAATACTTCGGAGATTCATTATGTCAGACCTCCTGAAAATCATATTGTAATTGACTTTGATCTTAAGGATTCGAATGGTGAAAAATCCTTTGAAAGAAACGTAGAAGAAGCTAGTAAATGGCCTCCCACTTATGCGGAATTAAGCAAGAGTGGCGGAGGCATACATCTCCATTATATTTACACTGGAGATCCAGACAAGCTCGAATACGAGTACGCTGACAACATTGAGATTAAGGTGTTCACAGGTAAGAGCGCATTAAGACGAAAGTTAACTAAATGCAATGACTTACCGATAGCAACAATTAGTTCGGGTTTACCCATGAAAGGAGAAAAGAAATTGGTAAATTTCGATGCTATTCAAAGCGAGAAAAGGCTAAGAGCACTTGTTACTAAAGGTCTCAATAAAGAAGTACATGCGGGCACTAAGCCTAATATCGACTTTATATATTTTGTATTAGACAAGGCTTACAAAGAGGGTCTTAAGTACGACGTAACAGATATGCGCAATGCGGTACTAAGCTTTGCGGCTAATAGTACTAATCAGGCAGACTATTGTATAAAGCTTGTTAATAAGATGAAATTCAAATCCGAAGAAGCCTCGATGGCTCTTGTTAACGAAGAAGCACAGCTTGTGTTCTATGACGTTGAAGTGTTTCCTAATCTATTCCTAGTTAACTGGAAAGTACAGGGTGAAGGAAAGCCGGTAGTTAAGATGATTAACCCTTCATCAAAAGACATCGAGCAGCTTATGAACTTCAGACTCGTCGGCTTTAACTGTAGACGATACGATAATCATATTCTCTACGCTAGACTGATGGGTTATACGAACGAACAGTTATATACTCTATCACAACGAATTATATCTGGTAGTTCAAACGCATTCTTCAGTGAAGCCTATAACGTGTCTTATACGGACGTTTACGACTTCTCAAGTAAAAAGCAATCCCTTAAGAAATGGGAAATCGAACTGGGTATACACCACCAGGAACTCGGTTTACCTTGGGATCAGCCTGTGCCAGAAGAGATGTGGACCAAGGTTGCAGAATACTGTGACAACGACGTAATTGCAACTGAGGCGGTATTCAACGCAAGAAAAGCCGACTTCACAGCCAGACAAATTCTAGCGGACGTGGCGGGCCTTACAGTTAATGATACGACAAACACCCTCACAACGAGAATTATATTTGGTAATAACCGCAAGCCTCAAGATCAATTCAACTATCGATTCATGGGTGAAATGACAAGAGGTGCTAGCAGAGTAACTATTACTGAATCGGGAGTTCTCTATAATGAGTTTGGCGATGAGTATACGGTATTTGACGAGGAAGGTAGACCTATATTCCCTGGATACACGTTCGATCATGGTAAATCTATTTATCGTGGTGAAGAGGTTGGGGAGGGCGGTTACGTATATTCCGAACCTGGTATGTATGGTAACGTAGCACTCCTCGACGTAGCGTCCATGCATCCGTCAAGTATCATAGCGGAAAATCTCTTTGGCGATGCGTATACACAGCGATTCAAGGAAATCAGAGACGCTCGTATCGCAATTAAACACAAAGACTTTGACGCTGCCAAAAAAATGCTCGGGGGAGCTTTGGCAAAATATCTCGATGATGAGAACGTAGCTTCAGACCTTGCACAGGCGCTGAAGATCGCTATCAACTCGGTTTATGGTTTGACTTCAGCTGGTTTCATGAATCCATTTAGAGACTCACGTAATGTCGATAATATTGTCGCTAAGCGTGGTGCTCTCTTCATGATCAACCTTAAGTACGAGGTTCAGAAGCGCGGATTTACAGTTTGTCATATTAAGACGGACTCTATCAAAATCGTAGATGCGACTCCTGAAATCATTCAATTTGTTACCGATTACGGAGCGCAGTATGGTTATACGTTCGAACACGAGGCTACATACGATAGAATGTGTCTGGTTAACGATGCGGTTTATATTGCTAAATACCAGAACGGTGGTTGGACAGCTACCGGTACTCAGTTCCAGGTTCCATACGTATTCAAGAAACTCTTCAGTGGTGAAGAAGTTGTATTCGAGGATATGTGCGAAGCAAAGAGTGTAAGTACGGCTTTATATTTGGACATGAATGAAAATTTGTCCGAAGATGATCATAACTACAGATTCATAGGTAAAGTAGGAAACTTCTGTCCTATCAAGGCTGGTTGTGGCGGTGGCGAACTTCTTCGTGAAGGTAAGGATAAAGATGGTAATGTTAAATTCTCATCTGCTACCGGGGCAAAGGGTTATAGATGGATGGAAGCGGAAACCGTTAAGACTCTGAATAAATACGACGATATCGATCGCTCATATTATAACAACATGGTTAGTGAAGCGATTAAGACTATATCCGAATATGGAGACTTCGAGTGGTTTATATCCGACGATCCTTATGTAAAAGTTGTAGATCGAGATAATCCGCCGTGGACTATGCCCTGCGGAGAGGATAAGTATGAATCATGTTTTGAATGTCCAAACTTCCACAATGACAAATTCCATATGGACTGTCGTTTAGGATTTGATATTACACACATTATTGAAAAGGAGAAAAAGTAAAATGGCAAGAGTAGAAGACAACATTATTATTGAGAATGCGCGTATCATGTTCAGAAATTTCTCAGGGGAAGCGTCTAAGTTTAACACCGCTGGTAACCGCAATTTCTGTGTAGTTATCGAAGACGAAGCGTATGCTAAGAAACTCACAGACGATGGATGGAACGTAAAGATCCTCGCTCCTCGTGATGCAGCCGACGAACCTCTGTATTATATTCAGGTATCTGTAAGCTTTGCTAACATCGCGCCTAGAGTTGTAATGGTTACGAGCAAAAAAGATACTGAACTTGATGAGGAATCCATCGGTTCTCTCGACTATGCAGAGATTAAGAACGTCGATCTCGTTATCAGACCTTATAACTGGGAAGTTAACGGTAAGACAGGCGTTAAGGCATATTTGAAGAACATGTACGTAACCATCGAAGAAGATGTATTCGCGCATAAGTACGATAGAACATCGGCAGCTGCTAACGATGATCTTCCCTGGTAATAAGCGATTAAGGCCCGTCTTAGGATGGGCTTTTTATATTTAAAAAACTAACCCCACAAGGAGTGGAACAACATGAGCAGACAATTAGAGAAAGAAATTACATTGTATAACGGTAAAGCCTATGGACACGAGGTATCTAAATACGGATTGGAAAACGGATATTTGGATTATCGAACACTTTCTAAGATTGTCGGTGATTGTATTTTAAACAATAACATTTTCCAATACGCTGGTTACGAGAATTGGGAGCTTGAAAGCGGAATGGAAGAGAATGAATACGGTGATTATTTAGAAGTTTACCAGTATTATATTATCGACTATTCTGGCGCTCGATTCCTACAGGAGTATACGGACGAGATTGTATATTATCATGAAGAACTTGATATGTATCTTTGGGGTATTACTCACTACGGAACCAGCTGGGATTATGTATTGACAGATATTAAACTACGCATTTGTTTAGAAGAATGAAAGGAGAAGATATGCCTGTATATAATACATCGGCGTTAGAAGCGTTAGAAAAAGAACGGCGTCTTCTTGACGAGTTATTCGGTGTACAAAATCAGTTAATTTCAACCCTATATGAGATGGAAGATTGTTCTGATAAAGAAGAGACCGCTCGAATCGCTGCAAAAATAGAAAAGCTAAGAGCACGAGAAAAAGATATAGAAGACGACATATCAAAAACTCGACAGAAGTTAAAAAGATATTTATTAGAGTTATTCAAATAAAAACCTAGGAGTTGGTAAAAATGGCACAGCGTTTACGTACGAATAACAAATGTCCGCTTTGTGGCGGAGAAGTTTCAATGGTACCACCTGCTGCATTATTAAAGACTCCACATTTAAACGATGCGGAACTTGTTATCACTAGAACTGGAATTAAGCAATATATTCACAGCTCTTGTTGGTACAAGATGATCGAAGAAAAAAGACCGTATAACGGTAAGATGTATGTATAGGGTCCGTCTAATGACGGGCTCTTTCTTTATATTTAGAAAGGAGAAGTTATGATTAAGGTTGATAATTGGTGCGGACATGACATTCGCTTCATCGAGATCAACGGTGAATGGTATGGAATACTTAAAGATATTTGCGACGCACTAAATTTAAGAACGGATAGTGTGGCTCAGAGATTAGATCCGTCTATGATCGAACGAGTAAGAATCGAATCAGACCCCAATTCAAACGGGGTCACATCTAGAGCGCGTAAAACACAGGACATGCTCGCCATTAATGAGGTTGGTATATACGAGGCTTTATACGCTAGTCGTAAACTCGAAGCTCGTAAGTTCAGACGTTGGTCTGCTACCGTTATGCAGAAACTTCGTAGTAAAGTGGGCCTCGCTGGCTACGAGGTTATGAGAATGACAGATTCCGATATTCAGGACGAGATTGATCATATCCTCGATACTTTATATTGGGACGAGGAAAGAAAATGCGTTATGCAGTCAGTAACCGTACAGGGCGGAGACGTCGAACAGATACCATTTGAATAAGAAAGGAGGTTAACCATGACTAACGAATACAAAGAAGTATATTTCGACAAGTACTGTAAGACTTGTAAACACAGCAAGAAAAAAGACCATGAGGAACCTTGTGACGAATGTCTGGAAAACCCTACAAACCTTCATTCTCACAGACCGGTTTGTTGGGAGGAGAAGAGATGACAAAGACAGAACTAATTTGGAATCCTCTAGCAAAAGAAAAAGTCCGTTACGTCTATCGAGATAGGTTTGACGCGACTTCTCAGATACTTTTACGCGAAACCCCAATATCTAAATGGATTTGCGAACAAATAGAAGAAAGGAAAAACATTATGAATTACCAGTTTATTAGCGAATTGAACAAAAACAATCAGAACGCTACGCTTTGCGTTGGTGCGGCTAAAGTATTTGTCGATGTTGAAGAAGTCACAATCGATGGTCCGAGAATGACGTTCACATGCGTTAACTATGATCCTTTGTTTTTGGTTAACTACGATCCTAGACGTACAATCAACCCCAAATGCATCGGTGAAAAACTCATCAAGAAAGTTATATTTAACGATCCCGCGACAATCGTATTCTGGGACGACGGAACAAAGACTGTAGTAAAGACTCAGAACGGTGAGGCTTATGATCCCGAAAAAGGTCTTGCTATGGCTATCACAAAGAAGGCGCTTGGTAATGAGGGTAATTACTACAACACATTTACCAAGTGGCTTAAGGAAAGCGAGGAGGCTGAAGGCTAATGATGAAACGATTAATTATATTCTTAATCAGAAAAAGACTGGGGTTGAAAAAGGGCGAAACATTCCAGTTTGTAGGACAGAAGACAAATGCCGAATACTGGTTTGAATCTGAATTCTTAGCCAAGTATCACGAAAACCAATATACAGAATCAAGCGTTAGCCTGAACTGGTTACTAAACGATAATTGCGAGATTCGAAAGATATGAGTATCCAATTAAGGGATTATCAAAAAGAAGCCGTAAAAAACATGAAAAACGGCTGCATATTACGAGGCGGGGTTGGTTCAGGTAAATCAAGAACTTCTCTCGCCTATTACTTTTTCAGGGAATGTGGCGGAAGCGTAACTAAGGATGGAAGCTATGTTCGTATGAAAAAACCAAAAGACTTATACATAATTACTACCGCGCGAAAAAGGGATACGTTGGAGTGGGAAGAAGAAATGGTACCGTTTCTCATAACTACTAAGCCCGAAGCAAGCATTTACAATCACAAGGTTGTCGTTGATTCCTGGAATAACATTGGTAAGTACGTCGATGTTAAGGATGCGTTCTTTATATTTGACGAACAGCGAGTAATAGGATATGGCGCTTGGACTAAATCATTCTTAAAGATAACCAAGAAAAACAACTGGATTCTATTATCAGCTACACCAGGAGATTGCTGGATGGACTATGTGCCTGTATTTATAGCCAATGGTTTCTTTCGCAACAAATCAGAATTTGTTAGAGATCACGTTGTATATAAATACAATCCGCACGCTAAGTTTCCAATAATCGACCGTTATGTTGGCACAGGAAAGCTAGCGCGATTGCAGAGGTCTATATTAGTCGATATGGATTTCCAAAGACCCACGGTTGCTCACCACGAAGACGTGTACGTAAACTATGACCACATATTATGCAAAGACCTGATGAAAAATCGTTGGAATATTTGGGAAGACAAACCATTCGTTAACGCTGCCGAATTATGTTTCGCAGTACGTAGGGTTGTTAACTCGGATGAATCACGACAAGTAGCGGTTATGCAGATCATGGAAAAGCACCCGAGAGCCATTATATTCTACAACTACAATTACGAGCTTGAGATATTACGAAACTTATATTACGGCGAAAACGTTGAGGTTGCAGAATGGAATGGCGAAAAACACGAACCAGTACCTACGAGCGAGAATTGGGTATATTTGGTTCAGTATACAGCTGGCTGTGAGGGCTGGAATTGTATTACGACTGATACGATTATATTTTACTCACAGAACTATTCTTATAAGGTTATGGCGCAGGCTGCCGGAAGAACAGACCGAATGAACACGCCATATAAAGACTTATTTTACTACCACATCAAGAGCCGATCAGGAATCGATTTGGCTATAACGAGAGCTTTAAGAGATAAGAAAAAATTCAACGAAGCGTCGTTTGTTAAGTGGTAGTAGCAGTACGAAAAGGAGAAGAATTATGAAAAATAAGATTAAGAATGCGTTAAATTCCATATTTGGCATACATAGACCTAGTAAAAACATTCCCATCGTCGACGAAATGGCATTTCATTTTAGCATCCCGCGGTTAACTAAAGAACAAAAGGAAGCATTATATAAAGGTACACCTATTAGTCCAATCAAAATGGAAAACGTTCATAAAAATTCTAAGGATGAACCCGAAGAATGGATCTGGGTTGAGGGTTATAAAGGAACCGATAAGGACATG
>JAEIGA010004903.1_pt1 | contig 20577 bp, 19 predicted proteins | sample 9270691 | NCBI WGS metagenome assembly JAEIGA01 (sample SAMN17057246, study PRJNA624740) | gut metagenome | biome: biome; isolation source: fecal sample | host: Bos grunniens | place: China: Xizang | collected 2019 | reverse complement strand
GTCGACAGCCTTTTTGATACCCTTTCGGAGAACCATAGGATTAGCTCCCGCAGTAACGTTCTTCATACCCTCGCGCACGAATGCCTGAGCAAGGAGAGTAGCCGTGGTAGTACCGTCGCCTGCCGCGTCGTTGGTCTTTGTAGCGACCTCCTTTACCAGCTGAGCGCCCATATTTTCCGCTTCGTTCTCAAGCTCTATCTCTTTCGCGATAGTAACACCGTCGTTGGTGATAAGGGGAGAGCCGTACTTTTTATCAAGAACTACGTTTCTGCCCTTAGGTCCAAGAGTTATCTTAACTGTATCTGCCAGCTTGTCAACACCTCTGGAGAGCGCGTTACGAGCTTCTATGCCGTAAAGAATTTCCTTTGCCATAATAAATTTTCCTTTCTCGATATGTTTTAATTATTCAACGATAGCCAGAATGTCGTTCTGACGTACGATTGTGTATTCAACACCGTCAGCCTTCACCTCTGTGCCCGAATATTTGGACGTGATCACCTTGTCGCCAACCTTAACGGTCATAACGACCTCCTTGCCGTCCACCATTCCGCCGGGGCCTACCGCAACTACCTCTGCTACCTGAGGCTTCTCCTGAGCGGACGCGGTGAGAATCAGACCGCCTTTTGTTTTTTCTTCTGCTTCCACGAGCTTAACTACAACTCTGTCAGCCAAGGGTCTTATTGTCATTTTTTCTTCCTCCTAACAATAAATATGTGAATAAGATTGAATTTTCAGATTTTTTGGCACTCTTTGCGTTTGAGTGCTAACCCATAACATATTTTACACCATTTTTAGAAAAAATCAAGTGTTTTTTCTATATTTTACATTTAGTTAACAATTTTAAGAAAAGAGAGGAAAATATGGTAGAATTTATAAATGAATATATCTTCGGTGTAGGAGTACCCATGCTTTTGATTTTTTCGGGACTGTTTTACTGCGTTAGGTTGAAAGCCTTTCATTTTTTTCATCCCATCAGAGTAATAAAAAGTCTTTTTGCGAGTGAAAAGGGGCAGGGTGTTTCCTCGGCAAAGGCGCTTACCTTAGCCTTGGCGGGTACCTTGGGCGTAGGTAATATGGTAGGGGTAGCCTCGGCTATTGCTTTGGGCGGATATGGAGCCGTATTCTGGATGTGGGTCAGCGCTTTGGTGGCTATGATACTGAAATACGCCGAGATAGTACTTGCTATGCGGCATCGACGCTTTGACAGAGAGGGCAGACCTCACGGCTCGGCAATGTATTATATAAAGGACCTTTTTAAAGGAAATAGATTGGGTGGGGCGGTAGCCGCTGTTTTCGCTCTATTTTGCATACTTAACGCCCTTAGTATGGGGGGAATGATACAGGTAAACGCCGCCGCGAGAGCTATGGAGGGAGTTTTCGGTATCCCCTCAATAGCGGTAGGGGGTGTGCTGGGAGTAATAGCTCTGTACGCTATGATGCGGGGAACCTCGGGAATACTTGGGCTTACCGAAAAGCTGGTGCCCTTTATGACAGTAGGCTTTGTTGCTCTTTCAATGGCGGTAATATGTATAAGACCTCAAGGTACGGCACAGGCTGTAAGTCTTATTTTTGAGCAAGCCTTCACCCTCAGAAGCGGAATGGGGGGAGTAAGCGGATTTTTGATGTCGAACGCTTTGAGATACGGCACTATGAGAGGGATACTCTCCAATGAGGCGGGGTGCGGAACCGCGCCAACAGCCCACGCGGTATCCGATTGTAAAATCCCCGCAAGGCAAGGTATTTGGGGAATATTCGAGGTATTTGTAGATACCGTACTCTTGTGTACCCTTACCGCCCTTGTGATAATTATAAGCGGAGGCAGAAACGGGGGGGATGACTATATGATGATGACGGTAGACGCCTATACTTCTGTGCTGGGAGAGCTTGCGGGGGGATTTATAGCCGTTTCGGTCGTGCTTTTCGGTCTTGCCACCGTTCTTTGCTGGGGGCATTACGGAATCGAGAGCGTAAAATATCTGTCGGATAAAAAATTCTATACCTCTACTTTCATTATCTGTTATACTGTTTGTGTGGTTTCGGGCGCGGTGCTGTCGGGAAAATTTATTTGGGAAGCCGCAGATTTCGCTATTGGAGGAATGACGGTGATAAATCTCTGTGTGCTTCTGTGTATGAGCGGGGAGGTTAAGGAGGAAACAGAGAAATATTTCGGCAAAAAGAAATAAGCTCAGATATTGTTCAGCATTATCTCCACTATATCGTCAAAGCATCGGGAAAGCTCACATCTGAGCTTTCCTATGAGGTTTTGAGCTTGCTGCGCGCTTTTTGGATAGGTTCCCGAGGACAGCTTTTTTTGCATACTCGCGTGAGCGGCTCTCGCCTCGCACAGCATTTTCCTAAAGCCGATAAAGTCTGGTAGCTCCTGTGGCTTTTTTATACGGCGCAAGCGAAATATATTTTCCTCTATGGACTGGGCGAGGCGGACGCAAAGCTCCGCCTCCTTGTTCTTTTTTTCACTAAAGAAGTTTTTTGAATATCTGTAATTTAATATTTCAGCGCATTTTTCCATTATTCGCTCAAGGCTGTGGGCGCAGGCAGCTATGCTGTTGCGCTCAAGAGGGGGCATAAAGTCCCCGAAGAGTGAGCGTTCAAGCTCGCATACCGTTTTGTCAGCCGAGTGCCGAAGCCCCACCAGCTCACTGTGAGAGGAGGGCTTTTGAGCCGAGCAGGCAATGAATACCGCGCGGGAGGCGAGGAGCGAAAGACGCTCCAACGCGTCGAAATAATTTAATTTCGGCATAAGAAAATCCTTCTTTAAATAGTAGATAGAGATTGGGTTTCAGAGAAACAGATGGTGTGCGAAAAGTGAGAGCAAAAAGCCCATAAGGGCGCAAATGGGAAAGGTGAGAAACCAAGCTAAAAATATCTGAGAAATTACGCGAAAATCGGTGTCGTTCTTTTTGAACAGTCCCACACCCATAAGGGCGCAGGTCTTTGCGTGTGTGGTAGCCGTAGGAATGCCAAGATATGAGCATACGCCCAGAAAGGCGGAGGAAGCCGTGTCCGCCGCGCTGCTGCTCAGGGGGTCAAGACGGGTCATTTCACAGCCTACCTTTTTTATTATTCGAGAGCCTCCCATCATAGTGCCCATAGTCATTGCCGCGGCGCAGATAATAGTGACGTAGAGAGGAATTTCAAAATTTTCGCTTTCCGAATATTTGCCTAAAAATGACAGTCCCAGCATATAAACGCCTATAAATTTTTGTGAATCCTGCGCTCCGTGTAAAAAGGCGCTGCTTCCCGCGCTTATGAACTGGACTCTTTTAAAATATCTCATAGTTCTTCTTCTGTCCTGCTCCGCGAACATCTTGGATGTCACTCGGTATATTACAAAGGAGAAAATCAGCACGGGAAGAGTGGAGATGAGCATTCCCAGCAAGACCGAGCTCCACTCGCCCTGCCGTATAGCTCCAAAGCTCATATTAGACGCGAATGCCGCACCGGTCAAGCCCGATATCAACGCGTGACTCTCACTTGTGGGCAGACCGAAGATACAAGCTACGCTCGCCCATATTATCACCGAAATCAGAGCGCAGCAAAGAGAAATGAGCGCGGAGCTGGGGTCGTCGCCGAAATCGGCTATGCCGTACAGGGTTTCGGCAACTCCCGGTCTGAACACAGCCATAAGGACTGCTCCCGAAAAATTGCACACAGCAGCCAAAACGAGAGCAGCTTTTGGGGTGAGAGAGCGTGTGGAAACGCATCCCGCTATGGCGCTGGGAGCATCTGTCCAGCCGTTGACCATAGCCACGGCGATAATAAGTATAGCAAAAAAAGCGTGCATAGTGAGCCTCCGTATCCTGCTATTCTAATCATTATGATTTTTTCGGGGCTTTCATAACTTTTAGTGAAAAATTGGGGGAAATATATTGCGCGTGATTGACATTCCACGGGAAAATTGGTATAATAATATAAAGTAGAAATTTGTCCTTATGGGAGGATATTATGGCGATAGAGGTAACTAAAGAAATACGCGACAGAGCAAATAAGCTCAGAGAGGAGCTTACCTATCACGCGCAGAGATACTATGTGTACGATTCTCCCGAAATATCGGATTACGAGTACGATATGATGTATGCGGAGCTTAAGGGCTTAGAGGAGAAGTACCCAGAGCTTTATGATGCCGCATCCCCCACACAGCGTGTGGGAGGCAAGGCGCTTGATAAGTTCGAGAAGGTAGTTCACGGAGTGCGTATGGATTCCTTGGCGGATGTGTTTTCCTTTGAGGAAACGGCGGATTTTTGCTCTAAAATGGAGGGAGAGGTAGATAGCCCTGCTTATTCGGTTGAGCCCAAGATAGATGGCTTGTCCGTTTCTCTTGTGTACAAAAACGGAGAATTTGTAAAGGGAGCTACCAGAGGCGACGGAATCGTAGGTGAGGACGTTACTCTCAATCTGCGTACGGTACAGTCTATTCCTCTTCGCTTGTCCGAGCCGCTCTCGCTGACTGTGCGCGGAGAGGTCTATATGCCCAGAGCCGTATTTGAGGATATAAACGCCAAGAGAGAAAAAGAGGGAAAAGCACTTATGGCTAATCCCCGTAACGCTGCGGCAGGCTCGCTCAGACAGCTTGATTCGGCAATTACCGCCGAGCGCAGGCTGGATATATTCGTATTTAATTTTCAAGAGGGAGAGCTGTACGTTGACGGACGCACTCCCAAGAGTCATACCGAGACATTGAACAGACTTTCGGAGCTTGGCTTTAAGGTCTTGGCTATGCGTACTGTTGCGCACTCCTATGATGAGGTAGAAGCGCATATAAGGGAGATAGGAAAGGCAAGAGAGCAGCTTGCCTACGATATAGACGGAGTAGTTATAAAGATAGACGACCTTGAGGACAGAAGAAGAATAGGAGAGGGAACAAATACCCCCAAATGGGCGGTTGCTTATAAATTCCCTCCCGAGGAGAAGGAGACCAAGCTTCTTGATATATCTATCGCTGTGGGAAGAACGGGTGTTCTTACACCTACCGCCGAGCTTGCTCCCGTAAGACTTGCGGGAACCACCGTAAGCCGAGCTACTCTTCACAATATAGACTTTATCCGTGAGAGGGGAATAATGCTGGGAGATACGGTCGTGGTACGAAAGGCGGGAGATATAATTCCCGAGGTGGTCAGAGCCAATCTGACGGCGCGAAACGGGGGAGAGCGGGAATTCTTTATGCCCACGGTATGTCCGTCCTGCAGTGAACCTGTATTTTTTGATAAGGATGACGGAGCGGCGCTTCGCTGTACAAACAACGCTTGTCCCGCTCAGGTATCCAGAAGCATAGAGCACTTTGCTTCAAAGGGAGCTATGAATATAGACGGTCTTGGACCACAGATAGTGGAGCTGCTTATTGCCAACAAATTGATTTCCGATGTTGCCGATTTATATTCCCTTAAGGCAGAGGATATAGAAAGGCTTGAGAGAATGGGAGCAAAGTCGGCACAGAATCTTATAAACGCAATAGAAGCGTCAAAGGGCGCGGGACTTGCCCGACTTGTTTACGCCTTGGGAATAAGAAACGTGGGCGAGGTAGCGGCAGCCGCTCTCGCGGAACGCTTCGGTACTCTTGACGCCTTGACGGCGGCTACGGTGGAGCAGATAACCGAGCTTGAGGATTTCGGAGAGATAACAGCCGAGTGCGTAGTTAATTTCTTCTCACATCCTCAAAACAGAGAGCTTTGTGGTCGCCTATCGGAGGCGGGACTGGTTACGGTAAATACGGGAGCGCCCAAGGGCGAGCTATTCGCGGGGCTGTCCTTCGTTTTAACGGGTACACTTCCCACTATGTCCCGTGATGAGGCCTCGGAAAAGATAAAAGCCGAGGGCGGAAAGGTAGTGGGAAGCGTTTCTAAAAAGACCGATTTTGTAGTTGCGGGGGAAGCCGCGGGAAGTAAGCTCACCAAGGCTCAGACTCTTGGCGTACGCATAATCTCCGAGGAGGAGCTTATGCAGATGATAAACGAGCAGAAAATTTTATAAATCAAAATAATTAAGTATTCCTTGATATATACCGTTTGCGAACAGCTCGGGTTGCTGTGACATAAGTCGAGCGTCGTTGGGATTGGTTATAAAGCCAAGCTCAACAAGAATTGATGGCATAGCGGTCTTACGCACCACGTAAAGTCCGCTTCGCACCTGCATTCCTCTGTTTCTCAAGCCCGTAGCGGAGGACAGAGAGGCGAGAATATCCTCCCCAAGAGCAAAGGCGGGAGAGCTTCGTGAAAAGGCAAATGCCTCAATACCCGTGGCACTGGGAATCGAGGAGGCGTTAGTGTGAAGACTGATAAAATAATCCGCTCCCCACGCGTTGGCGTCGGCTACACGCTGTCGCAGACTGGTGGTGTTTGACGTGCCTATCTGTGTTTCGGCGGTGGGGCGCGACAGCCTTACCTCAAATTCGGGATTTGCCCGAAGAAGGTCGGCAAGGAGGATGCCGATACGGAAAACGATATCCTGCTCACGCAGACCGTTGCCCTCCGCTCCCGCGTTGGGATTCTGGGGGTTATGTCCTTGGTCGATATAAATTTTTATAGCCATTATGTATATCCTTTCCATGGAAAGATATTTTATTTCTCTAATAGAATATGATATTTTGTGAAGGAGTGTGAGAGTTAATGAAGCTGATAATCAAAATAACAGCCTTTGCTTTATGTGTTATAGGCTTTATGCTTGTACTTCCGCTGGCGGTAATTAAGCTTTCTCCCGCACATTTTGTAACGGGCTTTATAATGCTTCTGTTTTTTGCCGTATATCCCGTTATGAGCGCGGTTCTTGGGGCTTTAGCGGGGAGCGATATCAAAAAATTGTGGTGGATGCCTATTGTGTTAGCACTGTGCTTTCCGCTGCTGTTTTCTCTTGCCCTATTTGAAATGGTGTGGGCGCTGTATATATATTCGGTGATATATCTTCTTGCCGGTGTATTTTTTATGGCTGTGACGGCGCTTATTGTGAAATTTATAGTGATGATTGGAAGACAAAGAAATGAGAAATGAAGAAAAAAATAAGGTGATTGGCGGAGTATTGTACATAGTCGCCACCCCTATAGGAAACCTTGCGGATATAAGCGAGAGAGCGCTTAAGGTATTGTCAGAGGTGGATTTTGTTGCCGCCGAGGATACCCGTAACTCGCTTCGTCTGCTTACGCATTTCGGCATATCAAAGCCGCTTGTGTCATACTATGAGCATAATAAGCGCGAAAAGGGAGAGGAGATAGTATCAAGACTGGCGGCAGGGGAATCCTGCGCCTTGGTTACCGATGCAGGGACTCCCGCTATATCCGACCCAGGCGAAGATCTGGTACGCCTTTGCGCGGACAGAGGGATAACGGTTACCTCACTGCCCGGGGCTTGCGCTATGATAACAGCTCTTACGCTTTCGGCACTTCCTACCTCAAGATTTGTATTTGAGGGCTTTTTGCCCGTAGCAAAAAAAGAGAGAAGGGAAAGACTTGAGAGGCTGGCTTTGGAGGAAAGAACCTTCATTTTGCACGAAGCACCTCATAAGCTTCGTACCACGCTTGCCGACCTTAAGGAAATCCTTGGTGCGGAAAGAAAAATATCTCTTTGCAGAGAGCTTACCAAGCTTAACGAGGAGGTATGCCGCACTACCTTGGGGGATGCTGGCGAGATGTATTCCTCAAAGGAGCCGAGGGGCGAGTACGTTCTGGTTGTAGAGGGCGGCAGCGGTATCGCGGAGAAAGGCTCTCATATCAGCTTTGATAGCCCAGAGGAGGCGCTGGAGTATTTTTTAGGGCAGGGAATGAGCAAAAACGACGCCATAAAGGCGGCAGCGAAGGAGCTGGGAATGAGCAGGAATGAGCTTTACGGCATTTTGATAGGGAAATAGGCTCGAATTGTGGTAAAAATAACCAAAAATCAACTCTTAAATTTATATTTTTTTACTCTTTTGACAAGAAAAAACTATTGATTTTTACGTGCTTTCGTGATATCATTATTGTGTATTTTAATAGTTTTCAATAACTGAAAGGACTATATATTATGGAAAAGATGAAGGTCGGCGTCGTAGGCGCCACGGGTATGGTAGGTCAGCGTTTTCTAACCCTGCTGGAAAATCACCCCTATTTTGAGGTTACCGCTCTTGCGGCTTCCGCACGCTCTGCGGGCAAGTCGTACGAGGAGGCGGTAGGAGCACGTTGGAAGATGAAAACTCCTATGCCCGAGAAGTATAAGAATATGATGGTTCACGACGCGGCTAATATTGATGAGATGGCAGAGCTTGTAAGCTTTGTTTTCTGCGCCGTTGATATGAAGAAGGACGAGATAAAGGCACTTGAGGAAGCGTACGCTAAGCACGAGATTCCCGTAGTTTCCAATAACTCCGCTAACCGTTGGACTCCCGACGTTCCTATGGTAATTCCCGAAATAAACGACTCTCACCTTGAGGTTATCGAGGCGCAGAGAAAAAGACTTGGAACAAAGAGAGGATTTATCGCCGTAAAGCCTAACTGCTCTATCCAGTCCTACGTTCCTATGCTTACGCCTCTTCTTAAGTTCGGCATCAAGGAGGTAGTTGCTACCACATATCAGGCTATATCGGGAGCTGGCAAGACCTTTAACGAATGGCCTGAAATGATAGACAACGTTATCCCCTTTATCGGCGGCGAGGAAGAAAAGAGCGAGCAGGAGCCTCTCCGTGTTTGGGGTAAGGTAGTAAACGGAGAGATAGTTAAGGCTGAAGCTCCCGTTATCACTACCCAGTGCATCCGCGTTCCCGTTACCGACGGACATACCGCGGCTGTATTTGTAAAGTTTGAAAATAAGCCTACCAAGGAAGAGATACTTAAGGCTTGGGCAGAATTCCGCGGTAAGCCTCAGGAGATGAAGCTTCCCCACGCACCCGAGCAGTTTATCACCTACTTTGAGGAGGATAACCGTCCTCAGGCGGCTCTCGACCGTGATATATACGGCGGTATGGGAGTTACTGCCGGAAGACTCCGTGAGGATAAGATATATGACTATAAGTTCGTAGGTCTTTCCCACAACACTCTCCGCGGAGCAGCGGGCGGAGCAGTACTCATCGCCGAGCTTCTCTATAAGGAAGGATACTTCAACTGATAACAATAAAAAGCGTGTCGCAGCCGCGACACGCTTTTTATTGTTTAAGTTATTTTTTTAAAAATTATTGACAAATTTATTTCATTGTTATATAATATATACGTTATATGAGGGAGTAGTGGCGCGTTTTACGCGTAGTTAAGTCAACATCGTGGGCGAAAGCTCTGGCTTGCTTTAAACAACCAGACTCAATATACGGTACCCGCTGTATATTGAGCCTTTTTTGGTATAAAATAAAATGACATAAAAAAGAAAGGTGGACGATTATGGAAATTTTGTACGAGGGCGTTTTGGCGCTCTTCCAGAACGGCGGATGGCAAAGAGTTGTAATGTGGCTTGTAGGCGCGTTGCTTATTTATCTTGCTATCAAAAAGGATATGGAGCCTACGCTTCTGCTTCCTATGGGATTCGGCGCTATTATCGTAAATATTCCGATAGTATACGAGGGCGCACTGTCGACCCTTTTCAGCGCAGGTATCAGCAACGAGCTGTTCCCGCTGATCCTCTTTATCGGTATAGGCGCAATGATAGATTTCGGACCTATACTCTCAAACCCCAAGCTGATGATATTCGGCGCGGCGGCACAGTTCGGTATATTCTTTACCTTCTCGCTGGCATCCCTCTTCTTCGAGCTGCCCGAGGCTGCTTCTATCGGTATCATAGGCGCGGCAGACGGACCTACCGCTATTGTAGTTGCTCAGAAGCTTCTCGGTAACGCGTCCACGATCACAGGCGCTATAATGGTAGCGGCGTACTCGTATATGGCGCTGGTGCCCGTTATACAGCCTCCTATAATCAAGCTTCTTACCACTAAGAAGGAAAGACTTATCCGTATGCCCTATAAGGCAAAGAACGTGTCTAAGACCACGAGAATACTTTTCCCCATTATAATAACTATTATTGCGGGTCTTGTAGCTCCCGAATCTATCGACCTTCTCGGATTCCTTATGTTCGGTAACCTTATCCGTGAGTGCGGCGTTCTTAATTCGCTCTCCGAAACGGCACAGAAGGTTCTCGCAAACCTTATCACTATATTCCTTGGAATAACGGTAGCAACGCAAATGACGGCTGATAAGTTCCTTCAGCCCGCTACTTTGCTTATTCTCGGACTCGGGCTCTTCGCGTTTATCTTCGATACCGCAGGCGGTATAATAGTGGCAAAGATAATCAACCTCTTCTCCAAGGAGAAGATCAACCCCATGATAGGCGCGGCAGGTATCTCCGCATTCCCCATGTCGGGACGTGTAGTTCATAAGATGGGACTTGAGGAGGACCCCTCCAACTTCCTGCTTATGCACTCTATCGGTGTAAACGTATCGGGTCAGATAGCCTCGGTTATTGCGGGCGGTCTGATACTCAGCTTTAAGCTGTGATGAAAGGAGAATATTATGAATCTGTTTGAAAAATTCAGTTGGGACCGCTTTGTTTCCTCACTTCAGTATATGTGGCAGGGAATGCTTTGTATTTTTGTGGTTATGGCTGTTATAATCCTTTCGGTTTATCTTATTGGATATTTCTCCGCAAAAGCTGAGGAAAGAAAAAAGCTTGCAGAAGAAAGCGAAGAGAATAATAATTAAAGACCTTGGCGGCTCTTAAAAGAGCCGCCAAAATTTTTTTAAAAAAATTTTAAAAAGCTATTGACATTATAAAAAAGTATGGTATAATATAATCAAGAACAGTTCTCAATAAGGAATGAATATAATGAAGCAAAAAAGAAATACAGTGCAAAAGGGAATAGTGTTCGGTGTCTTTGAGGAGATGCACAATCACCCGTCAGCGGGAATGGTTTACGAGGCGGTACACGAAAAGTACCCCGAGATAAGCAAAGCGACGGTGTATCGGTTATTAGCGGAGGCGGCGGAGGAGGGAGATGTACTCCGACTTAAGCTTACCGAGGCAGATGACAGATATGACGTTACGCTCAAAAGGCACTACCATATAACCTGTCGCTGTTGCGGCTCGGTTGCGGACGTAAGCACCAAGGTGGATGAGGCGGCGCTGCTCGGTATTACCGAGGGCTGCGAGAACTTTTTGGTGGAGGGATTACATCTGGAATTCAGCGGCATATGCGAGAACTGTCAAAATAAAAATTAAAAATAAAAATCAAAACAAAAGGAGAAAATTATCATGGCAAAATGGGTATGTTCAGTATGTGGTTACGTTCACGAGGGAGATAGCGCTCCCGAAAGATGTCCTCAGTGCAAGGTTCCTGCTGATAAGTTCACAAAGCAGGAGGAGGGCAAGCTTATTTGGGCAGCAGAGCACGTTGTAGGTGTTGCTAAGGGCGCTCCCGAGGATATTATAATGGACCTTCGCGCTAACTTTGAGGGTGAATGCTCCGAGGTAGGTATGTATCTGGCAATGGCAAGAGTTGCGGCAAGAGAGGGATATCCCGAAATCGCGCTCTACTGGGAGAAGGCAGCATTTGAGGAGGCAGAGCACGCAGCAAAGTTCGCTGAGCTTCTGGGTGAGGTAGTTACCGACAGCACAAAGAAGAATCTCGAAATGCGAGTTGCGGCAGAGAACGGAGCAACCGAGGGCAAGTTTGACCTTGCAAAGAGAGCAAAGGCTTTGAATCTTGACGCAATCCACGACACCGTTCACGAGATGGCTCGCGACGAGGCAAGACACGGCAAGGCTTTCGAGGGTCTGCTTAACAGATACTTCAAGTAATACTTAAAAGTCAATAAAATCAATACCTTCGGGGGAGTAGGCTTCGGTCTGCTCCTCCTTTTCTTTTGTGCTGATTTTTTGCAAAATCTTATCTGCTTTGTGGAAGTTTATTGGAGCTTTGAGCTTTTAAATGTGATGAAAACCTCAAAAATTGGAAGTCTCAATATTGGAAGTTTTTTAATAGCATTATTATATCAAAAATCCCCGCTCTTGCGAACGGGGATGGGGAAGTGTTTGCGGAATTGTTGCGAGTTTGACGGGGGCTTAAACATTTATGTTTACAAATTATAACCTTTATGATATAATTTATATGAAAACATTAAAATGTTTTGTTATAAAAAATTGATTGGGAGATTTTTTATGAGAAATTTCGAAGACAATAGTCGAGTCAAGCATGATATTTATGGTACTGGAAAGGTAACACACTCTGGCGGTGATGGATATTCTTACGTAGAATTTGATACTGGTGTCGAAAAGAATATTTTGGAAGAAAAATTGACCTTAATTGAAGATAGCATGGTGAAAATTAAAAGTATCCATATAAAAAATCTGTTCAACCAATTCAACTATGATATAGAAGTTGATATTGAAAATGACGTTGCAATTTTGATTGCCCCTAACGGATGTGGCAAAACAACTATTTTTAAAATATTGGATTTTATGTTCAATCCAAGCCTAAATGCCTTTCATGAAATTAAATCAATTCCATTTGATACTTTTTCTTTTCAACTTTCAAATGGATATATGATATCCTTTTGCCGCGAATCGCTGGAAGAAGCCATTGTAAGATTGCAGAAAAATCTTGATACTGAAGATTCAAAGCTGACACTTCGCAGATACTGTAAAAGCTATCCACATGATTTCGTACTTTCTGTAACCGATTCTAATGGTGATGAAGTTGAAAAAATTAGTTTTTACAAGGCGATTTTGGAATATTACAATACTCCTGATATACTTTCTCATTTTGATTCTTGTGTGGATGCTAATTTTTATGATTTTGTTGACGATAAAAGATTAGATTCTACGGACAAGCTCAGAATTGAGAGTTTTATTAAACAACTGCAATCCTCGCAGTGGAAAAAAGCAATGTCAAATACTGATCTAAAATTTATAGATGCTAATAGATTACAGAAAAAGTATTCATCTCCCGAATCCGTAGATAAAGAAAAAGATACAGAAAAAGTGGATTTTTTTATCCAAGCTAACGAAACGATTCGTGAAGATGTTAGAAGATGTCTGGGAGAGTATAACAGAGAAGTTGAGAATGCAAAAAGCGAGCTTGTGAAAGAGTACATTCAGACAGTCAATATATCCACCCCTTCTTTTGAAGCATTTCAAAGTCGTTGGGATAGTTATCAAGAAGAATTGAGAAAATTCCAAGAGCTTGGATTGTTAAAATCTAAAGAATTAACCATAGACTCGCAAACCCTAAAAGACGCTTTTCAATATAAGGCAGAGTTTTTAACGACATATTTAAATATGTTTGAAAAAACGCTTGAACCTTTGCGAGCAATTTGTGAGAAGTTAAAACTTTTCGCCGATATCTTTCACAAGAGAAACGAAATTACTCGAAAGTGTATCCGCTTTACGGAAAATGGAATAGAGATTTCTTCTAAAGGTAAAAAAATTGATATTGATTGTCTTTCTTCCGGTGAAAAGCATGATTTTGCAATGTTCTTCAATTTGATTTTTGATACTCCAAAAAACAGCATTATCCTTATTGATGAACCTGAAATTTCTTGGCACATAGAATGGCAATCGGAGTTTCTTGATCAATTAATTGATATTTGTAGAATTAACGGAACACAAGCGATTGTCGCCACGCATTCTCCATATATCATATATGGTCATGACGATCTTGTGGTAGATAAGCAGGTGACGGAGAATGAGTGAAATGAAAATCACAGTAGGAATGTGCTCTGCAGCGAAGCTTAAAGAAGATTATTTTAAATATCAGGGAGTTTCTCAGGAATACATCGTGTATGTGGAAGGAAAAACAGATCAAAGATTTTACTCGAAAATATTGGATGATAGATTGGTTCAATGTTGGACTGTCAAAGAAATGGAAAGAGCCGAGTCGCGATATTGGTATTATAAAAGCAATAAGAGGAAGATCGTGGAAAGCGTTAAAAGCATGAAAAATCCGCCTAATTTTGGAATTGTAGATAGGGATCACGAGAAAAAGGAGGAAGAAAAAGGGATTTTTTACACCGATACGCGCGATCTTGAATCAATACTAATATTCTCCGATGAACAATTATATACAAAATTGGGGTGTTCCATCTCGTCAGATGATTATTCGAAGTCGCTATTTATGGCATATCAATGGGGGTATGTAAAACAGAAAATTAATTTATATAACTACCCTAAAAACACAAATATAAATGATGGAATCGAATTGTGTTTCAATGATGCTTTGCAAATTTGTATTGCTTCTGTTCGTGAATATCTAAAGAAAAACAACGGATGTTTTCTGTCAGATGATCAAGAACAAATAATAGACAGATTTATAAAAACTGATAAAAATATATATCAGGGTGTTTGGAATACAAGCTATCAAACGGTTAGGCATATTTCTGACCTTTGGGATTTTGTCGGCGGACATGACTTTGAGTATTTTTTGAAAATTATAAACCAAGACGTTGCTAATGAGAAAAATTTTGGGTATGCTTTGATAGATAACTATGATATTTCGTGTTTCAAATCTACAAATTTATATCGTTTATTGAGCATGGCGAATTTGGTAAAAATTTGATTTTATCTACTATAGAAAAGAGGACAGGGGACGGCTCTGTGTGTCCTAATGTGTTGAAAAAAACTCAAGAATGTGGTATAATTGGAAAGAATTTTGTTTTACAAAGAGAAAGGTGATGGTCAAAATGGCAAAAAAGTATAAAATAATTGACTCACACTGCCATATATATCCCGATAAGATAGCGCAAAAAGCCTCGGATGCCACAGCTTGCTTTTATGAGCTTCCGCCAAGTCTTGACGGCAGAATATCTACACTTCTTGAGAGGGGCAAAAAAGCGGGAATAGATCATTTTCTGGTACAATCGGTTGCGACTACGCCAAAACAGGTTCCAAGTATCAACAGCTTTATCGCAGAGGCGGTGGCGCAGAGCGATGGCAGATTTACGGGACTTGGAACACTTCATCCCGACAGTGAGGATATGGCGGCAGACGTTAATGAAATAATTGCTTTGGGACTGAAGGGTGTGAAAATTCACCCTGATATTCAGCAGGTGAGATTAGACGACCCGCGTATGCATAAGATGTACGAGCTTTGTGAGGGCAGACTTCCTATGCTCATACATACGGGGGACTATCGATACGATAATTCAAACCCCAACCGAATGATGCCAATACTCGATAAATACCCCAATTTAACTGTTATCGGTGCTCATTTTGGGGGATGGTCTATATGGGAGGATGCTACTGAAAAGATGTGTCGGTACAAAAACTTTTTTGTGGACTGCTCATCATCGTTATATGCAATGACTCCCGAAAAAGCCAAGGAGCTTATTATGACATACGGAACGGATAGAGTACTGTTTGGAACAGACTATCCACTGTGGGCACCTGAAACCGAGATGGAAAGATTCATGCAAATAGATCTTACGGAGGAGCAGAGGGAGGAAATTTTTTCCGGTAATGCTACCAAATTATTTCTCAAATAATAAGAAATAGTTCTTATGTGAGGTATTAAAATGTATTTTGATGATCTTGAAATAGGTATGACGGTAGAGATTTCACCCACCGTTATAGAAAAAGAAAAAATGGTGGATTTTGCCCGAATGTATGATAATATACCCCTGCACACAGACGAGGAATATGCAAAAAGCTCTCCCTTTGGACAGCTCATTGCCCCAGGTGTTATGTCTTTTGTGTCTGTATGGGCAAAATACCTTGAGGTAGATTTTTTCGGAAGGGAGCTGCTTGCGGGAAAATCTACAAAAATAGAGTGGCTCAAGCCTGTGTTTGCCGAGGATGTCTTGGCAGGGAAGGCAACCATTACGAATTTAGTAAAAAGAAATGCCAAAAACGGGTTGGTTGAAATTACTATCGAAGCCTACAACCAAAACGGAGAACTTGTTCTAACCAATATTACCGAAGCTATTGTAAAACGCAGACAGATATAAAACTAATAAGGGACTGCATCTAAATGACGCAGTCCCTCTTCAATTTTTTTGATTAACGGTTATTTTTTCGGGGCGGCAGTATCTGCTCCGTCTCCAACAAGTCCCAGACGCTCTGCGGCTTCCTGTCTCATTTTGTATTTGAGAATTTTACCTGCTGCATTCATTGGGAAGCTGTCCACAAACTCGATATACTTTGGAACCTTATGACGAGCCATACTTGCCTTGATATATTCGCTCATCTCCTCAACGGTGACGCTTCCCGGCTCCTTGAGTATGATGCACGCCATAATTTCCTCGCCGTATTTCTTGTCGGGAACACCGATAACCTGAACATCCTTAGTCATCGGGTGGGTATAAATAAACTCCTCAATCTCCTTGGGGTAAATATTCTCGCCACCGCGAATGATCATATCCTTAAGGCGCCCTGTGATCTTATAGTTTCCATTTTCGTCGTAGCAAGCCAGGTCACCAGAGTGAAGCCAACCGTCCTTATCAATAGTCTCCTTCGTGGCATCGGGCATTTTGTAGTATCCCTTCATAGTGTTATATCCCTTAGCGCAGAATTCTCCGTTCACGCCCGGACCAACCTCTTCTCCCGTTTCGGGATCGACAATCTTGCACATTACGTGAGGGAACGCGCATCCTACCGTTTCGGTACGAACCTCCAGCGGATCCGTCCAGGAGCTCATAGTATTACCGGGAGCGCACTCGGTCTGTCCATATACGCTCACAATACCCGTCATATTCATCTCATCGGGACGTGCCGCACGCCTCATAAGCTCGGGGGGACATCCTGCTCCCGCCATGATTCCGGTTCTCATATATGAGAAGTCCGTGCTGCGGTAGTTCGGATGATTGAACATGGCTATAAACATAGTAGGTACGCCGTTGAAGCAGGTGATCTTTTCTTGGTTAATACAAGCAAGAGAAGACTTGGCGGAGAAATACGGCATTGGGCACATGGTTGTACCGTGGGTCATTGATGCGGTCATAGACAGTGTCATGCCAAAGCAATGGAACATAGGAACCTGTATCATCATTCTGTCCGCAGTGGAGAGTCCCATTCGGTCTCCGATACATTTTCCGTTGTTTACTACGTTGTAGTGCGTGAGCATAACTCCCTTAGGGAAGCCTGTGGTACCCGATGTGTATTGCATATTGCAAACGTCGCTGGGCTTTACGGCGGCGGCCATTCTGGCTACCTGCTCACGGCTGATAAGCTTATATCTATCCATAGCCTCGTCAAAGGTAAGACAGCCCTCCTGCTTGAATCCAACGGTGATAACGTTGCGAAGAAAGGGAAGCTTCTTTGCGTGGAGAGGCTCTCCCGCAACAGTGTTTTTCAACTCGGGGCAGATAGTGTTGATGATCTCCTTGTAATTGGAGTCAAGACAGCTTTCTATCATAACGAGAGTATGAGTGTCGGACTGTCGGAGCAGATATTCTGCCTCGTGGATCTTATAAGCGGTATTGACTGTAACCAGAACTGCGCCTATCTTGGTCGTTGCCCAGAAGGTGATATACCAAGCGGGAAGGTTGGTTGCCCAGATCGCCACCTTAGAGCCTGCCTTTACGCCCAGAGAAACGAGAGCGCGGGCAAAACGGTCCACATCCTCACGGAACTGTGAGTAGGTACGGGTATAATCAAGAGTTGTGTACTTAAAGCAGTATTGATCAGGAAATTCATCTGCTACTCTGTCAAGCACCTTGGAGAAGGTAAGATCGATAAGCTCATCCTTCTTCCAAATGTACTGTCCCGATCCGTCATGGTTGAAATAAAGGCTCTTTTTCATATCTCTGGTGGAATGAAAATGAGACATGTAGTTCACGAAATGAGGGAAAATAATTTCGGGATCCTGAAGATCGGGAAGCCACTCGGGCTTCCATTCCAGCGAGATAAATGCGTCGTAATTTACAGACGAGAGGGCGCGTATCACATCCTCTATGGGCATAGTACCCTCACCTATAAGCTGATATACACCGTTATCGTCAGAGTCGCGTACGTGAACGTGAGCAATATATGCACCCAGATTTTTTATTGTCTGATCACCCGATTCACCATTGTCTCTGTATGGGTGATGAACGTCCCACAGAGCCGCCAGATTATCACTGGCAAAGCTGTCGAGTATAGCGCGAAGCCTATGGGTGTCGGCATAAATCCCGCTTGTTTTTATTAAGATGCTTACGTTGTTCTCTGCTGCTACGGGCAAAATCTCCTTGAGCGCGGAATATACCGCGGACTCATTTTCCTTCAAGGCGCAGGTTACAACGTAGGGAACTCTCGCATTATGAGCAATTTCAATCAGATTTTTGAGGCTTGATACCGCATTTTCATCGGAGGAGATATCCAGAGAGGTATCGAAGCAGGGAATAGAGATGCCCTTTTCTCTAAGTTGACGAACTGTTGCGGCGGTATTGTACTTGTGGAACGGACCGCCCTTTTCCATTAACGGATCAAATTTGGTCAGGTTATATACCTCCACGCCCGAGAATCCCATATCGATGGCGACATCGAGCATTTCATCAAAGGAGAGATCAGGCCATCCTCTTGTGGAAAATGAAAGCTTCATTCGATTTCCTCCTCATAGACTATCTTGTTAAGAGCACTTAAATAAGCCTGTATTCCCGCACCAACGATATCGGTGGAGATACCTATGCCCGAATATACCTTATCGCCCGATCGAAGCTTAACAACGGTTTGTCCCATCGCTTCACGGCCTTCTGTTACTGCCTGAAGCTGAAAGTCATCAAGCTCATAGTGGCAGCCTGTAATCTTTTCGATAGCCTGAAACGCCGCGTCGATAGAGCCATCGCCAATGTAAACACCCTCTACGGTGCTGTCATTCTTCACAAGCTTTATGTGAGCTGTTGCCGATATAGTATTTCCCGACGTGATAACGTAGGTGTCCAACTTGTAGGTAGAGGGGACCTGCATAGCCGAGGATGCCACTATGGCATCAAGCTCCTTTAAGGTCACCTTTTCCTTTTTCTCCGCGATCTGCTTAAAGGCGGTGTAAACTGTCTGCGTGTCTTCCGCAGAGAGGTCGTATCCGAGTCTTACCGTAGCTGCCGCAACAGCCTCCTCGGTGTCATGCAGTGTGAGAAATATTTCATCATCCTTGGATTCAACGCCAGTGTTTTGAACCTTGCCCGTATGGTAGAGCCTATCTATTTGTGAAATGATTCTGCTAAGTTGATTTGCTTTTACGCCAATACAGGAGTTCAACGAATCTGCCTTTGCGGTAAGTATTCGGGTGATGTTTTCGAGAGATACCTCTGAGCCTGAATGGCATACGGCGCGGATCTGCTCTGCGCCTTGAGCGGTTGCCATGATTGCACATGCATCAGCCATAGCTATAGTGTTGGCGCAGCTAACTCCAAGAATTACGTTGTGAAGGCTGGGTACAGAATCATACTGAGCTTTAATAAACTCGGCAAATTCGACGGGAAGCATTGTTCCTGCCGTGTCACAAAGAGTTACGGTGGTGGCACCCGCGCTGATAGCAGCTTCTACGGCTTTGGCGAGAAAATCACCTTCACTGCGGGTAGCATCTCCCACAACGAACTCTACGTCGGGGCAGAGCGCGCGACATGCGGTAATGGTGCGGCTGATAGCTTCGAGCATGGCGTCGGGCTTTTTGTGGAAAAGATATTCTATTTGTACGGCACTTGTAGAAGCACATATCTGAAGGCGAGGATTCCTTGCATTTTTCAAGGCTGCCCAAGTTCTTTCAATATTTTCTTCATTCAGCAGCTCTACGGGAACGGCGATACGGCTGTTGCTGACTGCGGATGTGATAGATTTTATCAAAAGGGAGTCAACACGCGGGTCGGTTATACCGTCAAGCTCGATCAAATCTACACCTATCTTGTCCAGGAGCTTTGCAAGCTCTATTTTTTCTTTAAAAGTGAGGCGCAGATCCTCGGAGGTCTGCTTCATTGTTGCGTCACTGATTACAATCTTTCTCATAATTCGTTGTCTCCTTGTCTAAATAAAAAAATCCCCGAGCCGAGAAACGGCTTCAGGGACGAATTAAATTCGCGGTACCACCCTGATTATCCCCTAAAAAAGGGAAATCACTCAAAAACCCCAGTTAGGGTCTTACCTTGTAACGGAGGTTGCCGTGTCTCATTACTTGCTTTCGCTTTGATGAGACAGACTCGGGAAGGAGTATGCCCAAACCGCGCGTGTCGGCTCACACCAAGTGCCGATTCTCTGGTACGCTTCAATAAGGGCAAGATTTCCGTCATTGTCTTTTACATAATAAATTCTAATGATGAGTATATTTAACCACCAAATCAACGCTTTGTCAAGTAGAAAATATTAAAAAGCACCAATTTTGACAAAAATGTACAAAAAATATCCCGTATTTTTTGAAATTTTGTACACTTTTTAATAAAAAAATATTTGACTTTTTTGCGCAAAAATGATAAAATTAATCATAGCATTAAAAATAAAGACTGAGACGAAGACGGTACCGGTATAATAGGCACACAGAGAGTCGGCGTGTGGTGCGAGCCGATTGCAAAAAACCGATTTACCCATCACTTCCGAGTCGGAAATTCGAGCTTTGAGTTAGAGTTTCACGTTCCCCGCGTTAAGGGCAAGGACTTATAGGTCCTAAGTGGCGGTTTTCCGTAATTTGAGTGGTTCCGCGGGTAGTTTGCACTCGTCTCAGAAT
>JAEIGA010004902.1_pt1 | contig 20577 bp, 28 predicted proteins | sample 9270691 | NCBI WGS metagenome assembly JAEIGA01 (sample SAMN17057246, study PRJNA624740) | gut metagenome | biome: biome; isolation source: fecal sample | host: Bos grunniens | place: China: Xizang | collected 2019 | reverse complement strand
CAAATATAAATTTCTTCACGCTTTGCTAGTGTAACCTCTTCTGGAATAACTTTTACATTACTATTCCATTCAGCACCCTAGTCTAAAATATTTCTTTTATCATTATCTACATAAGCAAAATATTTTAAGAAATATTCTCTATTAGGTGTCATATTTTCATTAGTGTCTAATCTATCAATAGAAAAATTATCTTTATAATAATATTTATTAGGTTCGTAGAAAGTGTTTTTAATTGGTTCATCTGTATTTGTAAGAACTGCATAAGATGCGTTTTCATTAAAATCACCTTCACTAAAGATAAAATCATTATTGGACTTATAGTAATATAAATTTGGTTCATAAAAACGTTGTTTAGCAGTTAAAACAATTCTACCATATTTTATGTTGTCATCAATATCTTCAACATTAGTAAGACAGATATAATCGCCATTTGCATCTTTGTAATAATAGTTGCCTGATTTATTATTTTCATCATAAGTAAAAGATATTAATGTAACAGTGATTTGTTTAGGGAAGTCATAAGTAATAACAGGTTTACCAGTATTAGCATCATAGTCTTCAGTAAAGGTGTAATTTTCACCAATGAAGTAATTTCCATTTACATCAAAATCAGGGTCATCAACCCCATCAATTTTAAATAAATTGTTATCATTATCAATGTAAAATAAGCCTGTATATGTACCATCTTCATTTTCTACATGTGATGTTGGATGATAAAATAAAGAAGTTAATGGAATAAACTCAATATCATAGTATTGAATATTTTCATTTGGTAAATTATTAATATCTTTAATATAATTTAATGAAGGTTCATTTAAATAGAAATATTTGTTTGCTTCATAATCTCCATCTAAAACAATATCTTCAATTCCTAAAATATAGTAATTAGTTCCTTCTTTATATTGAGAAGTTGTTACTAATGAAAAACCAGTATTTGTCTTATTATAATATTTATTTGCTTCAAATTGAGTTAATTCAAGTGGTTCAGTTTCCTTTAAATATTCTTCTAATTCACCTTCTGCAAATTCTTCATATTTATAAGATTTTTCTTTGATATAGTAGCCTTTTTCATTTTTACCGCCTAAATCTCCATAATAAATTTTATCAGTATCGGCAAGCTCTACATCAGAAACATTATCTACAATTATCATTCCCATTAAATCATGAATTGAGTTAATGCTTGCCGCAACAGTATCTAATTCTTCGGTCGTGTAAGAAAAACCTGCGCTACCTTCATCATGAACCAGTCTTAATCCATCATATGAATTCCAATTAATATTTGTATTTCTACCTTCACCATAAACGATATCCCACACATCAGAAATAGCATTGCCAATGCTTGGCAAACTAATTGATAATTCTTGAATATCATCTGCAGGCGCTTTATCAAAAGGGATTCCAGAATTATGACTATTATTATATTCTTTCCCACTTTGCGCCTTTGTCATAGTAATAATATCATTATCATCAACATGTGAACGAACTTTTTTCTCAAAACCCGCTTTATTAAAATAGATTGCCTTCTTTTCAGCATCATCTGACTAAGAAGCATTAGGTTTTACTCTAAATCCCCAGTTTGGTTGTACATGTAATCTATAATAAACGTTTGTGCTATCTTCATCAAAATGAGGTTGATTTGGCTCTTCTGTTGGAGCATCAACTGTTAAATCAAATGTAGGAACTACACTATTTAATTCGGCAATCATTACATATTTTTCTGCTTCATCAACATAAATCTTTTGCCATACAGTTGAGTCATAACCTCTACCTGCATCAGGATATGCTAATATATCTTTTGAATAGTTATCAAGATATATATTCGCCTCTTTAGGGAAATAGTCATCTGGATGTTTTTCAAAAATAGCATAACCATTAGCATCTTCACCAATACATTTATAATATTCTTGCTAAAGATTTTCATCAAAAATATAAATAGTCTAATTTTCTTTTACATAATTTTTTTTATAATAATCTTCTTTAATTCTTTCAATATCATTAGGAAGAAATCTAGCTCTAGATTCTTCATTTAATAATTTAGAAAAATAAAATCTCACTTCTTCTTTTTCAGTGCCATCTTCTTCTTTTATTTTAACAATCGTCTTAAATAACTGAGTTAATGCGCGACCATACTCAATTAAAACATAACGACCAATAAACACTTCATCATTACCCTCAGCGAGATTATATTCCATTTCAACTCTACTAGAATAAATCTTATCTATTACAAATTGAGTCGCATTTTTATTATTTACTTTTCCATAAAAACCCATATTCTTCCTCCTCAACCTTCATAAATAACATCTATAATAAGACCAACATTATTATTACTTTCAATCAAGTCTAAACTCTTTCCCTCAAACTTTAATGAATTAATTTTAGAGACACCTTCTAATTCTAATTCATATATACCAGTAGAGCCAATAATTATTGGATTTTCTAAATTACTATTTAAATAAAATCTCGTACCAGGTAAAGCCTGAATGCCGATCTGTGTAAATGGAAGATATTTAGTAAAAATATCACCACTTTTAAGAGTTTCTTTACTAATACCTTCAGGCTAATTATTTTCATTATCTTTTTTATAATAACGGAACTGCATTATATGTTTAGCCATATTACTCCTTATCCTCCTTAGTTAAATCTTTGCGGAGCTTTTGTTGCTTGAATAGTCATCTAACCATTATATGCCAATGATAATGATATTCTGTTAACAATATATTCTCCATTTATTTTACTTAAATCATCACGAACTGATATTCTTGTATTTGGTTGTAAATAATATACAGGAATAGATGTAATATTAATACTTTCAGTTCCATAAGAATGTTGATATAATAATTCATCTACTGTATCTTTTGCCGATTTACCTTGTGCGCTAATTGTAAAATAATTCAAGTTCATATCTTTGGTAATCTGCATAAATACATATCCTGTTTTTTCTTTATATTCTTCATAAATATTAGTCGTGAAAATTAAATTAGGTACGTTTCTATAATATATAGATTTTACATCAGAGTCATTTACAACTTTGGACCTATTACCTATTGCTGAAATGGCATACTGACTTAATTCACTTTCTTCAACTGTTCCTATATTAGCATCTAAAAAATCGAGCCAATAATTTAAAGTGTCAGGATTGTCTTGAATTTGTTTATTCCAATATAAATATTTAACCTTTTCCTTTTCACTATCTTCCACATTTTCAAAATCTTTATCTCTATAAAAATCATAACTGTCAATATAATATGTTAAATACGTGTAGATAATTTCAGGCTTAACCTCTTCTTCACTTGGAGGTTGCTATGAAATCACTGTGATATTATCATTTTTAGTTGTGGTATAATATTTATTAAATTCCTTATGACCTTCTTTTTCTTGACAATATATTCCTTGTATTTCGGCAGGTAAATCAGATACTTTAATATACTTATCTTTACCCAATGATTTTTTTAAAAAACATTTTCCATCAAGATCGACGGTGTCTAATATATGAACGAAATGATTAGTCTCTATCTCAAAATAAATCTCTTTCTTCTCTATTTTTTGATAAAAACTTTCTGTAATATATTTATAACCAACTTCACTACCGTCAGTGATACAATATCTTGGATAACCGCCTTCATGCTACTTATTAAAATTTTGACTGCCGTCTTCATTAAATACATACTTAACTGGAATAGTGTCAATTAAATTATGAAGTTCATATTGACCCTCATTATCTTTAAGGACATAATAAACCTTAGATCTATCAACATCACTTTCTTTATTTAACTTCTCATAAGTCTCATTTAAAAATAATTCATCAACTGACTAACCATATTCATTTATTGGAATAAATTGCTTTTCTTCATTGTTATCATAATGATATTCATAATAACTCACGCTTGGCTGTGGGTCATATAACTACCTCCAAAAACCTTGAAGATCTATGTAAAACTATTCATAGCCTGTAGTCCCATTTGGATAATGATTAATTAATTCACCATTATCTTTTTTCTCGATATTATTTTGAGTTAATTGAATATTAAAATCATCTTCTTGATTGTGCTTATAATAATCTAACGCCATTTGATAAATTATTTCACGCCAATCATATTCAGTATTTCTATAAAGCGTTCCGTCAAATGATTTATAATATTCAGGCTTATTATGAATAGCATATCTAAAATGAACTGGTATTTCTGCGCCAGACACTGATTTTCTAACTCCCCATACCGAATAATCATTTTTAATATTAGTTAAATTAGGAGCATTAGAAAATGAAGAAATTAAATTATTTCCATCAAAATGATAAGTATTAGAATTGGCAACGTGCGCATTCTCCACATACATATCTTCATCAGTTTCAACAATAGGAGACCAAGCAGTGTTGATATATGTCTTCTTCTCTTGAAAAATAAATCTTCCATCAGTGTCATAAAAATATTCAAAATTACCCAACATTTTTATGATTTTATCTAAAATAGAAGTTATACTTTCACCAATATTACTAATTAAATCTCCTGCGTATGTTAAATCAGTTAATCTATATCCAACAGTCTAACCATATTCTACTTTTGAAATTAAGAAATGCTCTTCTGGCTTCTCTTCAAAATAAATCTTAGTAGCCTCTTCTTCCACCAATTTATCTATGCGGTCATTATAATTAGGGACTGTTTCTAACGACACCTTAGAGCCACCAACAATCCAGCATTCTTTTTCCCCATCGAACTCCATATTGGTATATTCTTGCTTATCAATATGATATAGTAAATACATTGGCATGTCGCCTCTATACTCCAACAATTCAAGACCCTTATCATCTAAGTCATTAATTACAATATTATGATAAGGTTCTAACGCATAAGTATGAAGCATTTCTCTAATAATTTTTTTAAGAGGTATTTTAGAGTATGTTATCATATCTCCTTCAACATATTCTTCAGTGCCGAAATCGATGGAAGCAGGAAGAGAGCCTCCTACCTCTCCATTTAACAAACACATTTTATCTTTGCCGCTAATGGAAATATTAAAATTATTTGTTGTAGCAGAAGTATTAAAACTTGTGATTATATACATCCCAAGAGGGAACCAAATAATCTCTGGGTAAATTGGGTTGATAAAGTTCTTTAATCCAACTTCTAACTTAAACTTATTATTTAACCCCCAATAAAAATCACTAATATTAACATCTTCTGCGACCAAGGAGAGCGAACAAGTGCGACGCATCGCACTTGTTCCATCTATATTAACACTGCCGCCAGTGATTTGCCCCTCGACAGTCTCAATTGGTAGTTCATTAATATCAAGTGCAGTAATACGAGCATAAACTTCTTTACTCTAAAAATTATCTAATTCTTTTAGAAAATCTCTATCCAACAGAGCATTCATAATTATCTCCTTTCTGCACTCTTAATTGCTAACTCTAACGCGTCAGTATATGTCTTATAAGCACTTTGACACGCATCCTAAAATTGTTTTAATTCAGTTCTTGTAGTTGTTCCATTTAAAATCGCATTATTTAAGTTGACTAATTGAGCATCATATTCTGCTTTTGCTGTTTTCACATTTACATCTTCTTCTAAATCATAATTTAAGACTTTTTTAGTGTAACAGATTTCAGTAATAATTGCCGCGCCAGTCTTTAAGGACGTAATAGCAGGAACGGCACGCAATTCATAGAATGTAGTATCTTTTAAATCAATGCACTCTTCAAGACCATTAATATAAATCTTCGTATGCTCTTCGGCGCACTCTTTACCAAGCGAACAATTGTTATAGCCATCAAACCATTCATAATCATTCACATTCCAGATTTTCTTGCCATCAACTAAATTATAACTTAAATATACTTTATAAATATTAGTTAAATCAACTAAATCAACTATATCAATTTCATTAGACGCTTCACTGTTACTATAATATTTATCTCCAACTTTATAAACTTCAATTTCATCATCTCTTAATGAAAATCTTATAAATCCGATTGTGTCAATCTTATCTTTAACAGTTTCAATTTCAGAAATAATATCTTCGTGCTCGCCAATAAACTGCTGACAAGGAACAAGACATCTTTCAATTTTATTAATCGCATCAAAACTGTCTTTATAATCATCAGAATAATAGCCATATGTCAGCATACCCTGATGATATATTTCACCAAGATTATTATCTCCCTTAAATGTTAAACTGATAATCTTCACATTATTATCTAAATCTATAATATATCTGCCAGTAGCGCCAATTACTATTGAATAAACAATTGGCTCCTTTTCTTTAAGAGTTGTGATTTCAAACTTATCTCCAGGAAGCAATCCTTCTAAATAAATTGAAGAAGCAATTGTATGCAATAAATTAACATTATTGGCAATTTTATGCTTGGCTAAATCAACTGATAACCATCTTAATTCTGGCTCAATTACATTATTAACTTTAATAAAATCATATTTTTCTAAATTAACATAATCATTTTCGGCAATCTCACAAGCAGTGCAATTAAATGTATGTATCATTCTGCTTAATGAATCTGTTGGAGTTAATGACACATTCATTAATCTTACAATATAATTACCTTCTGCTGGAGATCTAAATAATTTAGGCTTTCCATTAGTGAGCCATTCTAATACTTCTAATTTGAAATTACGCTCAGCAAGCATATTATTAGAAGTTAAATTAGTATCTCTATTTTTAAAATTATAATCTCTTTTTTCTTTATATAAAAGACCTCTATTAAATTGATCATTTAATTCATCTTCTATACTATTATAATTATTTGGATTTAATGAAGGATTATTTTTATCTTTAATATATTTAATAAAACTAATATATTCATTTTCCAAATTATAGCAATAATAATAATTTTTATTTTTATTATATTCTTTTTCAGACACCCATTCTTTAACTTTATCTAACTATTTAAATCGATTTTTTAACCCATCTTCATTAAAGTAATGAGAATTAGGGTAAAATAAATCATTTTCATCGGACAAATATGAAATTAACCCTGAGATTGGGAACTCTTTATAATTCACTCTGCCATTGCGGAAAATGAATGGATGCTTACTGCCAATTGTATCAATTTTACTTTCTAATAAAGTGTTCTTAAATGAAGACACTTTTGGATTATATTTAATCTTTAATTGTCTTTCACCGTCATATAAGTAAGCGTGATCAAAATCTGCTTTAACAATATTAGACTCAATTTTATTTGATCTTAATTTATGTTCGTTAAATTGCTGAATGGCATATTTATATTCAACGCCCTGCTTAACTGTCATATCTTTCCATAAATGGCGAGAAGGTTGCTGACCTTGAAGAACGAACTTTAAAATCTCATGCCAAGAATTAAAATTATCTTCATCACTCGCTCTTAATAAATAAAATGAACCAACCGCAGACTCTTCAACTTCCATATCTTCTGGTTTAGTAAGACTAATATCAATATAACCATCTTCATGATTTAATTTACAAGTTAAATCAGTTTTTAATTTAGAGTCAATACTACCAATTTTAAAAATATATCTTGTCTGCGCCGATCTAACCATCCCATTAATTGTTTTAATGGAATAATCTAAATAATACATTTTATCTTCTTTTAATTCGGTTTTTAATGTATAAGCATCAGTTGACTCATAAATAAATATATCAGTTGAACTGTTATGGGTCTATTCACCGCTTGTTTCAATTACATTACCTAATTCATCCGTTAAGGTGAATGTGTAAGAATATACCTTTTCAGTGTAATCTCTAATATCATTTTCATCAGCGGCTTCTTGGCTATAAATGCCAATATAAGTGTTATCACTAGAAGGGTCTTGTATAGATATTTTTGGTTCAGAGGTGCATTTCACCACTCCAATCGTTGAATAATACCCAATAGTATCAGAAGTATCTACATAAGCAATTTGTATTTTATAAAATTGACCTATATTTAATAAATTAGGTAAAGTGAATGTAATCTCATTAGTTTCTTCATTCCAATTATCTAACTCTACCTTAATTGGACCAAATGGAAAATAATTACTTTGAACCGTTTTTAATTTTAGACAAAATCCTTTTATTTCTCTTTCACTAACACTTTTATTCATTGTAAATGGGACTACTAATTTTGAACCAGTGAATGCCGGTATAGTCCCTTCTATAATAGGTGGGTATAATTTCATATTATACCCCCTACTCTTCTATATCATTATCTATGTTGTCTTCTGTGATTTCGGCAGTCTATAAGAAGTTCTTAAATGCTTCTAAACACTTTCCCATAGTCATTGTGTCTTCACCAGAAGTTCTTACCATTAATAATGTATTATAAATACGAGACAACTTATTAGCCTCATTCATATTCATAACCATTTCCTCCTTTATATCCTTTATTTATGCGAAACGAGCATATATGCCATGCTATCTTGCTGCTGGAATACCTATTATATATAAATCAGTTGTATCTTTCTTAGCTCCTATTTCAATTCTATTAATAGCTGGTGAAATTGAAAAATAACTATTGGTATTTGCATCTACATATGACATACCAACATTAGCACCGGTTGCCTTTACTACACTTGCTCCATACTAAAAACCTACGCCAGGTTGCTAACTATTATTTTCACCAAAACTACCTCCAATATTAGACTCCATTTTTCCAAGATAAGAATCTGGTAATCCATCCATCTAAAAAGAACCATCTAATATAATTTTATTATCTGCACTATTAGATTCTAATCTACCTCCTCTAATAGTAGTTCCTTCAATAGTAGTTCCTGAAATATAAGAAGCACTAATATTTCCTGAAAACTCACCATTTTCAGCGTGTAAAGTGCCATCCCAATTTACACTAAAATTAGTTCCAATAGTAAATGGGTTATTACTTTTTCCGGCATCTAAAATAATAGAATGATTGGCATTATGACTATAGCCAGGTCTATACATTTCAATTTTACTGTCATCTAAATCTAACGACATTCCTCCTGAATTATTTCTAAATGAATCAGAAGTGATTGTAGACTCTTTCCCATCAAATTGCAATCTACCATAACCAGGCCTACCAATAAATGCCGTTCCATCATCTCTGAAGCCAAATGAAGCAACACCTTCATGAAAACCATAAATACCAGTATTATTAGTAATCGCACCTTCAGCGCTTGAAGTATCATTACCTCGCCAATCACCCATTATAACACCGCTAAACGTATTATCAGGGTTCTTTTACCCGCTGCGATTTTCGCTGCGAGAATAGCATTTTTCTCTTTATCAATAGTTAATTCACCATTCCACTCATTAAGAATAGAAGAAGGATATTTATTTTGGGTTATATATAAAGGCTGAGACCAAACAACAACTCCATCAACAGAACCAACAGAACAAACATTCTACATAGACCCTTCAGCATAAACATTTACAGGCCTAATATAGTATTGATTTTTTGAATTTTTCTAAATTTGTGGCTTATACGAATCATCTTTATCTGCCGAATTGACTACCCAAACGCCATCAATCGCAGTCAATTGAACGTCTTCTTTTCCGTCCTCTATATAATATAAACAATATGGGTTCTAAAAATAACTGTCCAAGTAACCCAAACTATTATAAATAATAGTAGTAGTGCCACTAATAAATTGATAATTTTTATTTATTCTAATTGGAATTGGTAAATAAGCATAAAGGTCATAATCTCCGAAACCTTCTTCACTTATTCGAGCAGATGCCAATCTCGCTTTTAATACAGTATAATTATCATTAGGGACTTCAGTTAAATCTAAATTAATTTGAATTTCAATTAAATCATTTCTTTGATTACCTTCGGCATCAGTGTAAGGGATAATCTTCATAAAATTATTTTCAGTAATAATATTTACTTCTTCGCCTTCGTCAATAAAAGGTATGGTTCCAAGAGACCACTCTATATCATGAGCATCAAGCCCTTCAACCTCTTTACCAGTGTAATCATATAATCTGGCTCTGACTGCCGTTTTAGTCTCATCGCCGATTGTGAGTGCGGTAATATCTCCCTCAAAATCGAGAACGAAAGTGTAATCAGTGCCTGATGTTCCGGCCGGGCCGAACGTCAATTCTTTTGTAGTTGTATATTTAATTTTATTCTTTGTAATAATGCATTTAATAGTATTATTACTGTAATTATGAGTATAGAAACTTTTAATTCTGTATCTCTAATCATTTTGATTTTTGATATAGTGGGTCTTTGTCTCATTTGTCTCTGGGTCAACCATTGGCGAACCATATCTAATAATATGATAATAACCATTAATAGGTTCAATTTCCTAATTTAAATCACTGAAAAAACCACTAACATCAATCATTGTATTTTCTGATGGGATAACCCATTCAATACTTTCAGCTTCGATTAATTCAGCCATTTCATTATCTGGCACATCATCTTTCGCAGAGTTGAAATATGCTTTAAATCTACGAACTTCTGATGCGTCAGCCTGATCTATTATTTTTCCACCTAAATCATAAATTAAATAATTGCCGAAACTTCCATCTTCGCAATTAATGGTTAAAGCCTAAATGGCATCAACAGTCACTTTATTTACAACTTCATCAACGTTAGAGAAGAATAAAATCTCGCTGTCAATAATCTTATCACCGAACTCCAAGATGGCTTTGATGCGCTCTTCAGCACGAGTAGTATCAGGTAGCAGCCAAGTCTGATTATAAGATAAAGTTCTAAAAGGAGTATTTGTGCCAGGAGTGTCTCCATCATTCTAAGAGGCTTTATTATAATCCTTCCAATCTTCATCCATAATCTCATATTTAACTTCACCATTTTCGGCAGTTTGAGAAGATAAAGGGCTCCAATCAACTCCAGACCAAGCAGTATGAGATCTGGCTCCCTATTCATATCTATACCAAGTTAATTTGTAATTAATATCATCATCAACTTGAACTACTTTAATCTAACCATCTTCAAATCTATGAACCCATCTGGAATATAATCTCTTATGATTATCTTCTAATGGGGTCTTCTTCACATCATATTTAACACTGTCTAACGTATAAATAATTAATGTGTCATCTTCAAAACTTTCTGCATCATATCCAAGAGATAGCACAATGTCTTTAACAAAAATATTTGGTAATGTGTGCGGTTCAACTGCCACACCATCACGATTTAAGAAGCTGCCAGTCTTTTGGTAGAACCTCAACTCCATACTTTTAATATTTTTAATTGTGCTAATATCAAATATTTTTCTCTGATTATAAAAACTTTCAAAATTATATGGATTGCCAATCATGTCAGCACAATTTAACAAGCATATTCTAAAATTAGTAAAAGGCTCTTTATCACCAAATTCATTTTTATCTTCTGGCTCAACTTCAATTTTAAGTTCTAAACCATATTCGCCAGTTAAGATACCTAACTCTTTTAGCCACGCTTGGAAATCTGCGCTAATTGCCAATCTTGTAAAACCTCCAAACGCTTCACCAGAGGATTTTACAAGAGCATCACTATTTTCTTTATTATAAGACCATAATAATATGGACTCTCTATTTATATCATTTGCTATCAACCCTTGCTACTTCATAGAGCCATCAATAAGATTATTTGTAATATTTACAAAACTCTCAAATGGGTCTTTGTAAGTGATTGGTTGATTAATGTCCTTCATTTTTTTACCAACGATTAATTTCTATTCATTCCAATCACCCATCGGCACTGAAACATAAACCTAATCGCCTTTTTTAAATGAAGTGTCTGATGTATAAGCATCAAATATGGCTTCACTATTTTGAACTCGATATTTCCCTAAATCTTTTTCATCGTCATTTATAATGGTACATAAGAGAGTTCTATCATAACTTACTTTATCAATTAACTGCTAAGCCAATATTTCTGTTGCCTAACATAAAATCTCACCATAATTATTACTTGACATATTACACTCCTTTCACTCTTTATATTCTATAATTATTTTATTTTTTATTTAGGTAAATTAATGATATTGGACCAAATAAAAAAAGCGAGCCTATATAAGGCTCGCTTAAATAAATTATTTTTTTCTATTCGCATATTGAGATGCTGTATTAATAAGATTATTAAATGCTTCTTCAATTTCGCTATGATTTGTTGCGTTAGGGAACTCGGCATGAATAGTGACTGTCTATTCAAGACTTTCTCCATTGGACATAATACCTGAAACCGCAGATAAATTAAATAATCCTGCGATGGACGCTTGACTGTCAATCATATTTGCGATTTCTCTAATAAATGAAATTGTATTTAATAGATTTTCAGTATCTTTCTTATTAAGAACTAATTCTTTTTCGTGAAGAATTGCTAACTTGCCTTCTGGACCCCATTCACCAGTGTAGCCACCAGTATCATATTTCTTTATTAAATCCTATATTTTCTTATCATTATCTTCTTTTTCATAGTATTTTTTTGCTGTGATATCTTCTGTCTTAGTGTAATTTTTAATATTTTCGCCTTTTATTTTTGCTTGACGCTGAGCTTCTAACTCATTCCATGTAGCGTCCCCTCTCGCTCCTTCTCCATGTTGAGCCAAGTAAGAAGCCATTACTGCATTATAATCAGTATTTTTATCATAGCCTTTTTTATCCATATCAGATAGGGCTTTATTGCTTTCATCAGCAATCTACCTATCCAATTGATTAGTATATCTTTCATAAGTGTCAATCAATCTCTCTAATTCTGCTCTTTGTGCCGCATAAGCCTCAGTCTAATCAGCCACCCAATCTAATTCTTCTTTAATTGCGGGAACAACCGTATCAATTAAAGTATCTTTCAACTTCTCACTTTCATCAGTAAGATTTTTAGTTGCGGTAGCGCTATCATCGAGAGCATTTTCAACAGTTCGATTAGCATCCTGAGAAACTTGCTTCCATCTATCAATTTCGCCTTCAATTTGAACCCAATATGATTGAACTGCGTTAGCCCAATCGGCAGTGTTCTGGGTCATTTGACCGTAATCCTTAGCCCAGTAGTCAGCGGTCGCATCAGCATCAGTTCTAACTGCTACATTATAAAGATTTTGATAAGTAGTTAATATTCCATCAGGACCATAATAATGCTCCATAATTAATGCCTTTTTAGCATTATATTCTTCTTCGGTAGCCACTTCGCCACTCAAATGAGCCTCTTTTAAAGCCTCCAATTCTTGAAGCATTTGCTGTTGTGATTGTAAATATTTGGCAGTATAATCTTGCTGACCCTTTAAAGAAATATTATATAAATTATTTTCAGCGTCATCAACACCCTGAGCCGCATCATCAATAGTATCTTGATCGGCAGTATAGACATAACCAAAATTACCTTCACTGTCACGGGATAGTCTTACAGTATTCTTGGCATTTTGTGCTTCTTCAAGAGCGATTTGAGCCAACAATAAATCATATTTAGCCTTTTGAATATCTAATTCATATTGACTTAATTTAGTGTTCTGCTGAAGGTTCTTTGTCTCTTCAATAAAGTTCGCTAACTTCTGCTTAGCCACTTTATTATCAGTTTCGTCAAGAGCCTTGCTTGCGGTTCGCATTAACTTATTTGTCTCATAGATTTTATTTGTTTTTGTTAAATATTCTTCTTGGCGGGTATTTAACTTATCAAAGCCATCCATTAGTATATCAAATGTTAATCCACCACTTAAAGTTCTTTCAAGATTTTCTGCAATTTCAGCCATATTGTTTTCAATAACTGCTTTCATCGCTTCTGCCCAAGTCTCGGTTAATGAGAGAACTTCTTCTTGCGCGGCATCTACCTCATCAACAATAGCGTCCCATTCTTCTCTATAAAGTTCTGCGGCGCTCTCATCTCCGGAAGCGATTGCTGCATTAAGTTTAGCCTCAGCCTCTTCTTTCTGAACCAGAAGCATATCATAATAACTCTTCGCAGTGTCAAGTCGGTCCTTAATAGTGTCCGCCTTACCACCCAAGAAATTACTCATTAAATCATAATCTTTTTGCTTGCCTAAGATTTCAGTAAGAGTGAGATAATGGTCGAAAACAGAAGTAAGATGTTCCATATGGTCTGTAAAATCTTCTAACTCATTTCTTGCTTCTGATAAAGTGTCTTCATAGAAATGAAGCATTTCTTTATCTAATTCATTTAACGCTTCAAGATTTTCATAATAACCATCACGAACTTCTTTTAGTCCTTCAATATAGTCAGCCTGAGATATTTCATTATTCTCATATGCTGTATCAAGAGAGTTCTTATATTCTTCATGAGTTGCCAATAATTCTTTATATTGCGGGATTTGACTATTCATAGTAGTGACAGACTCTGCCATCTTGTAAAAATTATCAGAATATTTATTTAAAAAGTAATCTAACTTCTGTAATTCAGCATCATTAATTTCTACTTTAAGCTCAAGTTGATATTGAAGTTTTTCATAGTTTTTATCTTGCCAAGCATTAAATGCTTCTTCAACCTGATTTTGTAAATCTTCGTATAATTCTCGAGTATCATCAAATTGAGAAATTAAATCTTTAATAGTTTCAATTTTTTCTTCTACTGGCACGATAGATGCTTCTTTGAACTCGTCTTGCGCTTCTTTTGTGCTCATTCCGTTCATTTGGTGCTCAAGCGCATTAAGTTCTTTATAGAGTTTTTCCATCTCTTCAGTATAATTTGTAATAAGATTAGTATCGTCATCAATATTAAAATTAACACCAAGCTCAGCTGCTCTTGTTTTTAATTCTTGTTTATCCTCATCAAGAAATCTTTTTGCGGCATCTGCTTTAGCCTATAAGGCATCTTTCTGTTTGAGAAGTAAGTCTGCCTCTTTCTCCATTGCTTGGAGTTTGGCTTTGCCGTATAAGCGATCGGACTTGCGAGTGATATCATCAAGTTTATCTTGAATGTCATCAAGAATATCATCTTCTTCTTTATATCGATCAACAACATCAGATTTTTTAGTGAACTTAACGGGTTTTGCTGGTGTGGACTTTTTACCTCCACCACCTCCGCCACCGCCGGATTTTTTACCTCCTGTAGAAGGTTTAGGAGTTCCTACATTCGCACTTGTAGCAGTACTAGCAGAGCCTTTATAGTTTAAACTTTTTATTTGAGGTGTCTATACAATCTATTCATAATTAACATCTTTAATGTCAACATTTGGTATCATTGATAACAAATGCCCACTTTCAGGATCATGACCAATAGAATATGTTGTTACAGGAACCTGCATTACAGAAGGAATTCTTGCTTCATCTGTTGTAACTTCTGCTTCATATCCCATACTTCCCAAATAAGCATTTACTTGTTCAGCAGTCATGCCAGATTGTGCGATCATCTAATTTAAAGAGTCAATAAAATCAGCATCTTCAACACTAACATTAATCTTTCCTAAAGCGTCATTCTAAGCAGCCCAATCAGCCAACTTATTATGAGTTTCTTGCATTTCAGCATCTAATTCAGATACATCTAATTTTCCAGTAGCCTATAATAAAATATCTTCTGCCGCAGCAACTCTTAACTACTCGATAGCAGATGTGCTACCCTGACTTGCCTGCTCTAATAAATCAAGATTTTCAGCAGATTTAAAGAAATTATCTGATAATGAAGAATCGTCAATATCTAATAAGTCAGCAGTAGATTCTCTAACCCCAGCCAATGCTTCTTGATATTCTTCTTGAGAAGAAGTCGCATCATCTAAAATCTCTCTTTGAGATTTAAAATTTTCTTTAAGGCTTTGAACACCTTTTTGAACTCTAGCATATGATGTCGCTAAATATTTGGCCTAAGTAGCATTGTCTTTCAGACTATCATCAACATTGTCTGAAGTTTCTGCCAAGGACATTAATTCTTTGGCATAATCTTTAATACCCTATACATTAAGATTTTCTTCAGAAATTGTTTCTGATACAGCAGCATCTTTCTATTCTCTCTGAACCTCTTCTTTGGCTTTTCGAATTGAAGAAGCATACCAATTTTCTATATGCTCATTTCTTTCAGGCATGGTTGAGTAATCAATTCTAGATAATACATCAGACATCGATACATCACCCAAGAAATCTTGAATTAACTCACCATCAATTTTCATCGTTGAACTGTCAATATTTGCTTCATCCCAACGACTTTTTATTCTTTCTGCTCGAGCAGCATCTGTAACATTGTTTGCTATATAATTATTACTAATATCAGTAGAAGCATTTTTAATACTCTCTTGCTGGGCAGTATAAGCCTCTTTAAATGCTTGAGATAAAGCAACAATAAGTTCTACTTTCATCTCTTCAGCATCTACATAACCCATATTCTTAGCTTCTTCATCTGTAAATGAAGATTCATAAGCACTTTCGAATAAAGAACCCAGCTAAGCAATAGACATTTGACTATAATCCATATTTTGAATATTAGATTTAGTCATTTGAGAGAATTGACCTTCTAAATAATCCCCAACATGAAGTTTATTTAAAGCACTTTCTAAATTAACCGCATATCCTTCAAGACTTTTTGCTGCTTTTTCCGCCGCTATAAATCTTCTAGCTACCGCATCTTCAATTGGCTTCCAAGTTTCACCAAATAAATATTCAGTTTCTCCAGTGATTGCGTTAGTCTTTACATCAGAAGCACCTTGCTGTCTAGCATATTCTTCACGAACTCGCTCCATAGACATTCCAAGGCCTTCTTGGAGAAGTCTATTTATTTCAGCCTCATATCTCGCAGAATAACCTTCTTCTATAGCTTCTTTATTTGAAGCCACTTTATATCCGCCATCGTCTACCAGATTTTGTTGAGCCAAACTTTCATATAAGGTCTATTCAGCCTACTCATTAGCTTGAAGTTGAGTGGTTAATTTAACCAATTCTTCACGATTATCAATAATCGCATTTACTAATCTATTTGACTGCTCACCATCTAAAGTTCTTCTAATTGAATCGGCATTATTTAACCAAGCATTACCATTTTTAGCGATTGCATCTGTAATAGCCTTAACATCAGCGACATTCATTCCATCAGTAGTTCTACCAAAATCTTCAATTGCCGCCGCATTTTTTGTGCCATACATATTTGCTTGGCTAAGTTGAGTTGAAGTAGCCATATTTCTGGCCGTTCTAGCCATTTCATCTTTTAAGAACTCAAATCCTGCTTCAGATATTGTTAATTTACCATTAACTGTAGAAATATATTGAGCCAGTAGAGGGAAAGATTGGAGTAATTTCATTACTTCATCATTCGCACTCATAAGATTATTGGTCCATTCTTCAGTTCCTCTGGTAAGGTTATTCATATCTTCAGTCAAATCTTTATAATTAGAAATTGACTAATTCATCGCCTCATGAGTCAATTTAAGTTCATGTTCGGCTGCTGCTTGTCCTTCATAAGCCTTGGCTGCTCTCTCTGCTGCGATGCGATTTTCATTAAGAACTACATATGTTGCTCCTGCTACAGTTGCTAACACTGCGGCTATTCCAATGACAGGAGCTATCTTAGTCATCAATCCATCTAATGCTTTTCCAAGTTTTCCAGCTTCACTTTTAAACTCTGTTAATTTCTTTTTAGCTTTAGATATTATATCGCCACTATCATCAACTACATCTGATATATCATCAACAGTATCAATTGTTTTGGTAATATCTCCTCCATCTACACGATCTTCCATACCATTTTCTAGAGGATTATCCATCATCTAAGCTCTTTGCTAATCTGTTATTGCATCAGTCTCTCTTCTGATTTGCTATTCAGAAACTGCTGCTGCTTGACCTACCTTAACATCCGCTTTAGCCATATCTTCAGATGCTTCTTCATTAGCTTTTTTAGCAACAGTATTTTCTTCAACAGCTTCTTCTTCTGCTTTTGTGGCACCAGTCATAATATTAATACTATTAGCCAAACCACCCATCCAGCCAGACATTGCAGTCCAACCACTTTTAAGCTGGCCAACTGACATTACAGCCATTCCAATACTAGAAGAGAACATAGAGAAAAATGTTAAAAACTTTTCAAAACCAGAAACATCTGGGTCATTTAAAATATCTAAAGCACCTTTAAACATCATAGCTGCCGATGTCGCTGCTGCTAAACCGTCTGCTAATGAAATAACTCCATTCGCATAATCAGCGGTTGAACCTTTAGCTTTCTTTATTTCATTATTAGCTTCTTCAGCACTTTTCTTAAAGGATTTTTCAGTTTCATCGGCACGTTTTTTTACTTCAGCAGCTTTTTCATAATCAGATATATAATTTTGGACTTCTTTTTTCTCTACTCCAAAGTCATATAAATCTTTAGCGTTATAAGTTTGAAGTCTATTTAATAAACTAATTAATTGCTCAGCATCTTTAATATCACCTTCAAAATTTATAGCATTAGCTAAAGAATTTGCCCCTCCCGCTCCTAATAGCTCAGATTTTAAATCTTTTAATTTTAAAGTTAAGGCGTCTATATCTTGGATATTACCATTAACATCAAATATATCAGTGCCAATAGTATCTAATTTAAAATTAGAAATAATATTAGCACGTTCTCTAAATCCAGAAAAAATCTTCTTCTAATCATTCATAAATTCTGGAGAATTTAAATCATCTCCAATAGCTGCTGCCATACTATGATTTACGAATGATGTTTCTAAGTTCATTCTGCTGTCAGAGCGAGCTTCTTCCATCTGCTCCTAAAGCTTTCTTTGAGCTATTAAACGTTCTCCAAGAGCTTGATTACCTTCCAATATTTGTTGAGTAACCTACTACTCATGCTCACTCATATTGTGTTGATTATCAATAAAATTCTATTGTAAAGCTAAGCGCTCAGAAAATACTGTCGAATATCCTTTTCCTGAAGTGGTGTCATATTCTTTATTCCCTTTTAAAGACTCAATAGCCCCATGCATAAACTAAGATTTCTATTTCTATTCATATTCACGACCAGCTTCAGTAGACATTCTTAAATTAAACGCAGTATTTCTCAATCCTTCTGCTAATTGATTATGAAAAACTCTTCCACCAACCGCTCCAAGGGTCACCAATACGCCATTTAATCCACCCATGCCGGTGATTAAATTACTTGTTAAATCTAAAACCTCAGTTAAGCCATCTAATAATCCAATAAAATCATCACTCTTGATTAATTGAGTATAAATAGTCTATAATGAAGCTTGAACTCTTTTTTTCGCAGCCTCCCAGCTTTCAGCATAAATATCTGCCTGCTCTCCAAGAGTTCCAGTAGCATTAGCCGCATCCATTAAGTTCTCTTCAACTTTATCCCAATTGTCAAATAAAGCGATGAATTGGCTATATTGTCTGGTTCCCGCTACAGTCTGCGCTAAAGCGATCTGTTGCTCTCTGTCAATAGTATCCCATTTAGCACCAATCTCTTTTAACACTACGTCCATATCTTTAAGATTTCCAGTAGCATCCTTAATATCAATACCAACGGTTTTAAGACCTTGAGAATATTTATTATAATCTACTCCATCTTCTAAAGTTTCACCCTGCTTTAAGCCTTCAATTCTAGAGAAGATGGTCTTTAAAGCGGTTCCGACTACTTCTGGAGACTCTCGAGTTTGGTCTATAATAGCAGTAACTGCAGAAGATGCCATTTCAAATGACAATCCAACAGTGTCTGCAACTGCTGAGAACTTACTTAAGCCGGCCGCAATTTCTTCTGTGCTAGCCGCGGTTTCAGCACCTAATTTTGTCATAATGTCAGCATAATGCTCTACTGATTGGTCTCCGGCTTTATTGAAGTTATTCCATACCGCAGTCATATATGAAGAAACATCTTCTACTGCCTCGCCGGTTACATTAGACATCTTAATGGTTACATTGGTTCTCTGCTCGATCTCCTGATCGTCAAGGCCCTGTTGATAGTAAATAAGTGCCGCATCTGTATATGCGGTAGTTGAAGTGCTTAAAGCCTTCGCTGCTTTATTTGCCCTTTCGGCAAACTTAGCCATTTCATCAGCACTCTACCCAGAAACAATTCTAATTTCATTTAATGATTTATTTAAATCCTAAGCATAACCATATGCTTTTTGAACGGACCCCATAAATCCATGCAATATACTTGAAGATAACTGCCATCTAGCAGTATTCTTTAATGTAGTCGCCATTTCTGAAAGTAGAGCATTTGAACGTCTTATAGGAACTTCTGCCTGCGCCACAGAGTTAGCTAATGCCGCAAAGGCATTTCTACCATTCTCTCCTGCGTTTAATAAAGTTTTTCCGTAATCATTAAGACTTTTACCGCTTTTCTAAATAGATTGATTTAATTTAGAAAAATCGATATTACCAGTCTTTTCATTTATCGCACTATTTAAATGGACTTTTAACTCAGCGGCAGCCTTAGAGGCATTTCTTATTTCTTTTTCAATGCCCAAGTTAGGACTGCTACCTTGAGAGGTAATTAATTTATCCAACTAATTCTATAAATCTCTAATCTACGCTTTTGCCTTACTAGTATCGGCATTAAAGGCCAGATTGACATTTAATTGTTTCGCCATTTACTTGCTCCTTTCTCTCTATATTTCATATTTTTTTATTTATAAATAAAAAAATGGTGGTAAGAGTAATTAAACTCTTACCACCACATTACTCCTATGAATTCATAAAAATCAAGTTAATATAATGAATTAAATTAGGCCTTAACCTAATTTTTGAATTACTTCTTCTAAAAACTCTACATTTTCT